>Ga0123336_10000660_pt1 | contig 33480 bp, 31 predicted proteins | sample SSSSmetaG_FD_96466 | JGI IMG/M metagenome (GOLD analysis project Ga0123336, IMG submission 96466) | Glacier valley bacterial and archeal communities from Borup Fiord, Nunavut, Canada, to study Microbial Dark Matter (Phase II) - ​SSSS metaG | ecosystem: Environmental > Aquatic > Freshwater > Ice...
CATGTCGAGGCTGGCGAAGTGGGCGAGCCAGCCGAAGTGGGTGGCGGCTTCTTCGGGGCTGATGGATTTGACTGGGATCTGGAGTCCTTTGCCGATAGTTTCGGCGATGTCGCGGAGGGAGACGCCTTCTTCCTGCACGGCGTGGTAGACGGTGACGCCGGGGCCGGTCTGCTCGACGACGAGGCGGTAGAGGTGGGCTACATCGGGCAGGGGCGCGGCGGCCCAGCGGTGGGTGCCTTCGCCTATGTAGGCTGAGATGCCTTTTTGGCGGGCGGTTTCGGTGAGGTAAGGGACGAGGCCCTGCTTGCGGGTGTCGTGGACCTGGGGGAGGCGGACGATGGCGACGTGGATGCCGCGGGCGGCGACGGCGTGGGCGGCGGACTCGGGGTTGCGCGGCATGGTGCTTGCGGCGGGATCGGTTTCGAGGCGGAGGTGGCCGGGGCCGCCGGCGGCGAGTCCGGTGCCGGAGGTGACGACGAGGAGCTTGCCGGGGGCGAGGGCGGAGCCTAGGGCCTGAATGGCGGCGCGCTCGTCCTGGCCGCTCTCGGCGAACTTCGACATGTCGTCGTGATTGAAGGCGAGGTTGACGACGACGTCCATGCCTTGTGCGCCGGAGCGGAGGCTGTCGAGGTCCTTGAGATTGCCGCGATGGACTTCTGCTCCGATGGCCTGAAGCTGTTGCGCGCCGGCGTCGCTGCGGGTGAGGCCGCGGACGTGGTGGCCTGCGGCGATGAGCTCTTTGACGAGTTCCGTGCCGATGAAACCTGTTGCGCCGGTTACGAAGATTTGCATTGGGGTTGTCCTTTATCTGTGAGGGTTGCCATCTGTGAGGCTGCGCGTTCTGTCTTGTGAGGCCTTGCGTTCGATGCGTTGGTATGTCAAGCGGAGGATGTCTCCGCTTATAATATAAGTGGAGGGGGTCTCCGGTTGCATAAATTTCTGCGAAGATTGAGGGATGCCGAAGAAAGTATCAGCGACGGTGGTTACGCGCAGGCCGCGTATGGACGCTCAGCGAAATCGCGAGCGGCTGCTGGAGGCTGCGCGGGAAGCTTTTACTGCACACGGGCCGGGGGCGACGATGGATGATATTGCGCGCCGGGCGGAGGTTGGTCCCGGTACGCTGTACCGCCACTTCCCGACACGCGATGCGCTGATCGAAGCGGTGTTTCGGAGCCAGGTGGAGAAGCTGATTGCGGCTGGAGAGCGTTACGCTGCGGCGATGGGGGCGCTGGACGCGCTGCGGGCGTGGATGCTGAAGTTTATCGATTATGTGGTGGGGAAGCTGCTGATTCTGCCTGCGATGGATAGTGTGCCGGGGGGATCGGTGCGGATGATTGAGGGGACGCGCGGTGTAATTCATGGGATGTTCCGCGGGCTGGTACGGCGTGGTGTCGAGAGTGGTGAGCTTCGGGCGGATACGAACCCGGACGATCTGTTTCGGGCGTTTGTCGGGGTGTTTCATACGACGTCTATGCCGGGCTGGGAAGCCAGCGCACGCAGGATTGTCGGGATACTGATTGATGGTTCGCGTCAGGGTGATTCGTACTGACAGCTCAGATTCGCGAAGAGAGGGCGATGGATGCGGAAAGGGTTTACAAGACGACCGAAGGCAGAGGAGCCTGCGGCGAGTCATGGAAAAAACTACATCACTCCGGGCGGGGTCCAACGTTTGATCGAGGAGCGGCATTTCCTGCTGACCAAGGATCGGCCGGCCGTGGTGGAGGTGGTGGCGTGGGCTGCAAGTAACGGAGATCGCAGCGAAAATGCCGACTACCAGTACAGCAAGCGACGTCTGCGGCAGATCGATGGACGGGTTCGATTTCTGACGAAGCGAATCGAAGCCGCGGAGGTGATCGATCCGGAAGATACGAGGACGGGGCAGCGGGCGACACGGGTGTTCTTTGGGGCCACGGTGCGCTATGCGAATGGTGCGGGAGTAGAACGGGTGGTGAGCATCGTCGGGGAAGACGAAGTGAATCTGGATCGCAACCACATCAGCTGGGCCTCGCCGCTGGGGCGTGCGTTGATGCGCGCGGAGGAAGACGATGAAGTGGTGCTTCATGCGCCGGGCGGCACGGAGACACTAACGGTGCTGGAAGTGCTATACGAGCGCATCGCTGTCGATTCGTTCCGGGTGCCAGACGGGTTTGAGGAGGCGACGAAGAGACTTGATCGCTGACAAACGAGGAGCGGAGGTATGTTATATTCCCACAAATGCTCCGCACCCGAACGTTTGCCCTGCTCGCCGTAGCCCTTCAATGCGCATCGCTGTACGGCCAGCAAGCCGACACGGTGCTTATCCACGGCACGATCCTGACGGTCGATGCAAAGGACTCCGTCGCTCAGGCACTCGCTATCCGTGGGGGCGGAATTATCGCCGTGGGCAGCGACGCCAAGATCATGAAGCTGGCGGGCAAGACGACACGCATCGTCGACCTGCACGGACGCACCGCGACGCCCGGGATGATCGACACGCATAGCCATTATGCAGAGGCTGGCGCGGAGGGCCTTTACTTTATCAAGCTGGATGACGCTACCAGCGTTCCCGACATCGTCGCCCGGGTGCAGGCGCGCGTCGCCGTCGCCAAGCCCGGGGAGTGGGTGTCCGGGCGCGGATGGGACCAGGGCAAGCTGAGCGAGCGCCGCTACGTCTACGCCTCCGACCTCGATGCCGTCTCGCCCAACAACCCTGTAGTTCTGACTCATACGTCGGGTCACTATGTGACGGTCAACAGCTACGCGCTTAAGCTGGCGGGTATCGATGACACGACCACGAATCCGTCCAATGGCTCCATTGATCGCGACGCAGCCGGTCATAACACCGGCGTCCTGAAGGAAGGTGCGATGGCTCCGATCCGGGCCCTGGTACCGCCGTTCACACAAGACCAGATTAAGCAGGGCATTCTGAAAGAGGTTGAAGACCTCCATCGGGAAGGCGTGACTGCCTTTAAAGACACGGGCAAAGCGGCCCAGTGGAGTGCCCTTCATGCATTGAACGAATCCGGCAAGCTGGACGAACGGGTCTGCATGCTGTGGCGTGCGGGTGCTTCGCTTGCATCCGCCCAGACGACGCTGGCTGCGATCCAGGCCGCATCGCCCACGCCGCGTGCATACCAACAAGGACGCCTTGCTGCCTGTGGCGCAAAGATTTTTATGGACGGCTCCGCCATGGCCGGCACCGCGTGGAGTTATGAGCCCTGGTTCAAGGACGGTGCAGTCGACTCCGGCAATACCGGCTACCCCAATATGGACCCGGAGGTCTACCGCCAGATGGTGCGCCTCTTCCACCAAGCCGGCATCTCCGTTGGAAGCCACGCCATCGGCGACCACGCCATTGACTGGGTCGTCGATACCTATGCCCTGGTAGAGAAGGAGAGGCCGATTCCCGGCCTGCGTCACTCCATCATCCACGCCAACACCCCAACCCCGCACGCCTTGGATGTGATGGCCGCACTCGAGAAGCAATATGATGCCGGCTATCCCGAGGTGCAACCAGTCTTTCTGTGGTGGTTCGGCCAGAGTTGGCTGCCAACCCTCGGGGCGGACCGGCTTCGCCTCATCTTGCCACTCAAGACTTACTCCGACCGAGGTATTCGCTGGAGTTCAGGAACTGACTATAGCGTCGCGCCGCTTGCTCCACGCTACGGGCTATGGGCCGCGGTCCAGCGCGAAGCCCTGGACGGCAAGCATCCGTTCGATTCCACGCAGGGCGTAGATATCCACACCGCTCTACGCTCCTACACCGCCGCAGCTGCGCCGCAGCTCTTCCTCGAGAAGCAGGTAGGAACCCTCGAAGCAGGCAAGCGGGCCGATATCGCCGTATGGGACCGTAACCCCTACAGCATTCCTTCCCGGGACCTGAAGAACATGAAGTGCGAGATGACCTTCGTGGACGGAAAGATCGTTTACACCTCGCCTGAGCAGACCACAAAATAATAGGCCGTGTCGACATGCTTGTCTGGAGGCGAGCCGTCTGCTAGCTTGGCGTGCAGCCGCTGATAAGGCAGGTCGCGGGCTACGTCGATTGCGATGAAGGCATGACAGGAATTGAGGGGGGAGTATCGATGTCGAAGGTTCGGGTTGCGGGGTTTGGGGTTTCGCTGGATGGGTTTGGTGCAGGGGTGGAGCAGAGTTTGAACGATCCGCTGGGGAAGCGTGGGCCGGAGCTGTTTCAGTGGTTCTTTCATACGCGGACGTTCTGCGCGATGGTGGGGAAAGAGGGTGGAGACGCGGGCGGCATCGACGACGAGTATGCGCATCGAGCGATGGATAACTTCGGCGCGTTTATCCTGGGGCGGAATATGTTTGGCCCAGTGCGTGGGCCATGGCTGGATGATGCGTGGAAGGGATGGTGGGGCGACGATCCACCGTACCATGCACCGACGTTTATTCTGACGCATCATGCACGGGAGCCGCTGGTGATGGCGGGCGGGACGACGTTCCACTTTGTGACGGGCGGCATTGAGGAAGCGCTGGAGCGGGCGAAGCAGGCTGCGGGCGATAAGGACGTAAAGATTGGCGGAGGGGTTTCGACGGTGCGGCAGTATCTGAAGGCCGGGCTGATCGACTCACTGCATCTGGCGTCGGCGCCGGTTTTCCTGGGGCAGGGGGAGTCGTTATTTGCGGGGCTGGATCTGCGGGCGCTTGGCTATGGCATAGCGGACCGGAAGGCCTCGGAATATGCGACGCATCTGACGCTGGAGAAGGCGTAAGAGCGCCGAGTTGGCGGCGTGCCGCGTACGCTTTACTTCATCTTGATCCCGGGCGGAATGAAGGTCTCGCCTTGGAGGAATGCACCGAGGTGGACTGGACCGACATGCTCGATGGTGATCGTCTGTTCGGTCTTTTCGCCCGGCTTGAGGGAGAACGGGACGTGCGGCGGCGTGAGGATTCTGGCGTCCGCACCTGGCTCCAGCCACACCTCAAAGACTCCGGTCTGCGTGCGGCGGCCCTGGTTCTCGATGGTCAGGATTGCCTGCGTGGGGCTGGTCTGCGTTAGACGGCGAGATAGCAAGGGCGTGTCGATGTCGAGGCCCATGCCTTTGACCCATTCGGGATTCCAGGCAGGCTTCTCGGGGTGGACCTGGTTGCCAGCGGAGTCCATGTTTTTCTCGGTCAGCTTGTCACGATAGTCGACCCAGATTCTGCACCAGCACTGGTTCTCGTGAATGACGTTGCCGGTGGGCATGCCCGGGGGTTGGTCGAGAAATCCCGGCAGTTGCGGATAGCGGCTGCGCCAGGGTTCCTGCTTGTACGGCATGGCCTTCAGGCGGTTGAGGAGTGCGGGGTTGGTGCCGTCGAAGTAGGCCTTCTGCCAGCCCATGCCGCGTGCGTCGAAGTGGATGCCTATGTCGTCATCTACAAATTTGTTGCTCTCGAAGATGTTGTCGTTGCCGCCGCCGATCTTCGCGCCGCGAGCGGCTCCGCGGATGACGTTGCCGAGGACGAAGGAGCCGCTGGATTCGTCGTCGAGATAGACGGCGTTGATGTCTCCGAGGCCGAGGTTGTGGAAGTAGTTGCCGCGTACGGTGTTGCCACGCTCGGTGGTGTCGGCACCGATGTAGTAGGCGCTGGCGTCGGCGGTCTCCATGGCGACGGTGTGGATGTCGTTGCCTTCGATGAGGTGATCGTTGCCGTGGACCCAGATGCCGAAGTGTGGGGCGTGGTCGATGGTGTTGCCGAGGACGCGATTGCCGACGCCGAAGACGTTGATGGCGGGGGTATAGGTACGGGACCAGCGCCCGTAGTCATGAATATGATTGCGCGCGGCGAGGTGCGCGGCGGGGGTGAGCGTCTTTCGGTCGCCGCCATCGAGAACGATGCCTCCATCCCCGGTGCTGCGAATCTCCGAGTCTTCGACTGTGTTTGCGGCGCCGCCGTGGATGACCACGCCGGAGTTGCCGGTATTGGCGATGGTGCAATGGGCGATGCGGTTATGGCTGCCGTCCTGCATGACGATTCCGTCGGTGCGCGTGAGCTCGAAGGCCAGATCGCGGAACTCAACGTACGACGCGCCTTCGATGCTGACGAGCGGTTTATCGAGCAGAGAGACCTCGGCGACGCCGGACGAGAGGGGAGATGGCGGCCAGAAGTACAGCATGCCGGCGGCGCGATCCAGGTACCACTCGCCGGGTTGATCGAGTTCTTCGAGTACATTGACTACCTGCCAGCGCTGGCCGGCGCGGTAGTTGTAATTCGGGTTGGGCGCTGCGGTGTCGATGAGGTGATGCGCGGTGTCGATGGAGAGGATGCGCTCGTAGTGGTCGGCCCAATCGTAGTACCAGTAGCCGTGTACCCAGGCGTCGGGAGCGCTGACCCAGCGGGCGGCACGTTCGCCCTCGTATGCGAACTGGTGCTGGGCTTTATCTTTGGTGGCTGCGTCGGTGTAGGCCCAGCCAATGTTGGGCCAGCGGGCCAGCGTCATCGGCTGGCCGTTGAAGAAGAGCTCCAGTGCTGCGATGTTGGGTCGGCCCATGCCGCGGGAGAGGATCTCTCCGTAGTTGGTGATTCCCTGCGCGCGTAGATCGGCGCGCACAATTTCTCCGCGCCACCTCTTGAACTTGCTTACCGGCAGGCCGCCGACGATTCGCACCGTTTCTCCGGGCATGGCGCGATAGACCACTGGCGCGGCGGGGGTGCCGCTATCTATGGATGTAAGGGCGAACGCGGTTGTTCTGCGGTAGTCGCCCGCGCGCAGCCAAATGGTGATGGGGACGCCACGCTTCGCTGCACGGGCTGCATCGCGTGCGCGTTCGAGTGACGCAAAGGGGCGCGATTTGGTGCCTGGATTTGTGTCGGCGCCTTTGGGTGAGACATAAAGGTCCGCAGCACGAATCTGTATCGCTGAGCAAAGAGCTAAGAGGGCGAGAGCCGCGCGAGGCCGCATGTACTTCAAGATCAAAGGAACGCCCCCGAATGCACAAATATCTGGCCCTATTTTCAGCATCTCTAACCACTGTGTGTCGGATAGGCCGTAACCCTCCGATGTTTGCTTTGGCGAACGAAGCGCCACGGAGTACGCCTATTCTATCGCTGCGTTCGCCACGCGATGTTTCTACTGCTGCGGTGAGAATCCCGATGGCAGAGGTGCTTCGAGGTGGATTTGTTCGCCGGTGATGGGGTGGTGGAACTTCAGGGATCGGGAGTGGAGGAGGTAGCCTCCGTCGCCGGGGAGGCCGGGGAGGTTTTCGAGGAGATGGCCGGTGGGGCCGTAGAGGGTATCGCCTACGAGCGGATGCCCGATGGAGGCGAGATGAATTCTGATTTGATGGGGGCGGCCCGAGTGCAGGCTTACCTCGAACGTGGTGTTGGTTGGCGTGCGGATGAGAACCTTCGCCAGGGACCTGGACGGTTTGCCGGTTGGGCTGGCGGCCCACACGTTGCCAATGCGTGGGTGGGGGACGAGGCCGATGGGGGTGAGGATTTCGTAGGTGTCGTGCTGGGCGGGGTGCTGGGCGAGGGCGCGATAGATCTTCTGAACCTTGGAAGTGTTCCAGTCTGCGGTGAGCTGCGCGGCTGCGTGTGGGGTTTTGGCGAAGAGGACGATGCCGGTGGTGGCTCGGCCAAGGCGGTGGACGGGGTTGGCGTTGGGGGTGTGCTTTCGGACGAGGCGCAGGAGAGTTTTTTCGAGGAAGCCGCCGCCGGGGAGGGTGGGGAGGCCGCTGGGTTTGTTGACGGCGAGGAGATGGGGGTCGTCGTGGAGAATGTCGAAGTGCTGGGGAGCGTCTGGTTCGCTCCAGGGGGGACGGTTCCAGATGAGGGTCTGGCCTGCGGTGAGGGATTCACTGCCCGTGGCACTAATGCCGTTGAGGGTGACTTCGCCGTTGTCTAGATTTTGCTGCCAGGCTTCTGGGGTCGAGTGGGGGTAGAGGCTTGCGAGGTGAGAGAGCAGGGTTCGGCCGGGGTGTGCGTTGCTGATGATGGTGGTGTAGGCATAGCCCCGGTTGAGCATTTGGTTTGAGTGTATGCGATGGGGTGTGGGGCGTGCGTTGCCAGGGGGGTTACAAGCTAAGGGAGTAACCCCATGGTCGTGCGGTTCGGCGCGCACGAACATGGGGCACCCACATTTAGAGCCGAATTTAGCGTGGGGGGACGGGGTCCAGGCCGCCTTTGGCGAAGGGGTGGCAGCGGGCCAGGCGGCAGAGGGCTAGCCAGGAGCCGCGGACGAGGCCGAAGCGAATGAGCGCGATGTAGGCGTACTCGGAGCAGGTGGGGAGGTAGAGGCATTGCGAGGTTCCGAAGACGTGGAGTATGGGAGAGAGGATCGACTTGTAGAGGCGGAAGGCGATGCGGATGAGGAGCGATGGGTCTGGATCTGGTAGTGCGGGATCGGGCGGGGCGGGGAGTGGCGGGGCGGGGAGTGGCGGGGCGGGGGGTGGAGTGGGATTCACAGGGCACCGGGGTGGGACTGTGCTGTTGGTGCTGCCTGTTGCTGCTGTGCTGGCTGCGCTGTCGTGGAAGCGGCCTGTTGCTGCTGGTGTTGGGTGAGCTTCTGGATGGCGCGGAAGATGGTGGCGATCTCGCGGTCGAGTAGGGCGAAGTCGAGGTCGATGACGGAGCGGCGGGGGTGCAGGATGATGTCGACGGGGAGGGTGAGGAGATTGAGATTGTTGCGGACGGCCTCGCGCATGCGGCGCTTGATGCGGTTGCGGTCGACGGCCTTGCCCATGACTTTGCCGACGGTAAGGCCGACGCGGGGGCTGGTGGAGTCGGCGTGGCGGAGGGGTTTGCCGTCTGCACCGAGCGCGGCGCGGAGGCTGTAGAAGTAGCTCATCTGCTTGGAGAACTGCTTGCGGCTGACCTTGTAGACGCGCTGGTAGTCGGCGTGTTTGCGTAGTCGAAAGATGGGTGAGCCGATGGATGTGGGCATGGAAATTGAACGATGCGGAACTGATTGTCTTTCTCTATCGTAACGTTCCCCGTATAGTCCCGCTTATGAATGCTGCGAAGGTGTTTTCGATTTGCAATACGGCGATTCTGCCCTGCTGGCTGCTGCTGGTGTTCCTGCCGCGGTGGAAGTGGACACAACGGGTCACGACGCTGGTGGCTCCGCTACTGATTGCGGCGGTGTATGCGTGGCTACTGCTAACGGCACCGAAGACCGCTGGGGCGGGATTTGGATCGCTGGAGCAGGTGACTCTGCTGTTCTCGCAGCCCGCGGCGCTGACTGCGGGGTGGATCCATTACCTGGCGTTCGACCTGTTTACGGGAAGCTGGGAGGTGCGGGATGCGCAGCGGCTCGGCATCTCACATTGGCTGGTGCTGCCGTGCCTGTTTCTAACGTTTATGTTTGGACCGGTGGGACTGGCGCTGTATCTACTGCTAAGGCTGGCGATGCGGAAGCAGTGGAGTGCCGAGGAGCGTGTGACGGTATGACTTGGAGCGAGATGGTTCCGGCAGGAGCGCTGCGGCTGCGCGGGGAGAATCGCGGCGTTGTGCTTGCGACGTGGGTCCATGTGGGGCTGCTGGTGCTGTGCGTTGCGGCGTTGCCGTTCGACCACAGGCTAATTCTGGGGCTGAATCCGTGGGTGAAGCCGATCAAGTTTCTGATCTCCGCGATGATCTTCCTGATATCGATGGCAGTACTGCTTTCTGTCGTAGGGCGGCTGGGGGCGTGGCGCAGAGTGCGCACGGTGCTGGGCTGGGGCTTTGGGCTGGCGATGACGATCGAGAACGTCATCATCGCGATGCAGTCTCTGCGGGGCGTGCGCTCGCATATGAATATCTCCAACGCGTTCGACGCGACGGCGTTCGGCATTATGGGCGTGGTGATTGCGATCAACACGGTGCTGGTGGCGATGTTGCTGGTACTGTACCTGACGACGCGAACGGAGATACCTGCGGCGGTGATGTGGGGAATTCGGCTGGGACTGTTCGTGTTGGTGGCTGGCAGCCTGGAAGGTGTGGTGATGGTGATGCACTTCAGCCATACGATTGGCGCGAAGGATGGGCTGGCAGGGCTGCCGTTCTTGAACTGGAGCACAGGCCATGGGGACCTGAGGGTGGCGCACTTCTTCGCGCTGCATGCACTGCAGTTCTTTACGCTGACCGGGTGGGGGCTTTCGCGGACGCAGTTGAGGCAGGGCTCGCAGGTGTTGGGAGTGTTCGTATTTGCGGCTGGCTATAGCGGGATGGTGTGGTGGTTGTTTGTGGAGGCTTTGGCTGGGCGGGCTTTGGTGGGGTGAAGAGGAAAGACGGTCGCAGAGAGAGCGGAGGTCCGCAGAGGGCGCTTGGAGTCGGTGTGCGGAATGAGTAGGGAGTAACCCCATGGTCCCGCGCTGGGGCTGCGCAAACGTGGTGCACCCAGATAGTTTGGAAAGGGCTCTTGCAGACGCAACAAGGCCATCGCGGGAAGGTTCAAGCGATGGCCGTTGTAGAAGAACGCTGGTTGTTTCCAGAAGAACTTTACGGCGAAACGAAAGAGGGGCTGACCGAGCTAGTCGCGGAAGCCTGCGGAGACGGCGATCTTGTGGCGGCCCTTGGCGCGGCGGCGATTGAGTACGGCTGCACCGGACTTGGTCTTCATGCGGGTGAGAAAGCCGTGGGTCTTGGCGCGGTGGCGGCGGTTGGGTTGGAAGGTACGCTTCGGCATGACTGAAAAACTCCTGCGCAGGACGACTGCCTGCTACAAACTTTTAGGCTGTTGCAACAATCCCTGAGTATACGCGAGTGGGGCGGATGCCGCAACGAAAAGAGTTACCGAAAGGGGGGATTGCGGGGGCCTGGTGCGGGAATTTTGCTTGTGCATCGGTTCCGGTGCAGAGTGGGGAAGGAGCTTTTCACAAGGAATGGTGCAACTTGATTTTTTTGGCAGGACGGCGTGAAAAGGGCTTAGTTTTCCGTGCTACTATCGAACCCGATTCGTAAGTGGAAAAACGGCCTTCTGGAAGACGTAAATCCGCACGACCAGTTGTTCCGGACATTGCTTCGTGTAGGACTACTTCCTCTCCGCAGCCTGCGTTGTCTGGGTGCCTAGCGGGAGAAAATCTGGCAACACAAGATCGTCTCCACTCGCCTGCAAGGGCGAGCGCGGACAACTGTTTGCCAATGGCTTTTTGGGTTGCACGACTTTTAGAGGTGCGTTCGGTTGGGGCGCTTCAGCAGTACCGGTTGGGACAAGTTTAAATAGAAAAGGAAACATAAGAATGTCATTCGTACCGACGGCGACCGCCGTACTGAACTATTGGGTCCGTATTCTCGGGGCATTGGAAAAGAAGATCAATCGGCAGTCGTATGAGACGTGGCTGAAGCCGACGCGCTTCTCACACATTGCGGGGCGAACGCTGTTTGTGCGGATTCCTTCGGCGGACTTTCAGCATGTGGGGGACCGGTACGGCGACCTGATTCAAGAGGCGATCGATAACCTCGGGCTTGAAATTGATACGGTGACGTTTACGACACCGCAGCAGGATGCTCCGCGAGTGCGGGAGGATGGTGGGTTTGCGCCGATTCCGACGCATAGCCCGAATGCTCCCCGGCTAAACCGTGGAGGCAGTGCGGTGAATGGCCCGAGTGCAGAGCAGTCGCGGTTTGATTGGAGTGCAGCGTCGCAGTTGAATCCGCGGTACCAGTTCGACGCGTTTGTGATTGGGAGTGGGAACCAGTTCGCGATGGCGGCGGCGCAGGCAGTGGCCGAGCGGCCGAGCAAGGCGTACAACCCGCTTTTTCTGTATGGCGGCGTTGGGATGGGAAAGACGCACCTGATGCATGCGATTGGGCATGACGTGAAGCGCCGTATGCCGCATGCTGCGATCTGCTACGTGAGCGGTGAAAAGTTTACGAACGAGATGATCAACTCGGTGCGGTACGACAAGATGACGTCGTTCCGGGACAAGTTTCGCAACGTGGATGTGCTGCTGATTGACGATATTCAGTTCCTGGCGGGCAAGGAGCGGACGCAGGAAGAGTTTTTCCATACGTTTAACGCGTTGCACGAGAGCATGAAGCAGATTGTGATTGCGAGCGACCGGCCTCCGAAAGAACTGGCGGACTTTGAAGACCGGCTGCGGTCGCGGTTTGAGTGGGGCTTGATTGCTGACATTCAACCACCGGACCTGGAGACGAAGGTTGCGATTCTGCAGAAGAAGGCCGAGAGCGAGCAGACACAGTTGCCGACGGACGTGGCCCTGTTTATCGCAAGCAATGTGCGTACGAATGTGCGTGAGCTGGAAGGCGCGCTGGTCCGGCTGATTGCGTGGTGCAGTATGCATGGCGTGGAGATTACGCTGGCGGTAACGCAGCAGTGCCTGAAGCAGTTCATCGATACGCAGGTCCGGAAGATTACGATCGAGACGATTCAGCGTACGGTGGCAGAGCAGTTTGGTATGCGGGTGGCGGAGTTGAAGCAGAAGAACAACTCACGGCAGATTGTGGTTCCGCGGCAGATTGCGATGTACCTGGCGAAGCAGTTGACGGAGGCTTCGCTGCCTGAGATCGGGCGGCAGTTTGGCGGCAAGCACCATACGACGGTGATGCACTCGATCTCGAAGATTGATGAGCAACGGCGGACGGATAAGGACCTGAACCGGACGATTAATAAGTTGATGGAGACGCTAAGCTAGAGACAGTTGGTCGTGGTTAATTGGTAGTAAAGGCAGAGGGGTTGCGCTTGGGCGCGGCCCCTTACTTTTTAAGGGTGTTGATGAGGGTTGGGTCTGCGTTACCAGGAGATGTAGACGCCTTTGCGGGACCATTGTGGGTTGTTGATCTGGAGCATCATAAAGTCGGCCACGTCGGCGCGGGCGATGCGGCTGCCGTTGCGGGGGAGGGCTTCGCCGTCGATGCGGTAGGTGCCGCGGGCGGGGACATTGGCGAGCATGGGGGGCATGACCATCGTCCAGTCCAGGTTGCTGGTGGAGAGGGTGGCGTACTGCGCGATCTGGGAGGCGACGGGGTATTTGAGGAAGTAGTTATAGACGATGTTCTGGACGATCCAGCGGCGCCAGGCGGGCTGCTTGTCGAGTGAGGTGGGGAGTGCTCCAGCAGAGCCAAGGGCGATGATGCGGGCGATTCCCTGCTGCTGCATGGCCTCGACGATGAGGGGGATGGCGCGCTCGAGGACGTCCTCTCTCTTGAGGGAGCGGGCGCCGAGGGCCGAGAGGACGAGGTCGGCGCCGGTGAGGGTCTGGGCGATGGCGGCCGAGTCGAAGGCATTGCCCTGGACGGTGGTGACGCGGTCGGCGTAGGGGAAGTTGGAGGGGTCGCGTGCAAGGATTGTGACGTGGTGGCCGGCGGCGAGACAGCGCTGGGTGAGGAGTTGTCCGGTAGCTCCGGTGGCTCCGAAGATGGCGATGTTCATGTGCAGGATCCTCTTGAAGCTACGGTGCTGGTCTAACGCACTGTCCCGATTATCCTCCGAGTGTTGCCGCAGTTGTGAAAAAAGGGGACGGCATAAGTTGATACTGTGGCGTGGTTTCGACTTTGTTCCCACGGTTGGTGGTGGGTCTTCTCAGCAAGGGGTGGAGGCCGCTGTGCAGAAGTGGCATAACGCGGTACGTGGAGGGCGGGGGGTGCTGGGTCTTCCGAAGCGTGCGTTTATAGGAGACTGGTTTTCTAAAAAGAGGCACTGGGTGAAGTCGTGATGAGTGTGGGAGATGGGATGAATTTCCACTTTTCAAGCGACAACGACTACTGCTACTAGTATTTTCTCTCCTTTTATCTAGTTTCTTAGAAGCAGTAGCAGCGCATTGGCAGGGGTTGGAGGTGGTGCTGGATGAGGCACACAAAGCCTGAGTTTCCCACAAAGAAAGCTATCGCTCTGGGAGGCGATTCGCGCCTAGAATCAAGCTACCGTCTGTGCGAAGCATCATGCACCAGAAGAACCCCCTTTGGAGAGTGCGACCGTGACGACAGCCACCCAGGAGCAAACGATGCCCGACAACACCGCAGCAGCAGCGCCTACCGGCAACCTGGAGATCACCGTATCGCGTGCGGAGTTGCTGCGTGAGCTGACCGCAGCGCAGTCCGTGGTGGAACGCAAGACGACGATCCCGATTCTTTCGAACTTCCTGTTTGAAGCAGCCGATGACAAGCTGACGATTACGGCGACCGACCTGGACCAGAGCCTGCGTACGAGCTGCTCTGCCAAGGTGAAGAAGCCTGGTGCGTGCACCATCCCGGCGCGGAAGCTGTACGACTACATCAAGCTGCTACCCGAGGGCGATATTTCCATCAAGCTGATGGACAACCACTGGGTACAGATTCGCGCGGGCCGCTCGAACACGAAGATGGTGGGGATGGCGCGGGCGAACTATCCGCAAGTTCCGGAGTTTCCGACGACCGGCGCAGTGAAAATCTCGGTGCCTTCGCTGAAGAATATGGTGTCGAAGACGATCTTCGCTATCTCGAATGAAGAGTCGCGCTATACGCTGAATGGCGCATTGCTGGTGCTGAAGGCGGAATCGATGGCGATGGTGGCGACGGACGGCCACCGGCTGGCGCACATCGAAAAGCTGGGCGAGACCCTGGAAGGCATATCGGGCGAGAAGAAGACGCTGATTCCGCGCAAGGCGTTGGCGGAGATATCCTCTCTGCTGAGTTCGACCGACGCTGAGACGCTGGAGTTTGCGGACGATGAGCAGACACTGTTCTTCAAGATTGGCGGCCGCGTGCTGACCAGCCGCAAGCTGACGGGACAGTTCCCCAACTACGAGGCCGTGCTGCCGCGGGACAACAACAAGTTCGTGATCGTCCGCAGCGAAGACCTGATGGGCTGCATCCAGCGCGTGGCGCAGTTTGCGGATGAGCGCTCGGGCGCAATCAAGATTCGGCTGGAGCAGAATGAGCTGAAGCTGTCTTCGCAGTCGACGGACGCCGGTGAATCGGAAGACACCATCGAGACGCCGTACAACTACGATCCGCTTGTGGTCGGCTTCAACAGCCAATACCTCATCGACTTCCTCAAGGCCATCGGCCTGGGCGGCGAGGTGCGGCTGGAGTTCAAGGACGCACAGTCCGCCGGGCAGATGCGGCCGGAAGACGCCAACGAAGACGTGAAGTACCGCTACATTTTGATGCCCATGCGCATCTGAGTGCTGAGCGCACGGCGAAAAGCGCCTGCGGCGCAGAACCTTAAAAAACAGCGACAACGGCCTGGCTCATGGAGTCGGGCTTTGTTGCGTTTGGGTGTGGAGTCATGCGGCTGCAACGTTGAGGTGGAATGATGGGCGCTGTTGCAAATCTGGAGGTCGCGATGCGTGTGCTGGCGGGATTGGTGGCAGTGGGTGTTGTGACGAGCGCGATGCAGGCGCAGGAGGTTGGCGTGAATCCTTATGTTGGCTTGATGCAGAAGGCTGCTGCTCATGCGAAGGCGCATGGGGCGAAGGTGGCTCCGGTGCTGTCGCCGGTGGATGCGACGGTTCTGCCGGGTGGCAGCGAGGCGACGAAGGTTCCGGTGGCGGCGTTGCAGGCGATGGGCGTGAAGGTGGTGCCGTGGACGACGAATGATGTATCGAAGATGCGGGAGCTGATGGAGCTGCGCGTGGATGGCATCATCTCGGACCGGCCTGACCTGTTGCGTCAGGTGGTGGACGAGGAGTTGAAGGCGGCGACTTCGGCAGCGGAGATTGCTTACTTCAAGCGGTTGGATCGGACGGCGCATCGTGGTGGGCGTGGGCTGCGGCCGGAGAATACGCTGCCATCGTTTGAGTCAGGGCTGGACCAGTTGGCGACGACGCTGGAGACGGATACCGGCGTGACGACGGATGGCGTGTCGCTGATATGGCACGACCAGTTTCTGAATCCGCAGTCGTGCCGGCGGGCGGATGGGAAGCCGTACACGCTGGAGAATCGCGCGTATACGAAGGACATGTCGCTGGCCGAGGCGCAAAGCACCTACATCTGCGACAAGCTGCACTTTCACACGGTGCCGGCGGACGATGTGCAGAAGAATGATCTGAGCCTGTCTCCGGTGGCTGTGGCGTTTGCGGCGAGGGAGAAGATGCCAAGCCCCTATGCTCCGACGTACGCTGCGCAGTTGTTCCGGTTTGTGAAGTTCTACGAGGCGTACTACCGGAGCGGCACAGGTAAAGGGCAGCCGCAGGCGAAGGAGCGCGCGGAGAATGCGGGCCGTGCGCGGTTCAACCTGGAGACTAAGATTCTGCCTCCGATGACGGGGCCGCGCGATCCCCGGATGCCGGCGGAGATGTATGAGAACCATACGGTTGGGCCGCAGGCGTTTGTAAAGGCGTTGTGCGGGGCGATTGAAACGGAGAAGATGGAGGCGCGGGCGGAGGTGCAGAGCTTCGACTTCCGCACACTGGTGCTGGTGGAGGAGCAGTTTCCGCAGATTCCGACGTACTACCTGACGCAGAGTGCGAAGGTTCTGGGAACGGAGTTTACGCCGGAGGCTTTGCGGCAGAAGTAGTGTGTGCGGGCGTTTGGGGCGAAAACAGGAACGGGGATAGGGGCGGAATAAGTACGGAATTGGATACTTATGGTGCTCTCCTCAAACGTTCACTGGCGTAGTTCTACTTCTGTGGCGCCCTGGCCTCCCTGGTTGTGGGCGGGTTCGGAGACGGTGGTGACGTGGGGGTGGCTGCGCAGAAACTCGCGCAGGGTGCGGCGCAGGATGCCCATGCCGGTGCCGTGGACGATGCGGATGCGCGGCAGGCCTGCGAGGAAGGCGCGGTCGAGGAAGCGTTCCACTTCGGTCTGGGCTTCGTCGGCGGTGCGACCGATCACGTTGATCTCCGAGGCCATGTAGTCGGTGTCATCGTGCGTGGTGGCGACTGTGATGCCGCCGCGTCTGCGCGCGGCTTCGAGCGGGGTGACGACCTTGACCGTTTCCACCTCGGCGATGTCATCGATTGCGATGCGCATCTTCATCGGTCCCATGGAAACTTCGTAGTTCTTCGCGTCGATCACGCGTTCGACGCGCGCCTGGCGGCCCATGGATTTGAGCTTGACGAGGTCGCCGACCTTGATGCCTTTGGGGAGGTGCGGCTGGGCGGCGGGATCGTTCTTGTCGGCGCCGGTGTTGTGGGCGACGACGGTGGAGTTGAACTGCTCGGAGAACTCGCGGCGCAGGCGGTTCATGCGGGCGGCGGAGTCCTTGGCGATCTTTTGGGAGACGGTTTTGTCGTCGACGGCCTTGACGGTCTCTTTAAGCTGAAACTCGAAGTCCTGCATGAGTGATTCGAGTTTGGCTTCGAGTTCCTTGGTGCGGGCCTTCTGCTCCATGCGGCCTTCGACGGCGAGGCGGGCTTTCTCGCGGGAGAGCTCGCGCTCGCGGAGCTGCAGGGCTTCGCGTTCGGCTGCTGCTGCTGTGAGCTGATCGTGGAGCTGGTCAAGGAAGGCGCCGATGTCCGCGGTCTGCGTGGTCATCTGGGCGCGGGCTGCGGCGATGATGTCGGGTGCGAGGCCGAGGCGAGCGGCGATGTTGAGGCCGGCGGAGGCTCCGGGGACGCCGAGGCGCAGCTCGTAGGTGGGGGTAAGGGTCTGCTGGTCGAAGCCTACGGCGGCGTTCAATACTCCGGCGTGATTGGCGGCGTAGACCTTGAGCGACGTGAGATGCGTGGTGATGCAGCACCAGGTGTTGAGCTTGAGGAAGTGTGTGGCGATGGCGACGGCGAGTGCCGCGCCTTCTTCGGGGTCGGTGGCGGAGCCGAGCTCGTCGAGCAGGACGAGGGATCCGGCCGTGGCTTCGCGCGAGATGCGGTCGAGGTTGACGACGTGGGCGGAGAAGCTGGAGAGGTTGCGTTCGATGGATTGCGCGTCGCCGATATCGGCGTAGACGCTGGTGAAGAGTGGCAGCTCAGCTTCCGTCGCGGGGACGGGGATGCCGGCCTGGGCCATGAGGGAGAGGAGGCCGAGGGTCTTGAGTGAGACGGTTTTGCCGCCGGTGTTGGGGCCGCTGATGATGAGTTGGCGGGCCTCCGGCGGCAGGATGATGGTGAGCGGGACCGGGGTGGTGGGGTCGGTCTCGGCGGCGAGGGCGGCGGACCTCATACGGAGTTCGAGCAGGGGGTGGCGGGCTTCGGTGAGGCTAAGTTCCTGGGTGAAGAGGGGGCGCGTGCAGTTGAGCGTGTTGGCGAAGCGCGCGCGCGCCATGTGGGCTTCCACCTCGGCGAGGATGCAGGTGCCGAGGAAGATGGCAGGGCCCTGCAGACCGATGGCGCGGGTCATGGCGACGAGGATGCGATGGATCTCGGACTGCTCCTCGTCGAGCAGACGGACGAGTTCGTTGTTCTGCTCGATGGTTTCGAGGGGTTCGACGAAGACGGTTTGCCCAGAAGAGGACGAGCCATGGATGACGCCGGGGACCTTGCGTTTGAACTCGGCTTTAACTGGAATGACGAAGCGGTCGCCGCGTATGGTGATGAGCTCGTCCTGGGCTGAACCGCTTTCGGAGAGAGCGCGTAAAGACCGGCGGAGGCTGTCTTCGATTGCGCGGTGCTGGCGCTCCATGGCGCGGCGGAGTCGGCGGAGTTCAGGGGAGGCGTCGTCGCTGAGGGAACCGTCAGGCTCGATTTTGCCGCGGAGGTGATGGAGGAGTGGGGCGAAGTCGTGGTCGAGCAGCGCGGCGGAGAGCTCGAGGATGCCGGGCCAGTCGTAGCGCGTGCTGTTGGGCGATGGCGTGATGAGGTTGCGCCAGGCGGCGACCCGCTCGATGACGTTGAGGAGGTCGCGGATCGCGGTGGCTTCGAGTGCGGCACCGTCGATGCGTGCCTTGTCGAGGAGCGCGGTGGGATCGAAGAGGCCGTTGAAGTCGAAGCTACCGCCGGCGGTGAGCATGGCGCGCATCTCGGCGGTGCGCTGGTGCTGCTGGTCGATCCAGGCGAGGTTGGCGGAGGGCGCGAGGGCGAGCACCCAGGCTTTGCCGAGGGGCGAGGTGGCGCGTCCGGCGATGTGCTCGCGGAGGCGTGGCCACTCCAGCGCAGCGGCGCTGATCTCTTGCAGTGGGGACGGGATAACGGGTAACAAGGCCTGAGGGTTCACAGTTTCTATCTTAACCGTCGTGGCTGCGGTTCGTATTGCGACGCCGGAGGGAACTAGCGGGGGCCGATGCGCGTAGCATTGTGAGCGCGGGCCAGCGCAATGGAATCGGTAGTTGCGGTACGGAGGTTTCAGATGGTCTGTCAGGCTTGTGGTGCTGCCGTGGTACAAGGTGTAGCTTTCTGTTCGCAATGTGGAACGCAGGTGCTGGCTCCGCCTGCGGCGTATGCGGGATATCCGCCGCCGATGCCGCCGATGTATCTGCCTTCGACGCGGGTGCAGCGGCATATGCAGACGCTGGGGATTCTATGGTGCGTCTTTGGAGGCTACCGCGTGCTGGGCGGACTAATCGGGATGTTCTTCCTGAAGGCGATGGCGCTGCGCGGGTTTGGGGATAGTCGCTGGGGTTACGGCGACGGCGGCCCGTTTGGCTCACACTTTATGGCGGCGCTGGTGCCGTTCATCGCGGTGTATACGGCGGTGGTGGTGGCGCTGGCATTCTTCGTCGGCTTCAGCCTGCTGACGCGTAAACCGTGGGGACGCACTCTGGCGATTGTGGCCGGGTGTCTCTCTTTGCTGAAGCCGATCTTCGGTACCGCGTTGGGGATCTACACGTTGTGGGTGCTGGCTCCGGCGGCCTCCGGCGATGAGTATGAGCGGATTGCCGACCGCAGCTAGTTCTGCCGCATACGGGATGACTAGGCTGGTGCCCGGCCAGACGACTAGACTGGTGGCATGAACTTTCCTGTGACCCGCATGCGGCGTCTGCGGCGGACGGAGGCAATGCGCTCGCTTGTGCGAGAGACGCATCTGCATCCCGGCGCGTTGATCTATCCGCTGTTTATCGTTCCCGGCGAAGGTGTGCGTAAGCCCATCTCGTCGATGCCCGGCGTCTTCAACCTTTCTATTGATGAAGCACTGAAGGACGCAGAGGCGTGTGCCGCGCTGGGTATCGGCGGGCTGCTGCTGTTCGGACTGCCGGCGGAGAAGGACGAGCAGGCGAGCGGGGCGTGGGCCGCGGATGGTGTCGTGCAGACTGCGCTGCAGGCGATCAAAAAAAATCGCAAGTTGGATTCGCTGGTGCAGATTGCCGACGTCTGCCTGTGCGAGTACACGTCGCATGGTCACTGCGGGATTGTGGCGTGGGACGACAATCATTACGAGATTGAGAACGACTCCAGCGTGGCCTTGCTGGCGAAGACGGCTGCGTCGCTCGCTGCTGCTGGCGCGGACATCGTTGCGCCTTCCGACATGATGGATGGGCGCGTGGAGGCGATTCGCGCGGCACTCGACGAGGGTGGGCACACGCAGATTCCGGTGATGAGCTATGCGTCTAAGTTTGCGAGCGCGTTCTACGGGCCGTTCCGCGAGGCAGCGGATTCGGCACCGCAGTTTGGCGACCGCAAGAGCTACCAGATGGATGGGGCGAACCTGCGCGAGGCAATGCGCGAGATCGACCAGGACATCGCGGAGGGCGCTGACATGGTGCTGATGAAGCCGGCGATGCCGTACCTCGATGTGATTCGCGCTGCGCGGGAGCGGTACGATGTGCCGATGGGGGCCTACCAGGTGTCGGGGGAGTATTCCATGCTGCATGCGGCGTTCGAGCGCGGCTGGTTGGAGCCGGAGCGCGCCATGATGGAGTCGCTGACGTCGATTCGGCGGGCCGGAGCGGACTTTATCGTGACGTATTTTGCGAAGGATGCGGCGAAGGTGTTGGGCTAGGCTTTCCAGGGAGAGCGTGTGGCGAAGATTGCGATTGTTGGTGTGGGTGGCATTGGGGGTGTGGTGGCTTCGATGCTGCAATCGGCTGGCTCGCATGAGCTGGTGCTGTGTGTGCGGAGCCCGTTGAAGGAGTTGGTGGTGGAGACGCCTACGGGCGATGTGACGATCCGTGCGACCGTCGTGACGAGCCCCGACGAAGTACCTGCGGTGGACTGGGTGGTAGTTGCGACGAAGGCTTATGACGTGGCGGGCGCGGCGTTGTGGCTGGAGAAGCTGTGCGCCAATGGGGCTCCGGTGGCAGTTTTCCAGAATGGCGTGGAGCATCGCGAGCGGTTTGCACCGTATTTGCCGATGCAGCAGATTCTTCCGGTGATTGTGGATTGTCCCGTGGAAAAGCGGTCGCGGGAGCGGATTGTGCAGCGTGGCGGTATGACCATCAAGGTCCCTGCCGGGCCGCTGGGCGAGAGTTTTGTCGCGCTGTTTGCGGGAACCACTGCGGAGGCGACGGCGGTTGCAGACTTTACGACGGTGGCCTGGCGGAAGCTGTGCCACAACTCGCCCGGGGCGATCTCGACGATTCTGCTGCAGCCCGGTGGCGTGATGCGCGACCCGGCGCTGGGCGAGGTGCTGCTGCAGATGGTGCGGGAGACGGTCGCCGTGGGCAACGCGGAGGGCGCGAACCTCGACGATTCTGTGCCGGAGGCAATTCTGGCGGCGTACCACGCAGCCCCGGATGACTCAATTAACTCGTTGCACGCGGACCGTTTAGCTGGTCGTCCGATGGAGATTGACGCACGCAACGGCGTGGTGGTGCGGTTCGGCAAGCGGTATGGAATCGCCACGCCCGCCAATGCGATGGCTGTTGCCTTACTTGAGGCGATGGTGCGGTAAGCGGACGCCGCTGGCCGGGAATCGAATCAGCCGCGACGGAATCAAATACCATAGAAGACGTTAGTTAACATCTGGAGAGTCCTTTGGCAGATACGATTTACGACCTTGTAGTGCTTGGCGGCGGCCCCGCCGGATACACCTGCGCAATCCGCGCCTCGCAGTATGGCCTGAAGGCCGCGTTGATTGATGCGAATGAACGCCTGGGCGGCACGTGCCTGCTGTGGGGCTGCATCCCGACCAAGGCGATGCTCTTCTCCGCCGAGCTGTGGGACCATCTGAAGCATGCTGACCGCTACGGCATCGATGTGGCCGAGCCGAAGCTGAATTGGAAGGGTCTGCTGGCGCGCAAGGATGACATCATTATGCGCCACACCAAGGGCCTCGACTTCCTGATGAAGAAGAACAAGATCAACGCCATCAAGGGCTACGGCCGACTGACCGGTCCGGCGAAGGACGGCGTTCACTCCATTGAGGTGAAGCAGTCGGACGGCAAGAGCGAAATCATTCTGGCGAAGAAGGTGGTGGTGGCGACGGGCTCGGATGCGCGCATGATTCCTGGCTACACTGCCGACGAGACCATCATGACCAACATTGAAATTCTGAAGACGGACCATATGCCGAAGTCGCTGGTGGTGATCGGTTCGGGTGCGGTGGGCGTCGAGTTTGCGAGCATCTTCAAGAGCTTCGGCGTGGAGGTCACCATCATCGAGATGCTGCCGCGCATCGTGAACGTGGAAGACGAAGACATCAGCAAGGAGCTGCTGCGCCTATACAAGAAGCGTGGCATCGATATACATCTGTCGGCGAAGGTGGAAAAGATTGAGAAGAACAAGGATGGCGCGCTGGTGTCGTTTACCGACTCGAACGGCAAGGCGCAGACCAAGCAGGCGGAGAAGGTCCTGGTCGCTGTGGGCCGTGCGCCGCGTACGAACGACGTCGGTCTCGATAAGACGAACATCAAGCTGGACCGCGGCTTCATCATGACGAACGAGTGGATGGAGACGACCGAGCCGGGCGTCTACGCCATTGGCGATATCGTCGGCGGGCTGCCCGCAACTGGCGCACGTCGGCTCCATGGCGGGCCTCGTCGTGGCAGCCAAGCTGGCCGGCAAGTATGCGCGTGCGATCAATCGTCAGCGCATTCCGGGCTGCACGTACTGCGATCCGCAGATTGGCAGCGTTGGCCTGACAGAAGCGCAGGCCAAGGAGAAGGGCTACCAGGTAAAGGTTGGCAAGTTCCCGTTCGTCGGCAACTCCAAGGCGACGATTTTGGACTCCCATGACGGCTTTGTGAAGGTGGTTTCAGACGCCAAGTACGGCGAGATCCTCGGCGTCCACATCATCGGGCCCTACGCTACGGAGATCATTGCCGAGTGCGTCACTGCAATCGAGTTCGAGGCGACCGTAGAGGAGATGATGTTCACCATCCACGCGCACCCCACCGTGGCCGAGGCTTTGCTGGATGGCTTCAGCAGCGTCGAAGGGCTGGCGGTCAACGTTTAATAAAACGATGCAATGCACCCAGTGAAGAGCTTCGTATACACAATGAGTTCACTGCAGTGATTGAGCGCGATGCCCTGCTGAGGCATCTTCGATTCCATGGGTGCTACCTGAAGCGCGAGGGTAACGCCCATTCGCGTTGGACGAATCCTAAAACCGGCCACACCGAGGCCGTCCCACGTCATACTAAAGTGTCCCAACTGCTGGCCCGGAAGATGTGCCGTTACCTCTCCGTCCCGGAGCTGGGCCGCGAAGGTCGCTAATGTTCATCAATCTCCTCCATCTCGGACGCATCTCCTACGCGGAAGGCCTCGCCGTGCAGCAATGCGTAATCGCCGCGCGCAAGCAGGGCCTGATCGCCGATACACTGCTGTTGCTCGAGCATCCGCCGGTGCTGACCCTGGGCCGAAACTCCTCGCGGAGTAACGTGCTGGCCAGCGACGAGATGCTGGCGCGGCGCGGGGTGGAATTGCATGAGATCAACCGCGGCGGCGACGTGACGTATCACGGCCCCGGGCAGCTTGTGGGCTATCCGATCCTCGACCTGCGCGGCGACCTCCCCGGCAAGAAGGGGCCGCACCTTGGACCGGTAGATTATGTTCGTCTGCTGGAAGAGGTGCTGATCCGCACCTGCGGCGAGTACGGCGTGATGACGCAGCGTATCTGCAAGCTGACTGGCGTGTGGACTATGGCCGGCGGCAGCATACGCGAAAAAAAAATCGCCGCCATCGGCGTCCACGTCTCTCAGGGGGTGACGTCGCATGGCTTCGCGCTGAACGTAACAACGGATCTGCGCGACTTCGAGTGGATCGTCCCCTGCGGCATCGCCGATCTGGGCGTGACCAGTCTGGAGCTGGAGGCCGATCTTGAACGCCAGCCCACGATGGAGTCCGTCATCAACGCGACGGCGCGCAATTTTGGCCGCGTCTTCGAGCGGCAGATGCTTTGGGTGGATTCGGTGGAGAAGCTGCTGGAATCATCCGTCGTTGCATAGAGCATCTGTGCGCTAATAGAACGGCTCAGGCCTTAATCGCGCACGTCGTCCTTGTGCGGTTCTATAATTTATAGGCTGCGTCTGACGGGTCGCTGGCAGGTCCCAGCTGGTCGTGATCCGCGTCGTACGAATCACCCTTGGAAGGAATCTCAATGGCAACCGAAGTCGTAATGCCCCAGATGGGCGAGTCCATCACCGAAGGCACCATCACCAAATGGCTGAAGAAGCCGGGCGACACCGTCGCGCGCGACGAGCCGCTGTTTGAGATCTCCACCGATAAGGTGGACGCCGAGATTCCGTCGCCGACAGCCGGCACACTCGCAGAGATTATGGTCGCCGAAGGTACCACCGTGCAGGTCAACACCGTGGTCTGCACCATCGCCGAGGGCGCTTCCGCCGCTGCTCCGGCTCCTGCGGCTCCCGCCAAGGCTGAGACGGCTGCCGCTCCTGCCGCTGCTCCGGCCACTCCCGCCGTTGCTGCTGCCCCTGCTGCCCCTGCTGCCGCCAGCCTCGGGACGGAAGTGCTGATGCCGCAGATGGGCGAGTCCATCACCGAAGGCACCATTACCAAGTGGCTGAAGAAAGTTGGAGATACCGTCCAGCGCGACGAGCCCATCTTCGAGATTTCAACGGACAAGGTGGACGCCGAGATTCCCTCCCCCGTCGCTGGCACGTTGAGCGAGATCAAGGTCGCGGAAGGCTCCACGGTTACGGTCAACACGGTGGTCGCCATCATCGGCGGAGCTGCCAGCCAGGCTGCTGCACCCGCTGCGGCCGCACCGGCACCTACCGCCGCCGCTCCTGCCGCGACATCCGCCGCTCCTGCCGCGACGTCCGCCGCACCTGCTGCGTCCGCGACCGAAGGCGACAAGGTTCGCTCTTCGCCGCTGGTCCGCAAGATTGCCAAGGAAAATAACGTCGATCTCTCGCAGGTTCCGGGAACCGGCGCTTCGGGCCGCATCACCAAGACCGATATCGTAGGCCATTTGGAACAGCCGCAGAAGGCCGCTGCGCCTGCGCCTGCGTCCGCACCCGCCGTGGCCAGGCCTGCAGCACCTTCTGCTCCGGCACCCGCGCTCGGCGAAGTGGTCGAGATGTCGAAGATGCGTCAGATCATCGCCAAGCGCATGGTCGAGTCGAAGCACACCAGCCCGCATGTCCACACCGTCTTCAAGGTGGATATGACGCGCATCGTCAAGCTGCGTGAGAAGGAAAAGAACAAGTACGAGCAGCGTAACGGCGTCAAGCTGACCTACATGCCATTCATCACGCGGGCCGCTATCGTCGCGCTGAAGAAGCACCCCGTGGTCAACGCCTTCATCGATGGCACGGCGATCCGCTACAACAAGAACATCAACATCGGCATAGCCGTCGCGCTGGACTGGGGCCTGATCGTCCCGGTACTGAAGCTGACCGAAGAAAAGAACTTCCTCGGAATCGCACGCGGCATCGTCGATGTGGCTGAGCGCGCACGCGGCAAGAAGCTGGCTCCGGACGAAATCTCTGGCGGTACGTTTACGCTGACCAACTCCGGCATCTTCGGCGAGCAGTTCGGCACCCCCATCATCAACCAGCCGCAGAGCGCGATCCTCGGCATCGGCGGCCTGAACAAGGAAGCCGAAGTGTTGACGGATAAAGACGGGCAGGACAGCATCGCCATCCGCTCCATCCAGCGCTTCACGCTGGGCTTCGACCACCGCATCGTCGATGGTGCAGATGCCGGCAAGTTCATGTCAGACTTCAAGGCCTACCTCGAAAACTGGTCTGAAGATATCGGCTAGTCAACAAAATACAGCAATATGTAACAGTAAAAGGCGCGTCTTCCCATCCCGGGTGCCGCGCCTTTCACTTTCAGCTACAAATTATCTAGAGCAGAGCCTTCGCTTGGAGTACCAGGGCCACCGCTTCGTCCGAAGTCTTACCGACTGCGGAGAGATGCCCCATCTTTCGCCCCTTGCGTGGTCGCAGCTTCTCGTACAGATGCAAGCGAACGCCCCTGACCGCCAGCGCCGCGTCAAAGTGCGGCTCCCGCGCCATGCCATCGGCATTCAGCCACAGATCGCCCAGCAGATTCGCAATGGCCGCAGGTTGCACGATACTGACGTCACCCAGCGGCAGATCGCACACCGCGCGTACCAACTGCTCAAACTGTCCCGTCACGCAGGCCCGTTCACTGGCGTGATAACTATTGTGCGGCCGCGGCGCAAGTTCATTGACTAGCAGTTGCCCGACGGTCGTGCAGAACATCTCCACCGCCAACACGCCCTCCAGTTGAAACGTGTCAGCGATTGATTCCGCAATCGCCCGTGCCTTCTCCTGCAGCTCCGCAGGCAGCGGTGCCGGGATAGCACTCCATGCCAGAATCTGATCTTCGTGATGGTTCCAGGCTGCGGGATACGTCGCCGTCTCACCGCTAGGGGAACGAGCGACCAGCACAGATATCTCTCGCTCCAGGTCGATAGCCTTCTCCACTACGCCCGCCTGCTCCCCCAGAGCCGCCCACGCATTCCGCGCTTCCTGCTCCGCATCGGCACCCGCTGCAAAGCCTACCTTACCCTGCCCGCGGCCGTCATAGCCACCGGTCGCACTCTTGCAGAAACAGCGTCCGCCCACAGCGACAATCGCCTCGCGCAGTTCTTCCAGCGAGCGCACCGCGCGATACTCCCCCACGGGAAAACCATTCTTCCGCAACCAATTTTTCTGCTCGATGCGATCCTGGATAATCGCCAGCATCGCGCCGCTCGGCCGTACGGGCGCGTAGCTTGCCGCCGCCTCCATGCTGGTCGCGGAGATCTGCTCAATCTCCAGCGTTACCACATCGCAGCCGCGTGCCAGATTCGCCGCCTCCCGCGAGTCGTCCCAGCCCGCCTCGATGCAGCCGTCGACAACGAAGCGCGCCGGACACGCCGGGTCAGGGTCCAGCACCAGTATGCGATAGCCCATGCCACGTGCGGCCATCGCCGTCATGCGGCCAAGCTGCCCGCCGCCAAAGATGCCAATCGTCGCCCCCGGCAGAATCGATTTGCGTACTGTCACGCGCTTACCTCGTCGTTGCCGACTACCTGCGCCAGCACTTCGTCACGCCGCGCCGCACGCCACGCAATCAATTTTTGTTGCAGCGCCGCATCCGTTGTCGCGAGGATCGCGATCGCCAGCAAACCCGCATTCGCCGCGCCCGCCGCACCAATGGCCAGCGTCCCCACGGGAATCCCCTTTGGCATCTGTGCGATGCTCAGCAGCGCGTCCATGCCCTGCAGCGCAGTCGCCGCAATCGGCACGCCGAGCACCGGCACCACGGTCTTCGCCGCCATCATTCCCGGTAAATGCGCCGCACCCCCGGCCCCCGCGATAATCACCCGCAGCCCTCGGCCAATCGCCGCATCTGCATACTCAAACAGCAGATCCGGCGTGCGATGCGCCGACACCACGCGCACCTCATGCGGCACGCCAAACTCGCGCAGCATCTCCACCGCGCCTCGCATCGCCGCATAGTCACTGCGGCTTCCCATCACTACTCCAACCAGCGGCTCTGCGCTCATAGCCAATGATTATACGGTTCCGCGGGCCGTGGTTTCCGCACGCTAATGCCGCAGGTAGTCAATCGCCAGGTGGAACGCCGTCAGTAAACCGGCCGCTGCGCCAGCCAGTCCTTTCAAGCGCTGCACTGTGCGTTCATGCCACTCCACGCGCTCTTCCAACTGGTTCAACCTTCCCGGCTGCCCGATTCCGATCAACTGCTTCATCTGGCTCTGCAACACACTCAAATCCGCAAGCACTTGCCCTTCAAACTCCGTCATCACAACCTCCTCTACTTTCGCTAGCTCACCGGAAGATGAGTGTATACAGCATTCGAACATCGCGAGTACACCGGCGGCGTACTCGCGTTGTACATCCGCACAAAGTAGCGCTCCACCTGCCCTTCGCGCGGAATCGCAAAGCTCCGTACCGGGCTCCGCAGCACGAGGTCCTGGTCCACTCCCGCGCCAAAGTCCCCATCACGCCGCCGCACCTCAAACCCGCCGCCCACAGGCGGAGCCGTTCCGGCATCCACCTGCAACGCGGTCCCCGTCGCACTCACCACTTGCAACTGCTGCAGGTTCGCAAGCACGTTGCCAGGTGAAATGGACGCCGTTTGAGGCAGCAGCGTATCGGTCGCGATCGACTCCGACAGCTCCAGTCCCAGCCCTTCCGCCCAGTCATTGGCGAAGCCGATGCGGTACGTCAGCCACTCGGGAAACGCGTTGCCATCTCCAATCGTTACCCGCCGCACGATCACGCGCAGCGTCTGCCCGCCCCGCATAAAGCTCAGCACATCCCCCGGCCACACATCCTCCAGATTCACCGCCTCACAGCTTCCCGCGATGGCCGCGGCCCGGCTTGTAGCCAGCGCAAGCACCGCCTGCGCCGCACTCTCGCAATCAGCAGAACTGCGCGCCAGCGGCCGCACGACCTTACCCAGCCAGCGTGCCGTCCCAGGTGCTCCACCCGCCGCCTCCGCCGCGATACTGGCCGCGTCGTCTAGTCTTGCGACCGAGCGGAACGCTCGCCGATACGTCACCGTTACAATCTCACTCGCAACCGGAATCCGTCCGGCTAAGAATGTAACTAATCCAGTAGCAGATGGCACAAAGTCAACACCCTCCCCGGCTACCCCCGCCAACCGAGTCGTTTTTGTCCCATCCGGTAGGGTACTCGTCACCCATGCCGACCCCGTCTGCGACACCCGGCAGCGTCCCATAGAGCCAAAGAGCTGCACACTGTTCACCGCAACCAGGCTGCAAGTCGCCGGGGAGCTCGTCACCACGCCGTCATACAATACCGTCGCCGGAGTATTAGACGAAACGCCCAGGTCCTGCAGCTCAAAGACCAGCGCCATCGGCGCATCCACCAGGCCTCCGCCAAAGCTCTGCACTGCACCGTCGACCATCGCATAGTACGTCTGCCGCACACGCTGCATCTCCACGCAGTGCAGTCGAATCCGCAAATTGTACCGATGCCCGTTCAGCACGGTATAGGCCGTCCCCGTCTCTACGCCCTGCACCATCGGTACGATCACCGTAGCCCCACCACTTTGTCGAACGTTATACCCGGCAAAGCAATTTGCCTGCTGCGTCACACCCGCATACAACCCGCAGAGGACGCCCGCGCTCGCCCCACTAAGCTGCACATTCCCTGCCTCCACCACCAGCGTCCCACCCAGCTCCAGCGTGTCGATCGCGGTCAGCGTCGTCTGCCCATCCAGGCCATTGCCCCCCGTCATCGTCAATCCAGCGCCACTTAGGCCAAGGTGCGACCCCGCATCGGTCACCGTCCACACCTGCGTGTTGAGCGCGCTGCCCTCAAAGCTGTCGTCCAGCAGTCGCGATGAAGCTGCACCCCCCGCACGATACGGAACTTCCGCCAGTTGGAACACACTGGTCACGCCATCCCCGGCGAACACCTCCGTCACGTAGGTGGTGGGCTCCATCGCACCACTCAGCGTTACGTCGTTGGCCAGCTCTTTCACCTGTGCAGTCTTCAGCGTCGCCAGTTCCAGCGTGCCATCACCATCCCTCAACGTATGCGTCACACTCCCTGCGAGCCTTAGTTGAATCGCCCCGTTCACCACGCGATACGCCGAGTAGGTAGACCCCGCAAGCCGCCCCGCATTCTCTGCCCAGCCGGACGCGGCACCTGGTTCAAACACACCCACAACGCGGCCATTCGCCACACCCGCCGTTGTAAAGCGGCTCGCATCCACGGCCTGCGTCAGCGACTTCAAAGCCACGCCCGCGAGCTGCGAGTAGCCCGGCCCTCGGTACGCCGCCGGCTGCTTATCCAGCAGCCACTCATCGCTCACCGCGCTGAACGCCACGCGATACACCGCACCCATCGTTCCCATCCCCGCGTACAGCAGCTCCGGCTCGGTAGCGATATAGCCCGTGAACAATAGCACTCCATCCGTACGCGCAACGGACACTCGCGCCCGCCGCACCGGTGCAGCCAGCGCAGCATCGCTCACCTGGAGCACGGCATGGCAACGCGAAGGCGCATTCAGCACACGCTCAATCGTCAGCGGCCCCTCGGGACAGACCGTCGCACTGTAGTCCACCGCCCCAAGCCCATCCAGATTGTCGATCGTCAGTCTCACAGCGTTCCCTCCTCACCCACAGGCGAGAGGCCGCGCATCGCCCGCACCTCGGCCACGCTCAGCACCCCGGCGCGTAGCAGCTCCGTCTGAAGCTGCACCTCCTGCAACTCGTCGCGGCTCTCCAGCTCGTTGAAGCAGAACTCGAACTCGCGCCATCCCAGCTTCTTCGCAAACACATCACGCGTAATGTGCTCCGCCACCAGCTTCGCCACCGGAACCACCGCGCTCTGGAATGCTTCATCCGCCATCTCGCCCGCCGTGGAGCGGTTCACATCATGCTGCAAGCCCAGCAGCATTGGCGGCAGTTCAAACGCATTCGCAATCATACGGATCAGCGCCTCCTGCCACTGCAGCCGCAGGTCGGCGTCCGTGCCACCGGCAAAGCGCAGCACCTCCGGCTTCTGCTCGCAGCTCAGCACGGGCACGCGGCCCGTGCCTTCAATCTCGTCCTGCCACCATCGGATCAGGCGGTCGTGCTGCTCCGGCGTCGCCTCGTTCAACCACAGCGCATACTGCACCACGCTGTTCGAGGCCAGCCGGCCGGCATACCGATTCGCACTCAGAAATTGATTCACCGTCTCAAACGCCACCTCCAGACGCCCCAGGCCAAACGGAGTATGCGTCCGCGGATTCAGCCGCAGATACATCAACTCGTCATCCCGCAGAGGCACCAGCGCATCCTTCCCCAGCCCGCCCGTCGCCTGCGCATAACGCGGCTGGTCGGGGTTGCCATCCCAGCGGCTATCTACCTGGATCGTCGCGCCATCCACCGGCCATAGTCGGAATGGCCGCTCCGCATCGCCGGTCGCTTCCATCTCCACCGCGCCAAAGCCGCCCACGATCATGTCCTCGAGCACCTGCTCCCACAGCACACGAAAGCTGTCGGCGGCATTCGGCTCTTCCAGGCAGCGGCGCAGCGCATTCATCCGCGCCTGCGTCTCGGCACCGCCCAGGCCCGGGTAACCCCGGCGTACGCGGACCTGCCAGTCCATGCTGGCGATCTTGTCCTTCACCACGTTGATGGCGCGCCGCACCACAGGCGTCTCCGCAAAGCGCCTTAGATTCGCCGGAGTCGGCTTGGGCAGCGCACTCTGTCGTTGCAGACTCCCCGGGTTATACGGGCTCAGGATGCTGGGCAGCGCCTTCGTCTTCCGCTCTCCCACTCCATCCTCCACCGCTGCCGACTGCACCCCAGCCAGACGCTGCCACACCTGCTTCACCGTTGCTCCCAATTCCATACCCATCGCATGTCCCCTTTATCGCCCACAAATGAAGCGTCATTCCAAACAAAAAAGGCACAGCCCCATGGGCCATGCCTGCAAAACTAAATGTGCCGTACTCTGTTACAAGTTTTTACATCCGCAACTCCATCCGCGCTGTCTGCGCAATCCGTGCCAGGTCACGCACCGTCATCACGCGAATCGCCTGCCGTTCCATCGCCTCCACCCCAAAGCGATATCGCTCCACATCCTCGTCTTCTTCCCCGGCCACAGCCCGCAGCGGCTCGACAATCGCCGTCAGCTCCAGAGCCGCACGCTCCACGCGTTCCACCCCGTCACGCAGCTGCGGAGCAGAGTAAGCCAGTCCCTTCGCCGCCTCCACATCGCCCTCCAGTGAAACCGCATGAAACATCCGAATCACCTGCCCGACCTCCAACCCCGTTTCCAATACTGCCCGGTAGCCGCAATCCAGCTTCATCGGATCGCCCGCCCGCGTATACGCCGAGGCCGCAATACGTTTCCGCATCAGGCCCCACACCCCGGCCCGTTCAAACTCCATCCGCATCGTGCTCGCAATCGCCGCGCGCCCCGTCTTCTTCCGTTCCACCTTCACCTTCAGCGGCTCCACATACATCCGCATCAGCTGCTCCAGCTCCGCCGGCATACTCTCCGCCAGCGTTGCCCGGGCTTCCGTAATTTGTAACGAGTTCGAGAGCGTATCTCCCAGCAGTTCCACCACCGGCTTCGTATCCCGCGCACCCAGTAGCAGCCGTTCCGCAATCTCGCCCTCCAGGGCTTCCAGCAGAGCGATGTCGGCATTCGCATCCATGCAACGCACGCGGCTCCACTCCCGCGTAAAGCGCACGACACCCGCGCCCGCGCCCATACCCGCCTCGCGCAGCACCACGCCGATGTTCGCAAACTCGCCCTTCACCACATCCGGCACATACCGGATCAGGAAGAACTCGCACGGCAACCGCTCTCTCACACATACTCCCTTCTCTACATTACGAAGCGTCCAGCCACATCCATCATGCCAAACTGTGGCGGAACCACAACCGACTTCCCCCTGTTCCATAACGGGAAGGGGTTCCTGTTCGACTGCCGAAATCCTTCGACCAACTCTCGCACCCGCGCTCGCCGCGTCATCATCTGTTCCATCAGCCGTTCAATCGTTGCCGTATCGCCACCGTACCACTCCGGCGGAACCGCCTCCGCGATCGACCACAGCGTGCCCGCTTCCATCGTCTCAATCCGGCTCAACCAGGGCTCAAAGCTCTCCCACCCCGTCACCCCCGCATACACCGTATTGCGCTGGTATACCCCACGCAGCGGAGCATCCGGAAACGTCCACTCCCCCGCGTTGAAGCAGAAGCCTTGGTCGATAAAGCTGGCCCGATACTTCCGCTCTCGCGGCCTGCGCTCAAACACCGCCTGCCGCCCATTGCAGTTTCCCGCCCACTTATCGACGCACAGCATCCCCGCAAACTCCGCCAGGTTGCGCACCTCCGCAAGCTGCTGCTCCGGCAGATAGTCCACCACCTGCCCCGGCATCAACCCGCCCACAAACTGGCACCCAAACTGCAACCCCGCCGCATACTGCGCCCGCTGCCCATGCGGCAGCTCCACATACATCTCGCGCGTATTCGCGACCAGCCACTCCGTTACCTCCACCACGTCGCTCGCCGGCACCGTCAGCCCCACCGCCGCCGCCAGCCGCGTCGCAATCAACTCATTCGCCAAGACCCGCAGATGCTGCGGATTATTCTTGAACTTCACCACCCACAGCTTGCCATCCGCCCCCAGCATCAACTGGCTCTGCGCTCCACCCCGCATCCGACGAATCGCCTGCACCGCCAACACCGCCACCGCGAATCCCCCGAACCAGCAGCATACTGCAAATCACCGTATCCCTAGCTTCTCCTCCCGCACCGCCTGCGCGACGGCCATCGCCGTACCTGCAACCTCATCTTAGGGAAAGCTTCTCCTCCCGCACCGCCTGCGCGACGGCCATCGCCGTACCTGCAACCTCATCTTAGGGAAAGCTTCTCCTCCCGCACCGCCTGCGCGACGGCCATCGCCATCAG
>Ga0123336_10000661_pt1 | contig 33479 bp, 36 predicted proteins | sample SSSSmetaG_FD_96466 | JGI IMG/M metagenome (GOLD analysis project Ga0123336, IMG submission 96466) | Glacier valley bacterial and archeal communities from Borup Fiord, Nunavut, Canada, to study Microbial Dark Matter (Phase II) - ​SSSS metaG | ecosystem: Environmental > Aquatic > Freshwater > Ice...
CACGAGCTGCGTCGCACAACCCCACCGGTTTATGGCAGTTAAAATCCGCCTCGCCCGCCGTGGCCGCAAAAAGGCCGCGACTTACGACATCGTAGTAGCCGACGCCCGCGCCCCCCGCGACGGCCGTTTCATCGAGAAACTCGGCACCTACAACCCCAACACCAACCCCGCCACCATCAAATACGACGCCGACCGCGCGTTTTACTGGATGATGACCGGCGCCCAGCCCACCGACACCGTGCGGGCCATGCTCAGCTACCGCGGCGTGCTCTACCGTCGTCACCTCCAGCTGGGTGTTGACAAAGGCGCCATCACGCAGGAAGTGGCCGACCAGCGCTTCGGCGCCTGGAAAGAAGAGAAAGACGCCAAAATCGAAGGCAAGCGCACCGGCCTGGTTGATGCGAAGGAAGAGGCCCGCAAGGCGGCTTTCGCCGCCGAAACCAAGGTAAAGGAAGCCCGTTCGGAAGCCCAGCGCCAAAAGGCTGCTGCCCTGCTGGCCGCCAGCGCCCCCGCTCCGGTAGCCGAAGCGGCCACCGAGGCCCCGGCCGAACCGGAAGCTACCGCCGAAGCCACGACCGAGGCTGCCGAGTAGTTTTTAAGCACCCGAAACCGAAAGAGTTTGGGAGTTGTGAGCCGGTCCGGCTGGCAACCCCCAAACTCTTTTTCGTTCCTCCCCTCTCCGCTCATGACCCTCGACGAAACCTATCAGCTCGGCTACATCCTCAAAACGCACGGCCTGCGCGGCCACGTGGTGGCGCATTTTGACGTGGACGACACCGCCGCCTACCTCAGGCTCAAAACGGTGCACCTTACCTTGGCCGGCGCCCCCACCAAGCTGGTGGAGCACCAGGTAGAAAAAGTGCAGCCCCAAACCGGCTCCAAGGTGCTGCTCAAGTTGCACGGCATCGACCGCATTGAGGAGGCCGAGCCATTGCGCGGCGCCCAGCTGCACCTGCCCCTCACGCAGCTGCCCGCACTGGAAGACGACCAGTTCTATTTCCACGACGTCCTCGGATTTACCGTGGTCGACGAAAACCTGGGCGAGCTGGGCACCGTGGAGAACTTTTACGAGCTGCCCCAGCAGGACATGCTGGCCATGCGCTACCAGGGCCAGGAAGTGCTGATTCCGGTGGTTGACGAACTGGTGAGCCACGCCGACCACGCCAAAAAGCAGATTTACGTGAACCTGCCCGACGGCCTGCTCGACGTGTACCTCAAGCCCAGTACCCGCCAGCAAGACGAGGCCGAAGGGGCCGAGTAGCGCGCAGTTCCGGCTTCGCGTCTGGGGCACGCCCCCAAATCATGCGTTCAAATATCCTTCCCCAACCCGCGAAGCTGGCGCTTCGCGCTACTGTCCGTCATGCGCATCGACATCCTCACCTGCCTGCCGGAACTGCTGATTAGCCCTTTCGGTCATTCCATCGTGAAGCGGGCGCAGGACAAAGGCCTGGCCGAAATTCACGTGCACAACCTGCGCGAGCACGCCATCAACAAGCACGGGCAGATTGACGACTTCGTGTTTGGCGGCGGGGCCGGCATGGTGTTGCGCGCGGAGCCCATCGCCGCCTGGATGGACGCCCTGCAAGACGAGCGGCCCTACGACGCCATCATCTACCTCACGCCCGACGGCGAAACCCTGCGCCAGCCGCTGGCCAACCGCTTGTCGCTGCTCCAAACATTATCCTGCTCTGCGGCCATTACAAGGGCATTGATGAACGAATTCGCACCACTTACATTACCCACGAAATCAGCGTGGGCGACTACGTGCTGAGCGGCGGCGAGCTGGGCGCCGCCGTTCTGGTCGATGCCGTGGTGCGGCTGCTGCCCGGCGTGCTGGGCAACGAGGAGTCGGCCCTGTCCGATTCTTTTCAGGACGATTTGCTGGCGCCGCCGGTGTACACGCGCCCGGCGGAGTGGCGCGGGCAGGCCGTGCCGGACATTCTGCTCTCGGGCAACACACCCAAAATCGAGGAATGGCGGCACGAGCAGGCATTGGCCCGCACGCGGGCCCGCCGGCCCGATTTGCTGGGGGAATAATGGCTGCTACCGCTTTGCGTAATAAACACTTGCTATCCTCAACCGGAAGCCTTATCTTTGCGCTCCGTTTCGATAAAATACTAATTCCCGACGGCGGCGCCGTCTTTCGCAATTTTCTCAGCCATGAGCGTACTACTTGACTTTATCCAGGCCGAATCGCAGGAGCGCCGCGCCAGCTTCCCCCTCTTTGCCGCCGGCGACACCGTGAACGTGCACGTGAAAATCCGCGAGGGCAACAAGGAGCGCATCCAGCAGTTCCAGGGCGTGGTGCTGCAGCGCCGCAATCCCAGCTCGAACGGCGAAACTTTCACCGTGCGCAAGATTTCGAATCAAATCGGCACCGAGCGGATTTTTCCCCTGCTCTCGCCGAACATCGACAAAATTGAGGTTGTCCGCCGCGGCAAGGTGCGTCGCGCCCGCCTGTTCTACCTGCGTGGCCTTTCGGGCAAGCAAGCCCGTATCAAAGAGCGTCGCTTGAACGTGGCGGCCAAGCCCGCCAAGGCGTCCGCTTAAGGCCTTCGGCACCCGCTTGGGTTGCCAGTGGCTAGCCAACAAAAAGCCGGTCCCATTCGTGGGACCGGCTTTTTTGGTTCTGGCCAGACCCGTTGGTCTGGTGCGCAGGCGTGCTAGCCGTGCGAGGAAAAATCCTGCGGCAGGCTGCCGTCTACCTCCGCGCTCCCGCCTTGAAGCTGTTGCGCAACGGCCGACAGCACTTCGCCCAACTTGGCCACCCGCGGGGCGGTGTTGCCTTCGGCAAAATTGGCGGCTTGGGTGGTTTGCGTGCCCAGGCGGGCCAAAAGGGGAGCAATGACGTTGACGTCGAGCGTGCCGCTGCCAAAGTGGGCCTTCAGGGCCTGCAGGTCAACTACCAATTGATGAAAGGCCGGGTTGTTGGCGGCTTTCAGGTCTTCAATCCAGCGCTGGAATTGGTTGTCGAGGCCGGCGCGGTCGGTTTCCTGCGTGAGGTCGCCGGTGAGCAAGTGAATGGCGCCATCTAAATGCACTTGGTGTTGAACTTCGGTCTTTTCCATGAGGGTCTTGCGTGATGGGTATGCGGCAACCAAGCTGCTGCCGTTTTAGCCAACGTAGTTACCGCCCGCCGGGTTGGCTTGCTGACCCAAACAAAAAAGCCCCGCCGATACCGACGGGGCTTTTTGCCAATGTTGGTGCCGCGGCAGAACCTAGCCGCTCGGTCGAGAAATCTACTCAATCTTGTTCATGCGGTCCTTCACGGCTTCCAGGGCGATGCGCATGTTCACGATGTCGCCGCGGGCGGCTTCCTGCTCTTTCAGGTTCAGGTCGATGAGGTTGTTGTACTGCTGCAGTTCGGCGGCGTTGGCGGCCAGCAGTTGTTGGATTTCAGTTTTGCGCGCCTTGTTCTTCTCAATGTCTTTCTTGATGGTTTCGGCCTTGGCGATGACGGCCACGTGGTTGTTTTGCGAAGCCATCAGGGCGCGTTCCGACTCGGTAATTTGCGAGGCCAAGTCCTCGCGGTACATCATGCGCGCAAAGTCTTTCAGGTACTTCTCGGCCGACTTCCACTGCACGGGGGTGGCGTCTTTGCCGAGGTAGGCATTGCCAAGGTCGATGCTCCACCACACGGTGGTGCCGGTGGGCGTAGCGTCGACTTTGCTAATGACGCGGACGGGGTTGGGGGCAATTTCGTCGATGACGACCCCATCGAGGGTCAGCACCCCTTTGTTATTCTTTAATTTGCTACCGAACTTGTCGTTCAACTGTTTGAGCCAAGCGGCCTCTACCCGCTTATTGTCTAGCTGCATGCTGACGCGCTGGCCCTTGCGCGGAATGTTATTGATGGACATATCGTACTCGTCTACCGGCGATTTTTGGGCGTAGCCGCCCAGAGTAGCCAAGCAAACGAGGAGCAGGATGAGTAGGCTTCGTTTCATGGAAATAGCAACTAATGAAAGCTTTAAAGAAGGGCGAAGGAAAGACTTTGGGAGGCGGTACCGTTTACGGCTTTTCAAATTTAGGTCCTTTCTGCGAAGCATATCCTGCGTAGTACCATTTTTTTCGGAATAACACTCTTTTTATTAGTAGAGTTATATTAGTAAAGCGTTAAGTTCTACAAATTCTTGTATTTCGACCGGCTCCTTGCGGCTACCTGCCCCCAGCCGCAACAAAGCAACCGCAGCCCGGGTTGTAGGCCCCTATGCATGTCACCGTCTGCCGTACCGAGCACTTCAACGCCGCCCACCGCCTCAACAACCCCGCCTGGGGCCCCGAGCAAAACCAACGGGTATTTGGCAAGTGCAACAACCCCAACTACCACGGCCACAACTACAACCTGACCGTGCGCCTGACGGGGCCCGTGGACCCCGAAACGGGCTACGTGTACGACATGAAGCGCCTGAGCGACCTCATCAAACGCGAGGTGCTGGACCGCTACGACCACCACAACCTGAACCTCGACACGGAAGAATTCCGTACCCTCAACCCCACGGCCGAAAACATGGCCGTGGTTATTTGGCAACGCCTGCGCCCGCACTTGGGCGCCGACTTTGCCCTCTCGGTCACGCTTTACGAAACGGACCGCAACTTTGTAGAATACCATGGATAACCCTTCCGGGCCGGCCCCGGCAAACGACGCGCATTTGCCCCTGGGCCTGCGCACCCCGCTTCGCGGCGATGCCTTTGCGCGCCCCGACGAAGCCAAAATAGCGGCCATCAGCGGCCACTTCGAGGCCATCATGCGCGAGCTGGGCCTCGACCTGACCGACGACAGCCTGGCCGGCACCCCACGCCGCGTGGCCAAGATGTACGTGCAGGAGTGGTTTAAGGGCCTCGACCCGAAAAACCGGCCCGAGGTGCGCCTGTTTGAGAACCGCTACGAGTACCACCAGCTGCTGGTGGAGCGCGACATCACGCTGTTCTCGTGCTGCGAGCACCACTTCGTGCCCATCATCGGCAAGGCGCACGTGGCGTACTTGCCGGGCACCAGCGTGGTGGGCCTGAGCAAGCTCAACCGGGTGGTGCAGTACTACGCGCGGCGGCCCCAGGTGCAGGAGCGCCTCACCCGCCAGATTGCCGAGGAGCTGCGCCAAAGCCTGGGCACCGCCGATGTGGCCGTGCTCATCGAGGCCGACCACCTGTGCGTGATGAGCCGCGGCGTGAACGACACCAGCAGCAGCACCCTCACCAGCGACTACGGCGGCCGGTTTGCCGCCGACGAAGCGCTGCGGCGGGAATTTCTGCGGCAAATCGGGAAGTAAAACTGCGGCCCCCGCGTTACTTTTGTTCGCCTTTTTAGCCTTAACGAATGTCTCGCAAAGTTCTCATCACCGGCGGTACCGGCCTCATCGGTACGCGCCTGGCCGAATTGCTGATTGATGCCGGCTACGAAGTGGCGCTGCTGAGCCGCGAACCCGCCAAAAGCAGCCACTACCGCAGCTTCCGCTGGGACCCGCGGGCGGGCACCATCGACGAGGCGGCCGTGCCCTACGCCGACTACCTCGTGAACCTGGCCGGGGCCAGCGTGAGCGACGGCAAGTGGACCGACGGGCGCAAGCGCGACATCATGACCAGCCGGCTCGACGGCCTGGCCCTGCTGCACCGCGAGCTGGCCAAGCCTGGCCACCACGTGCAGGCCGTTGTTTCGGCCTCGGCCATTGGGCTTTACGGCGACGCGGGCGACCAGCTGGTGAACGAAGAAACGCCGCCGGCCCTGCCCACCCACGATTTTCTGGCCGATGTGTCGCAGCAGTGGGAGCTGGCCGCCGCGCCCATCGCGGCGCTGGGCATCCGCACGGTCATCCCGCGCATCGGCATTGTGCTGAGCACCGAGGGCGGGGCCCTGCCCCAGATGGCCCGGCCCGTGAAGCTGGGCGCGGGCGCCGCGCTGGGCAGCGGCCGGCAGTTCATGTCCTGGATTCACCTGGATGACCTCTGCCGCCTGTTCGTGGCCATGCTGGAGGACCCGGCCTGGCACGGCACCTACAACGCGGTGGCGCCGCACCCGGTCACGAACAAGGAATTTACCGAGACGCTGGCGCACGTGCTGCACCGGCCGCTGGTGCTGCCCAAGGTGCCGGCTTTCGGCCTGAAGCTGGCGATGGGGGAAATGAGCGAAATCGTGCTGGCCTCGCAGAACGTGAGCGACCGGAAGGTGTTGGCGCAGGGCTTCACGTTTGAGTACCCGGAGCTGCGCGGGGCGCTGGAGGCGCTGTACGGGGGGGAATAGCGGACGGCGCGGGGCTGGCAACAAGTCGTCCGGAAGGGCCGGGAAGTCGTCCGGAAGCGTTGGGAAGTGCTCCAGAAGGGCCGGGAAGTGAGTTAGAAGCCGTGGCAAGTGCCCCAGAAGGCGCAGGAAGTCGTCAGGAAGCTACGGCAAGGGCTCCAACCCCTCTGGTAAGCCCCCCGATGGCTCCGGCAACTCATCCAATGCTTCTGGCAAGCCGTCCGCTGGCCCCGGCGACTCGTTCAATGGCTCTGGAAAGGCAACGGATGGAACTGGTGAAACGGTTGCAATGTGCTGTATATTAGCTTTCCGGAACAGCCCGGATTCGTCTCCCTATTCTTATTGCCCGATGATAACGCAAGAGCAAATCTCAACGGTCTTGAAGAACCTGCCTGGCGAGTTTTCCATTGACGAGTTGGTGGACAAGCTGATTCTGGTGGAAAATAATGAGGAAGCCATCAAGCAAGGCGAACGGGGGGAAACGTACTCAACGGAGGAGGCGAGGGCTTTGCTGCGGCAATGGTCTAAGTAAGGTGGTCGCGGCGCATCATCGCGGAGCGGCCGATATTTCCGGAAAGGCTTCCAACGGATCCGGAAGCCTGACAACGCTTCCGGAAACCGTTCCAACGCTTCCGCAAGTCATTCAACGGCTCCGGAAAGGCTTCCAACGGTTCCGGACAGGCTTCCAACGGCTCCGGAAACCGTTCCAACGCATCCGGAAACCGTTCCAACGGCTCCGGAAGCTTGTCAACGCATCCGGAAACCGTTCCAACGCATCCGGAAACCGTTCCAACGCATCCGGGAACCGTTCCGATGGCTCCCGAAGTCATCCGACGCCTCTGGAGGCTCGTCCGATGACTCCGGAAGCGCATCCGATGGGTCCGCAAGCTGGCCGATGCATCCGGAAACCGTTCCGATGCATCCCGAAGCCAGCCGATAATATGAACGTACAGGACTTTATCTTGCCTGCTCACTATTCGCAGACAATCATGAGCAACTTTTTTTAAGAAGCTACTCGCAAATACTTCTTCTGAAGCGGTGAACACAATGCCGCCTGCATTTGCCGACTATGCCCGAAGAGCCATTGCTTTATTAGCAGGCAGCAGCGGCGAGCTAGAAGATGAAGAAGTAATCGGTCTTTTCTGCGCAAACGCTATTCCGCACGCTGAAGCTACTGAGCTGCTCCTGTTTCTGCCAGATGCTTTTTGCCGGCACATGATTCCTCAAATTGCTTGGCCGGCCTACTACGTTGAGTACATCTCCGAGCAAAACCAAAAGCAGATTCAATACGCTGATAATTCCCGCTTTTTGACTATTCAGAGAGCAATGCATGCTTACCTGGCTGGCGACTTTGAGCAGACAGATTTTTTGAAATTAGCAGGCCGTAGCGCTTCGTTCAAAGCCCTAAATCAGCTATTACTTGCTGGTGGAAAGTTGGCAAATGCCGATGTCACCCCAGCATATATAGTGCGCTAGCGGCCGCCCTTCACGCTGTCGGGCACGGTGCCGCCGCTGTTCATCTGCTCCAGGAGGTTGTCGGCGGCGATGGTGTCGACGGCGGCGGCGCGGCGGCGGGGCTCTTCGGGCGAGACGCAGCTGTACTTCTTGCTGATTTTGACGGCGGGCTTGGGGAAGTGGCCGGGGGTGTAGCCGAGCTCCTTGTCCTTGTACACCTTCTCCATGAACTTGCCGAAGATGGGCAGGGCGGTGCGGCCGCCTTCGCCCTGCTGCGAGCCGGTGAAGTGGATGCTGCGGTCTTCGCCGCCCACCCACACGCCGGTCATCAGGTCTTTGGTCATGCCCATGTACCAGCCGTCGGAGTAGTTGGAGGTGGTGCCGGTTTTGCCGCCGATTTGGTTGTCGTTGTGCCAGAGGTCGTAGTCCCACAGGGCCTGGGAGGTGCCGCCGGGCTCTTCCATGCCGCCGCGCAGCATGTAGGTCATCAGCCAGGCGGTTTCGGGCGAGATGGCGCGGCGCTGCACGGGGTCGAATTGTTTGATGACGTTGCCGTTGCGGTCTTCGATGCGGGTGACGAGGCGGGGCTCGGAGCGGAAGCCGGTGTTGAGGAAGGTGCTGTAGGCGTCCACCATTTCGTACACGCTCACGTCGCCGGCCGAGCCGAGGCCGATGCTGGGCACGGGCAGCAAGGGCGAGGTGATGCCCACCCGGTGGGCGTACTTGGCCACGTTGGCCCAGCCGACTTTTTCGGTGAGCTGGGCCGTGACGGAGTTCACGGAGCGGGCCATGGCGTGGCGCAGGGTCATGTTGAGGCCGGTGTATTCGCGGGTCACGTTGTCGGGCTGCCACTCCATGGGCTTGCCGTTTTCGACGTAGCGGATGGTCACGCGCTGGTCGCGGATGCGGTCGCAGGGGGTGTAGCCGTTGTCGAGGGCGGTGAGGTAGACGAAGGGCTTGAACGTGGAGCCGGCCTGGCGGCGGCCCTGCTTGACGTGGTCGTACTTGAAGAAGCGGAAATCGAGCCCGCCCACCCAGGCCTTGACGTGGCCGGTGAAGGGGTCCATGCACATCATGCCCGCCTGCAGGAAGTGCTTGTAGTAGGCCAGCGAATCGAGCGGCGACAGGACGAGGGTGGTGTCGTTGTCGTCGTGCTTCCAGGTGAAGACCTTCATGGGGCGCTTGGCGCGCAGGGCCGAATCGAGGCGCTGGGGCTGGTTGCGGAAGTGGTTGGCGAGGGTTTTGTAGCTCTCGGTGCGCCGCATCTGGGCGGCGATGAAGTCGGGGATTTCGTGGCCTTCGTCGTCCACCCAGGGCATTTTGCCCTTGTCGCGCCAGAAGTTGTCGAACTGCCGCTGCAGGGCTTTCATGCGCTCGTGCAGGGCGGCTTCGGCGTGGGCCTGCATCCGCGAGTCGATGGTGAGGTAGATGCGCAGGCCGTCGCGGTACATGTCGTGGCCGGTGCTCTCGCACCAGGCGTCCACAAACTGGCTGATGGCGCTGCGGAAGTAGGTGTCGGGCCCGTCGATGTGGGGCTCGACGTGGTAGTGCAGCACGACGGGGGTGGCCTGCAGGGCCGCCACCTGGGCTTTGGGGATGACGCCGGCCTGGCCCATGCGCTCGAGCACCACGTTGCGGCGGCGGCGGGCGGCTTCGGGGTGGAACTTGGGGTTGTAGGCCGTCGGGTTGTTGAGCACGCCGACGAGCATGGCGGCTTCCTCGGGCCGGAGGCTGTCGGGCGAGGTGCTAAAAAACGTGTTGGCGGCCACCTTGATGCCGAAGGCGCTGGAGCCGTACTCCACCGTGTTGAGGTACATGCGCAGGATTTCCTCCTTGGTGTAGCGCCGCTCGAGCTCCACGGCGGTCAGCCACTCCTTGGTTTTGGCCACGATGGTGCTCACGACCGGGATGTAGCCCAGGCCGCCGCGGCTCTGCTGGCGGCGGATTTTGTAGAGGTTTTTGGCCAGCTGCTGGGTGATGGTGGAGCCGCCGCGCTTGTCGCCGCGGGCCGAGGAGTAGGCCCCGCCGAGCACGGCCGCGAAGTCGATGCCCGCGTGCTCGTAGAAACGCGCGTCCTCGGTCGCAATCAGGGCCTTGATGAGCACCGGCGAAATCTTGCTCAGCGGCACCGGCGAGCGGTTTTCGCGGAAGTATTTGCCAATCAATACCCCGTCCGAAGTGTACAGCTCGGAGGCCCGCTCGACTTTGGGGTTTTCCAAATCGGCCAGGCTGGGCGACTTGCCAAACAAGAACATGAAATTGGTGCTGACCAGAAACGGGTACACCAAAAACAGGATGACCAGTACGCCGAACAACACCCACGCCCAGCTCACGAGCCGCAGGGGCCACCGGCGGCGCGGGGCCCCCGGCTTGGAACCAGAAGAAGCAGACTTGAGGGGCAGGGGGATGTCGGCCATGCGGGGCGGCGAGGGGAAAGCGGAGCCGGGGCTCCGCCGCGGGGAGGCGCAAATATACCAGCCCCCCGGCCCAAACGGCCCGCCGGGCCCGCATTCCGCAAAGTGGTGGGCGGCGGGGCCGGCTAGCGGCGCGGCCGGGCCGCGAGCAGGGCGTGGTGGTGCACGTTGCGCCGGGCCCGGGCGCGGCGGCTCTGCCAGTGCCAGGCCAGCTCGGCCAAAGCCGCCAGGATGAGGCCCAGGCCCAGAAAGTAGCTCCAGTGCAACATCCGGATTTGGCCGCGGGTGGGCGTGTCGAAGCCCTCAAACAGCACCAGGCCCCATAGCTCGTCGAGCAGGGTGAGCACCCACACGGCGGCGGCAAACACCCGCCCGGCGCGGCCCAGGGCCAGCTGCCAGTGCAGCAGGTAGAGGGCCACACCGGGCAGCGCCGACAGCAGCACCAGCGGCGAGGCCTTCACCAGGGGCAGGCCCAGAAAAACAATGGTCAGGGTTTCTTTCAGCACCTGCGCGGCGGCCAGGCCGCGGCCCAGGCGCGAGAGTTTCGGAACGGCGGGCAGCGGGTGCAGGTGCGGAGCGGGCATGGACGAACCAAGACGTAAAAGCCTAAGAAGCCCCAAGATAGGGAGTAGCCGCTAGTAGCGCCGCACCATGGTGCGCGAAACCTGGCAGCGCCAGGTGAGCACCACAATCAGCAGGCCTTTCAGGGAATCGAGCAGCAGGTTGTCGGGGCGGCCGAAAGCGTAGTAGATGCCGATGCCGATGCCTATCCACCAGAAGCCCAGCAGGTAGCACCAGGTGGCGTAGCCGGGCCGCCGCTGCCACACCTGCCCCAGCGCCACGGCCGCGGCCAGCGACACGAAGAGCAGCAGCCACGCCACCACGTAGGCCAGAAAGGCGGTTTCGGGGCCGTACTTCACCTTGAACTGGGCCATGGTGAACACCGGCGCAAAGAAGGCCCCGCCCGTGAGGGCCAGCTCGATGAACAAGGCGATGAATAGCACAACCAGGAGCAGCGTACGGGCCATGGAGCGAGAGCAAGCGTGAAACCGTCGCGGCCCATTCTCCTACCAGAAGAGCCCAACGGAGCGCCAAACTAACCAATAAAATTGGATAAGTCATTATTCCAAGGCACTTACGGTCGCTGCCGCCCGCCGCCAGCGGCCCGGAATGCCCCGGCAATTCATTTCGCGGGCCAGTAGCGCGGGGCGCGCATCTTCTTTCAGGCCAATTTTTCACGAGGTAATTTTCTCGCTTTATCGCTGTATTCATCCTCTCCGGCCGGCCGCGTCCACGCGCCTTGTGGGCAGATGCAATTCTGCTCGCCCGCAGCCCGGCGGCGCCGGCCCGCGCCGGCCGCCACCGGGGCGAGTATGGCTATTCCGATGTGGGCCCCTTCCCTACTGGCCCGACCACAGTAGCATGAGCTGGGTGAGGGCGAGCAGCAGCAACCCCAGCAGCACGGCCGTGGCGGGCAGCACCCCGCGCAGCCAGCGTTGGCGGCGGGCGGCGGGCGAGGCGGCCCGCTCCTGCCAGGTGAGCAGGAAGCCCAGGGCGGCCACGTCGCCGGCGCAGAAAAGCAAGCCCACCAGGGTAAGGGCGAATTGGGGCAAGAGCGTCATGTTGCGCGCAAGTAAGAGTGGGGAGGTTGGCTATTCGGCCGCGCGGGAAGTGGTTAGTTGGCGGTAGGCCTGCCAGTCGGCCCAGGTTTTGTCCTGCCAGTCGGCGTGCGCCCGGTAGCGCCCAAGCCAGCGGTCGGCTTTGGCCGCCAGTTGCCGCCGGGCTTCCGCCGCCGTCACGCCTTGGGGGCCGTAGTCCAACGCGCCATCGGGCCGCGCCCACTGGGTTTTCAGGGTCAGGTGCGGGGTGTGTTCCCACACCGCCTGGCGGGCCAGCAGCGTGGGCAGCACCCGGCCGGGCATGTCCAGCAGGAAACCGATGTCGACGCGCTGGAAGCGGGGCTGCAGGTTGTAGCGGGCCATCCACACCTCCCAGTTGCCGGCGGCCAGCAGCAGCAGCACCGCGTAGGCCGCCAGCGAGTTGAGCCGCACCAGGCTGTAGGCCGAGCGCCGCTGCCAGATTTTGAGCAGCACCGTGCCCAGGCCGAACGGCACCAGGAGCAGAAAAAAACACACCCCGATGCGCTTGTAGGCCAGCCCGCACGCCCGGATGTAGTAGTAATTGCGCAGCCCCACCGAGGCGGCCAGTACCGCATTTTGCAGCACCCACGCGGTGGCCCCGGCCCTCAGCCACGGCAGGCCGGGCGCGTAAAAATTCAGGTTGCGGCGGAAGAACCGCAGCACAATGCCCATGGCCAACAGGATGCTGAAGATGAGCACAGAAGTGCCTTCGTGCACAAACTGCGTGAGGTCGAACCCGGCCGGCGGCACGAAGCCAAACCAGAGCCAGTTGATGTCAATCAGGTTCACAACTAGCAGCAGGGCATTCACCAGCCCAAACACGGCCACGGCGGCCACGAACTCCTTGCGTAAGTCGAGCGTCCGGGTAGTTTTTGGGTGGAAATCGGGCCGGCGTACGGCCAGCGAGGCCACCCCGTCGCGCTGCCGCTGCACGAACTCGCCCAAGGGCGCTTCAAAATTGGCAAACGCATGCACGGGCAGCGCCACCAACACGCCCGCCACCACCCCGAAGCCCAGCACCAGGAACAGCACGTGCCCCAGCGAAACCTCGGGCAGCAGGCACGCCAGCCACTTGCCCAGCCCGGCCAGCACCCGGCCGCTCAGGGCGGCGTAGCGCGGGTTGGCCACGGCAAACAGCCCGTGAAATGCCCCCAGAATGACCACCGGCACCAGCAGCAGCCGGCCGTAGAACCAGGCCCGGCGCACGCCCGCCCCGGCGCGGCGCGGCGCCCGCACCCCGCGCAGCACCCGCAGCCAGGCTTCGGCCACGCTGCCCACCGCCGTGAGCAGGGCGTACACCAGCAGCCGCAGGTGGGGCTGGTTGCCGTAGCCGAGCAGCAGCAGCACCGAGGCCACGCAGGCCAGCCCCGCCACCGCCGAGCCGTACACCGCCGCCGTGCAGCCGCCAAACAAGCTGCCGGCCACCGCCAGCCAGAAGCAGCCCGCGCGCCGCGCCGCGGCGTGGCGCGGCAGCATCATTAGCTGCGCTGCCACCACAAAAACGGTGAAAAGCAGCGTGTTCACGCCCCCGCCTTCGTGCCAGAACAGCCAGTCGAAGAGCACCACGCCCAGCGGCAGCAGCAACTTCTGAGCGGCCGTGAGCGGCGTGGCCGTTGAGGCGGCACCGGGAGCCGGCCGGCGATGCGTGGGGCCAGCGGGAAAAATGGGCAAGGACGGGTTCATTTCAGGGGGCATAAAATTGAAAAACTTGGTTCTATAAAAGGGCACTGATAATTCGGAATGACTCATTCTTCATCGGGTCGGGACCGGTGGCTGCAGAGAGGTCCCGGTGGGGCCAGCCCCTGCAGCGGAAACGGCGAATACTTAATGGGCCGCCAGTACGGGCTGCTGGTTGCGGCGAGGGCGGGCAGAATGAATTCGACGAGCATGTTAAAGAACTTTGTCATTCAAAGTAAATAAGCAAAAAAAAGAGGGCCGCCGAGTCCTTTTGCTCGGGGGAGTAATTCTTTTCTTCAACGATTGAGTTGCTGCGGCACGCGAGCTGGCTCAGCTGCGCTCGGCATAATGGGATGGTTTCGGCAGGCCTTTGTTCTTTCATGGCCGCAGCAGCTTCTCCAGCGTGGCCAGGTGCTGCTGAAACGCGGCCTTGCCGACGGCCGTGGCGGCGTAGGTGGTGTTGGGCTTCTTGCCGATAAATTGCTTGGAGACGAGGACGTATTCGGCTTTTTCGAGGGCGGCCACGTGGCTGGCGAGGTTGCCGTCGGTGAGGCCGAGCACCTCCTTGAGGTCGTTGAAGCTCACCGAATCGTTGGCCAGCAGCACGGCCATCACGCCCAGCCGCACGCGGTGGTCGAAGGCCTTGTTGAGGGTATGGATGAGGTGCTTCACGGGGCGGCAGGGGGCTGGGCCGGGGCGCTGGCGGGCCGCTCGTAGCGGTTGTACATCAGCAGGCCGTAGCCGATGTGGCCCAGGCCAAACCCCAGCGCAAAGTAAACCAGTCCCCCGCCCGGATGCAGCATGGCCACCAGCCCCAGGGCAATTTCGGTGATGCCCAGCCCGCGGATTTCGTCCAGGGTGTACTTGCTGGCGTTGAGCAGCGCCACGCCGTAGAACACCAGCAGGCCCGGCACCACCATGCCGGCATCGCCGCCCAGGTACAGCCGCAGGCAGAACAGCCCGCCCGCCACCAGCGGCACGGCCAGCGCCAGGGCCAGGCGCCGGGCCGGGCCGCCCCACAGCGCCTGCCCCGCGTGCCGGGTGCGCCGCTGGGTGAAGAAAAACGCCACCAACAGCGCCACGCCTATCATCACGCCCGCCAGCCGCAGCAGAAACGGCAGCGCCGCCGCCCGCTCGTCGGCCGAGCCTTCCACCAACTGCCGGTACCCGCCGAGGTAATGGTTTTGCAAGTAGAAGTGGCCCGCCGCCGCGCCCGCCAGCGCCACCACCCCCGCCCCCACCCCGCTCAGGCCGGACAGCGACAAGAAGCGCGAACTGCGCTCCATGATGGCGCGGATTTCAGTGAGTTGGGCGAGCGGGTCGGGTTTGGCGGCGGGCTTCATGAGCGTTGAAGTACTTTGTGATGCAAAGCTAAAGTGCAACGAGCAAGCTTGCACCATTTGAGCGGTGTTTTTTTCTAACAAATGCAAAAAGTTACTTCACCGAAGAGTCGCAGCTTGTAGCTGTGGCTTCTGACAAATGGTATTGGCACTAAACTGACAGGGCTATACTTTGCTACAAACTCCAGCCCGTCGAATTTAACCTTTGCCCTAACCATTGATGCCTTCGCAGCAGTTTTTTCTCTACCAACCACACAGTTCATTGTTGTCGTCGCTAATCAGATTCTATTTTTTCCACTCCGACGTGAGAAAATTTTCTTCGTTCCTGCAGCCATCACCGGGTTTTAGTTGACGGCTTTTACAAGTATTGTGTCGATTTTTGGAAGCTATGAATTGCTTGCCGAAGCGGGCCGGCTTGCAGCGCCTTATTACTTCGCCGCCCTGATGGCTACCTGGTTAATTTACCGACGCTGGCTTTTTATGGCAGATGCCTGAGCAAATCTACTTTCTACGTTGTTTGGCTTTTACTTGCAGCTAGAGCAACCTGCTGTTCAGCTAACGCTGGCAGCGAGGTGCACAAGGCGGCGGTTCAACCCGTTCCAGCGTATTGCCACCCCATGCGCCTCCGCCTCCGCCTGTTCGAATTTGAAGACCTGCCGTGGTTCCCGGCCGTCATCCGGGCGGGGATGATGGATTACCTGCGGTTCATGATTTCGGCGCTGGGCACCTACCGGCCCATTGCGCCGCTGCTGGCCGAGGGCCTCGTCCGCACCGGCCAAACCACCATCCTGGAGCTGGGTGCCGGCGCCGGCGGCGGCACCGAAACCGTGCTGGCCGCCCTGCGCGGCCAAGGCCTGCCCAAAGTCGCCATCACCCTCACCGATTTGTACCCGCAGCCCGCCGCCTGGGCCGACATTGCCCGGCGCACCCGCGGCGCCATCGGCTTCGAGCCAGCGGCCGTCGACGCCCTGGCCGTGCCGGCGCACCTGCCGGGCTTCCGCGCCATTTTCTCGGCCTTCCACCACTTTCCGCCCGGCGCGGCCGAGGCCCTGCTGCGCGACGCCGTGCGGGCCGGCACCGGCATCGGCGTGTTCGAGGGGGCGGGCAAGCACTGGTGGGAATTGCTGCTGGCCTGGACGGCGCTGCCGGTGGCGCAGCTGCTGCTCACGCCGTTTTTCCGGCCTTTTCGGCTCAGCCGGCTGGTGTTCACTTACCTGCTTCCCATCATCCCGCTCTGCACCATTTGGGACGGGTCGGTGTCGCTGCTGCGGCTGTACGTGCCTGCGGAGCTGCTGGCCCTGGCCCGGCGGGCCGACCCCGCCGGAACGTTTGAGTGGCAGGCCGGCAAGAAACGGCACTGGTGGGGCCCGCAGGTCACGTACCTGGTGGGCTGGCCGAACGTTAACGCTTCGCTTAATGGGAAATGAAGAATGAGGAATTGCCGGAGCGACCTTTGCAGCCATTCCCCTTTCCCCTTTCCCCTTTCCCCTTTCCCCTTTCCCCTTTCCCCTTTCCTCATTGATAATTGAAAATTATCGGCGGGCGCTGCCGCTGCTGCGCATCCCGTTTTCGGTGTACCTCATGCCGGTGTTCTGGTTTGGGCTGAGCGCCTTGCGCGGGCCCTGGAGCGGGTGGCGGGCGGCGGGCGTGTTTGCGGTGCTGCACCTGCTGGCCTACCCGGCGTCCAACGGTTACAATTCCTACTACGACCGCGACGAGGGCAGCATCGGCGGGCTGAAGGCGCCGCCCAAGGTCACGCCCGAGCTGCTGCACTTGGTGCGGCTCTTCGATGCGCTGGCCGTGGCGGGCGCGGCGCTGCTCTCGGGACCGTTTGCAGCGCTGGTGGTGGTATATTTGTTAGTATCCAAAGCCTACAGCTACGACGGCATCCGCCTCAAGAAATACCCGCTGCTCAGCACGCTGGTGGTGGTGGTATTTCAGGGCGGCTTCACGCTGCTGATGACGCAGGTGGGCGTGGGGGCCACTGCCGCCCAGTTATTTGAGAAAACCAACCTGCTGCTGGCTCTCGTGAGCACGCTGTTTCTGTGCGGCTCCTACCCGCTCACGCAGGTGTACCAGCACGCGGAGGATGCCCGGCGCGGCGACCGCACCCTGAGCCTGCGGCTGGGCATCCGGGGCACGTTTGTGTTTGCGGCCGGGGGGCTGCTGGCCGGCGCGGCCGGGCTGGGGCTGGCCTACTGGCTGCGGCAGGAATGGCGGCCGCTGCTGCTGTTTCTGGTAGCCACGGGGCCGGTGGTGGCGCTGTTCGGCCGCTGGGCGTGGCGGGTGTGGCACGACGAGGCCGCCGCCGACTTTGAGCACACCATGCGCATGAACCAGGTGTCGTCGCTGTGCCTGAGCGCGGCCTTTGTGGCCATGCTGCTGTGGCGCTAAGCCAAGGAAGCCGCCGCCGGTGGTAACTTCGGCCCAGTGCCCGGCGGCTAGCCGGGCCCGTTGCTTCACCTTCCATTTTGCGGTATGCGCTACGCCGGACTCGCCCTGTTGCCGCTGCTGGCGGCTTGCAACTCCACTCCCTCGGCCGTGAACGAAGGCACCGTGGCCCGCATCACCGACCGGCCGGCCCCGCACACGGACACGGCTGCCCTGCCCCCGCCCGATACCGCGCACGCCAAGGCCGTATCGGCCCACGGCGATACGCTGCGGGTGGCGCGGCAACGGCACAATTTTAGCCACCCCGCCGGCCCGGCCGACGTGTTTCGGCTGCTGTTCCGCGGCCCGTCCATCTTGGAGGGCACCGGCGAATTCACCATCACCGACGCCAGCGGGCAGGTGATTTTCCGCGAAGTGCTGACCGAGCCCGACCTGGAAGCGGCGCTGGTGTATGAGCTGAAATCGCCCACTGCCACCCGCGCCGAGCGCGAGGCTTTTGTGCTGCGCCGCATCGACCTGTTTTTCTTGCCCGGCCAGTTTCACACGCCCGCCGTGGGCCGGCAGGCGGCCTTTCCCAGACAGGTTGCGAACCTCGACCGCGCCACCTGGACCGATTTGCAAAAGCGGCCCGACGCCGTCGCTTTCGACTACCTCAAAGGCAAGGAAGACCGCCGCACGCTGGCGTGGTCGCCGCTGAAAAAAGAAACCGTCCGGCTTTGACGCCCCATATTACTGAGGAATGAGGAATGAGAAATTTCCATTCTATTTTTCTTCATTCTGCCTAGATGCGCTGCTCCAGGCCATATCGTCTCACTGGGGCTGGTTAACGGAAAATTCGCCTAATTTGCCCGGTAAACAGCTCGCTTTCTGATGGAATCTTCCCTCCCGGCGCTTGCTCCTGCTGCCGCGACGCCCGCCCCTGTCGCTTCCCTCACTGCGGCTGCCCCCGCCTGCGCCAGTTGCGGTACGATACTGGCCGGGCCCTACTGCTACACCTGCGGCGAAAAGCGCCTGCATCGCCACGATTACGCCTTGAGGCACTTCCTCGAGCACAACGTCGATACCCTCACGCACTTCGACCTGCGCGTGCTGCGCGACCTGTGCCAGCAGCTTTGTCGCCCGGGTTTCCTGGCCGCTGAGTGGCTACAGGGGCGGCGCATCCGGCACGCCCAGCCCGTGCAGCTGTTTCTCATCACCAATCTGCTGTTCTATCTGGTGGCCAGCGTGTCGCACTTCAGCCCTTTCGAGAGCAAGCTGGAAAGCCACCTACATTCCCTCAACGGCTACAGCAAATTTGCCAACCGCCTTGTGGGGCAGCACTTGCAGCAAGTGCCAGCCACCGCCCTTCGGTATACCGCCTACGCCCGGCACTTCAACGAGTTGGCCCACGGCTACTCCAAAAGCCTGGTTTTCCTCTTTATTCCGCTGCTGGCGGGCCCGCTGTGGCTGCTGTTCTGGCGACAGCGGCGCTACTTCGTCGAGTGGATTATGCTGAGCACCTACCTATTTGCGGGTATTCTGCTGGTGTACGCGCTGATGGCAGTGTTTTCACTGGCCGTATTTGTTGCCCCGTCCCTGGTTTCTTTTTTCAACGACGACGGCATCATCAGCTTGGTAATGGTCACGCTCACGCTGGGGTACGTGGCCCTGTTTTTCCACCGGGCTTTTCCGCGCCAGCCGGGCCTGCGGAGCTGGCGCAAAGCGGCGGAAGGGGCCATGCGCGGGCTCAAACCCTTTGTTTTCACTTTCGTCTTTGTGCTGGCGATGATTGTACCCTACCGCTTCGTGCTGTTTCTGGTGTGCTACTGGGCTGCGAGGTAGCATCGGCTTCGAGGCAGCGTCACCGCCTTGCCCGGCCGGCCCGCGCGGTTTTTCCCGCCGCCACGCCGCTCTCAAACGCCACCTTTCGCATAGCTGCATTAATCCCGATGCCAACAGGTATGCCAAAAGTTGTGCTGGATGATTACTGGTCACCGTTAATTCAGACATAGACAATTCAGGCACACAAAAGCCCGCTGCATCGCTGCAACGGGCTTTTGTGTGTTTCGCCAAACCGCCGTTAGCCGTTCATGGAGATGAGGAATTCCTCGTTGTCCTTGGTGCCCTTGATGCGGTCCTTGAGGAATTCCATGGCCTCGGTGGCTGTCATGTCGGCCATGAACTTGCGCAGCACCCACACGCGGCTCAGCTCGTCCTTGCTCATGAGCAGGTCTTCGCGGCGGGTGCCGGAGGCCGGGATGTCGATGGCCGGGAACACGCGCTTGTTAGCCAGCTTGCGGTCGAGCTGCAGCTCCATGTTGCCGGTGCCCTTGAACTCCTCAAAAATTACCTCGTCCATCTTCGAGCCGGTTTCGATGAGGGCCGTGGCGATGATGGTGAGCGAACCGCCCCCTTCCACGTTGCGGGCCGCGCCAAAAAAGCGCTTGGGCTTTTGCAGCGCCCCGGCATCAATACCACCCGAGAGAATGCGCGACGAGCTGGGCTGCACCGTGTTGTAGGCCCGCGCCAGACGGGTGATGGAGTCGAGCAGTATCACCACGTCGTGGCCGCACTCCACCAGGCGCCGGGCCTTATCCAGGGCCATTTCGGCGATTTTCACGTGGCGGTCGGCCGTCTCGTCAAAGGTCGAGCTAAGGACTTCGGCCTTCACCGTGCGGGCCATGTCGGTCACTTCCTCGGGGCGTTCGTCGATGAGCAGAATCATCAAGTACACTTCGGGGTGGTTTTCCGAAATGGCGTTGGCTACTTCCTGCAGCAGCACGGTTTTGCCCGTTTTGGGCTGGGCCACAATCAACCCGCGCTGGCCCTTGCCGATGGGGGCGAACAAGTCGAGCACGCGGGTGCTGATTTGGCTCGATTTCGTGCTCAGCTTCATGCGCTGGTCGGCAAAAAGCGGGGTGAGGTGGCTGAACGGCACCCGGTCGCGGACTTCTTCCACGGTGCGGCCGTTCATGCTCTCCACGCCCACTAGGGCGAAATATTTTTCGCCTTCACGCGGCGGCCGGATGGTGCAAATCACCGTGTCGCCGGGCTTCATGGCAAACTGTTTCACCTGCTGCGTCGACACAAAAATATCGTCGGGCGAAGTGAGGTAATTGTAGTAGGGCGAGCGCAGGAAACCGTAGCCGCCGTCGGCCATCAGCTCGAAAGTGCCGCCGCCGGGCACCACCAAGTCCAGGTCCTGGCGGGCGGGGCGCTGGGGCTCGCGCGGCGGCTGGGGCTCGCGCGCGGGCTGGTCGGGGCGGGGCGAACCGTCGGGGTTGAGGGCGCGCTGCTGGCGCTGCAGGTCGCGCTGGGCAAACCGCTCCTCGCGGGTCTGGTTGCGGTTGCCGTCGCGGTTCTCGCGTTCCTGATTATTGTTGGTGCGCGGCTGGTCGTTGCGCGGCTCGCGGGGCTGGTCGTTGCGGGGCGGCTGGTCTTGGCGGGCGGGCCGCTGGTCGCGGGTGTCGCGCCCTTCGCGGTTGTCGCGCTCGAACCGGTCGGCGCGGTTTTCGCGGCGGTCGGCGAAGCCATTGCCGCCAAATTCCCGGCGGTTCTCGCGGTTGCCCTCGCGGCCGTCGGGGCCGTTTTCGGCGGGCGCGGCGGGTGCGGTTGCGGCCTCGGCGGCCGCCGCGGCTTTTTCGGCGGCCATTTGGGCGGCGCGCTCTTCGGTGATGGGGCGGCCGGCGCGGTCCACCCGCTCACGGCGCTCCCGGCGCTCGGGGCGATTGCCGTTGGCGGCCTGGTCATCGGCCGAGTCGGCCGAAAAGGCGGTTGAGGAGGCCGTGGAAAACGTTTCGCCGCTGGGCTCATTGGCCAACGAAGCGCCGGTGGCCGCGCCGGCCGGCACGAGGGCCAAGCCTTCGAGGGGGTCGAGGATTTCGACGGTGGCGGGCGCTTCGGCTTCCGGGCGCAACGCTTGGACCGGGGCCCGGCCGGGCCGGGCGGCGGGCGGCGCCACGTCGGAAAACGGCTGCTCGGCGGTGCTGGGGGCCGGGCGGCGGGGGGCTTTGGCGGCCGCGCGCGGGGCGGCGGGGCTGACCGGGGCGGCCTCGGGGGGGGCGGGGGCCACGGCGCCGGGCGTGATGGCTTGCTGGTCGAGAATCTTGTAAATCAAGTCCTGCTTGCTGAGCCGCTTGAAATTGCCCACGTTGAGGCGTTCGGCAATTTCTTTGAGGTCGGACAGCAGCCGGTCCTTCAACTCGCTATTGGTGTACATAAAAAGAATAAGGGGGAAACATCGACATCGGGGGGATGGAAGGCGGGGCTGGCAGCCCGCTCGGGCCCCGCAAGGGCCCCACAACGCCGGCAAGAGCACGAACAAGGCAGCGCCGCGGCATAGCTTGCGCAACGAGCGCCGGCTGATGGGCAGCGGCGCGTGGGGCGCAAAGAATAAAGCAGTAAGGGAGAAGCAGAAAGCGGCCGCTGGGAAATCAACAACATTCGGGCCGGCTTACGGGCGCTGCGGCCCGCTGGCCCGGCCGCGGCGGCCGGTTGCTTGCGCAATGTTAGCGCATTACGGGCAAACTGCCAAATCGGGTGGCCTCGGTGGGAGCGCCGCGCCGCCGCGAACGCGCCGCCGGGGCCCGCAAATACCGCCTGCCTGTGGGCGGAGCCGGGGCGTGCGGGCCGACATTCATTTTACTTACGACCTTTGCCGGGCTCATTCCCTTGCCCTCCATGCTGCAAATTTCCGTTCTCCGCGACCAAACCGAGCTGGTGTTGGCCGGCCTCGCCAAAAAACATTACGCCACCGGGCCCGCCGACGTGGCCGCCATTCTCGGCCTCGACCAGCGCCGCCGCGCCCTGCAAACCAGCCACGACGCCGCCCAAGCCGAAGCCAACGACTTGGCCCGCCAAATCGGGGGCTTGATGAAAGCCGGCGACCGAACCGGCGCCGAGACCCTGAAAACCCGCACCGCCGAACTCAAGCAGCACACCCAAACCGCGGGCGCCGAACTCACCGAGGTGGAAAAAGAACAGCAGCAGCTCCTATACAAGCTGCCCAACCTGCCGCACGCCAGCGTGCCCGCCGGCCGCGCCGCCGCCGACAACGAAGTGGTGCGCGAGCACGGCGCCAAGCCCGCCCTCGGCCCCGGCGCCCAGCCGCACTGGGAGCTGATTAAGAAGTACGACATCATCGACTTCGAACTAGGCGTCAAAATCACGGGCGCGGGCTTTCCGGTGTATAAAAACCAGGGCGCCCGGCTGCAGCGCGGCCTCATCAATTTTTTTCTGGACCAGGCCCGGGCGGCCGGCTACGCCGAAATGCAACCGCCCATTCTGGTGAACGAGGCCAGCGGCTACGGCACTGGCCAGCTCCCCGACAAGGAGGGCCAGATGTACCACGACGCCAAGGACGACCTCTACCTCATCCCCACGGCCGAGGTACCGCTGACGAATATTTACCGCGACGAAATTATTCCGCTCGATAAGCTGCCCGTGCGCATGGCCGGCCACACGCCCTGCTTCCGCCGCGAGGCCGGCTCCTGGGGCGCCGACGTGCGCGGGCTGAACCGCCTGCACCAGTTCGACAAGGTGGAAATTGTGCAAATCACGGAGCCCGCGCGCAGCTACGAGGCCCTGGAAACCATGTTGGCCCACGTCGAAAACCTGCTGCAACAGCTGGGGCTCCCCTACCGCGTGTTGCGCCTTTGCGGCGGCGACATGGGCTTCACCAGCGCCCTGACGTATGATTTGGAGGTGTGGAGCGCCGCCCAGGGCCGCTGGCTGGAGGTGAGCTCGGTGTCGAATTTCGAAACCTATCAGGCCAACCGCCTCAAGTGCCGCTACCGCGCCGAGGGCGGCAAAACCCAACTCCTGCACACGCTCAACGGCTCGGCCCTGGCCCTGCCCCGCATCGTGGCCGCGCTGCTCGAAAACAACCAGACGGCTACGGGCATCGACCTGCCGCACGCGCTGCACAGCTACTGCGGTTTCGAGCGGATTGGGTAAGTGGGCGAAAGCTCGCCGTTTGTCGTTGCGGGGGCGCAGCCCGCGGCACTCCGTCCCGTAAGAACCAGACACTCTTTAGTGTTGAAAGCCCCGACTCCGGTGTGAGTCGGGGCTTTTTCAGGAAGCTTACTGGTAAAAGGACGTTGGCCGCTTTAAGAGGACGAATTGCCGCATGCTGGGCCCTCGCAACGACAGGAATTGCCGTTAGTACTCCGCCATTGCCTCGTCCGCGTAGCACCAGAGCCACTGCTCGCCCGGCTCGGCGGAAGCCACGACGGGGTGCTGCGTGGCGTGAAAGTGCTGGGTGGCGTGCTTGTTTTTGGAAGAGTCGCAGCAGCCCACGTAGCCGCACTGCTGGCACACCCGCAGGTGCACCCAGTTGTCGCCGAGCGCCACGCAGTCGGCGCAAGCGTATTGGGCGGCGGTTTTCAGGCGGGTGAGGGCCGTGAGGTGTTGGTAAGGTTCGACGGACACGGCGGCGGGGGTTAAAAGTGGCTCCTCAAGTTAGCGTCCGTCGCGCGAAGGGGGCAAATCCAACTCGAGCAGTTGGTCGCGCATGCACTTGAAATGGCCCTGCGGGCACTTGGCGAAGCCAATTTTAGAACACGGCCGGCAACTCAGGCCGGGCACTTCCAGCACCCGGAACTCGGTGCGGTAGGGGTACATGCCGAAAGCGGGCACGGTGTTGCCCCACACGCTGAAAATTTCCTTGCCGAAAGCAGCGGCGATGTGCATCAAGCCGGTGTCGTGGCTCACCACAAACTGCGCCTGCCGCAGCAACGAGGCCGACTGGTGCAGCGAGTAGCGCCCGCAGCCGTTGTGGATGAGAGTCTTAAAAACTGCGGAACCGGGAGGAGTAGCTGGAAAATAATACGGGCTGTCAGGCACCGTGGCCGCCGGAGCTTCCGCGGTGGCTGCGCTCGTCTCAAAGGCCTGCTCGAGGACGTGCGCCACGCTCTCGTCCTCGGGGCCGCCGAGCAGCACGACGGGCCGGGCCAGCTTGGCGCACAGCTCGATGAGCTTCTCCACGGGCAGGCGCTTGGTGGCGTGCTGCGCCCCGATGGCCACCGCCGCGTAGCCGCGCTGGAAGCCGGCGGGCAGCGCGGCCAGGTCCACTTCCTGGCCTGCGGGAATGAAATAATCGAGGCCCCGGCCGTCGTCCTTGACGCCCAGCGGCGCGGCCGCCGCCAGGTAACGCTGCACGATGTGCACGCGCGGCAGGCGGTCGACCTTGCAATTGACCAGCAGCCACTTCTGCCAGTTCAGCTTGTCGAAGCTGCTCGACTTCACCCCCAGCCGCCACTTGATGAGGCGGGTGCGCAGGTTGTGGTGCAGGTCGACCACGTAATCGAACCGCTCGGCTTTCAGCGCCTGCACCAGTTCGCCCAAGCCACCGGTGAGGCAGTGCACCTTGGTCACGTGCGGGTTGGCTTCCAGCAGGCCACGGTAAGCGGGCTTAGTGGCGAAATGCACCTGCGCGCCCGGCACTTGCTGCGCCAGCGCCCGCACCACCGGCGTGGTAAGGACGATGTCGCCGATGGAAGAAAAACGGAGCACGAGGATTTTCATGGGCGGTCAACTCCCTTCCTTGCCAAGGAGGAGATGTTTGAGCCGAAGGCTCGGACGGGGGTGGTGGCGCTCGTTGAACGGTGGGTGGCGGTATCGTTCGGAAGCCGTCCAACGGCTTCACCACCCCAATTTTCGCTGCGCGAAAATGTCCCATCCTTGGCAAGGAGGGGAGTTGCCGTTCGGTTACTCAAACAACGACTTTTTGTACTCGAGCGGGGGCTTGATGCCTGCTTTCCGGACGTCAAAATAGGCCGCTATTTCTTCCCCCGATTTGGCATTAAGCGTCATTTCCTTGGTCAGATGGCCTTTGCGGCCCATCAGCACGCCGTAGCGCATGTCTTCGTAGCCGTTGGTGTGGTGGGCGTCGGGGTTGATGCTGAGCAGCACGCCCTGGTCAAGAGCGTAGCGCACCCAGCGCCAGTCGAGGTCGAGGCGCCAGGGGTTGGCGTTGATTTCGATGACGACCTGGTGCCGGGCGCAGGCGTCGATGACGGCTTTGTAATCGATGGGGTAGCCCTGGCGGCGCAGCAGCAGGCGGCCCGTGGGGTGCCCCAGCATGGTGGTGTAGGGGTTTTCGATGGCCCGCAGCAGCCGGTCGGTGGCCCGGCGCTCATCCATTTTTAGGTTGGAGTGGATGCTGGCCACGATGAAGTCGAAGCTGGCCAGCACGTCGGGCGCGTAGTCGAGCGAGCCGTCGCCGAGGATGTCGCTTTCGATGCCCTTAAAAATGCGGAACGGGGCCAGCTCGGCGTTCAACTGGTCGATTTCCTGGTGCTGCTGGCGCACCCGCTCCACCCCGAGGCCGTTGGCGTAGTGGGCGGCCTGGCTGTGGTCGCACAAGCCCAGGTACTCGTAGCCGTGGTCGCGCAGCCAGGTGGCCATTTCGCGGATGCTGTGGTTGCCGTCGGAGTAGGTGCTGTGGTTATGCAGCGAGCCGCGCAGGTCGCCGTCTTCCAGCAGGCGGGGCAGTTTCTGCTCGGCGGCGAGGGCGATTTCGCCCAGGCCTTCGCGCAGCTCGGGCACGACGAATTGCAGGCCGGCCCGTTCGTAGAGGGCTTCTTCCTGCTGGAATTTCTCGCGCCGGGCCCACTGGCGCAAGGTGAGCTGGGGCGTTGATGAATTGGTGAGGTGTTCGCTGAGGTGTTCTTCGGCGGCAGAATTGAGGAACAATTCAGTCACAAAATCCTCCGTCGTAGTCAGCAGCACCTCCACCCGCACGCCCGACTCGGTGGCCGTGCCGCGCCACGCAAACGGCCCCGAGCGGCGCGGGTCGGCCGTGAGGCCGTCCAGGCCGTTGAGCACGGTGTGGGCGCGGGCGGGCTGGGCAGTGGCCGCCACCAGGCGCACGGTCTCCACGGTTTCGAGGCGGCGGCGGATTTCGCCGGCCACGGCCACTTGCTCGGTTTTCAGGCCTTCGCGCAGGTGCTGGGCGAGGTCATTGGCCAAGGCTTCGGCCTGCGGATAGAGCAGCTTGCCCTTGCTCTGGCCGGCAAATTCCAGCGCTTCGAGGATGGACTCCTGGGTTTTTTTGCCAAAGCCTTTCAGCTTGCTCACCTGGTCGCTTTCGGCGGCTTCGCGCAGCTGCTCGGCGCTTTCAATGCCCAGCTCACGCCACAGGCTGCGAATTTTTTTGGGGCCGATGCCTTTGATGTTGAGCATCTCAACCACCCCGGGCGGGGTGCTGTCGAGCAGGTGCTTCAGCTCCGGGAACGTCCCGGTGTCGAGCAGCTCGGCCACTTTGGCGGCGGCGGTTTTGCTCAGGCCGGTGCGGTCGGGCAGGCCCGAGCGCTCCACTTCCGACACCGGGAAGCTCAGCGCCTCCAGCGCACTGGCCGTGCCTTCGATGGCGCGGATTTTGAACGGGTTTTCGTCGTGCAGCTCCATGAGCTGGGCGGCCAGCTTGAAGGCGCGGGTCAGGGCACGGTTGTCCACGGGAAGAGGGGTTTGGGGGAGACGAATGTAGCGTACCCGGGTGCTTACGCGCCGGGCGGGCCGGCGGCCGCCGCGCCCCAAACCTGGCAGGCCCCCGATTGGCCCTACCTTTCGGCCGCTCATTTTGCCCCGCTCCCGTTCATGCCGCACTCCCTTCTCCGCCTGTTGCCGCTGGCGCTGCTGCTGCTGGCGGCCACCTGCGAGCCGCGCCGCGCCGCCGCGCCCACCACCCAGCAGCTGGAAGGTACCTGGCTCACCTCCCGCGAGGAAAACAACGGCGACACCCTCGTTTTTCGGCCCAACACGTACGCTTTTCCGCCGTCGCGGGGCCGCACGGGCTTCGCCATCAAGTCCTACGGCCGGTTCGAGCAGTTCGATATTGCCCCCGCCGACGGCCTCACCGGCCGCCTCGGCACCTGGACGGCCGACGGCCCTACTCGCCTGCGCATTCACCTGGCCGACGGCCGCGAACCGGACTACACCGTCGAAATTCTTTCGCTGCAAAACCACGTGCTCAAGCTGCGCCGGCGGCCGTAGGCCCGTGGGTTCGGAGCGGGCGGGCGGGTTCATGTTGAATTCATGGTCTTCGAAAACCTTTGCCAACGTTCGGTGCTTCGGATGGCCCCACCGCCCCGAACCCACGGGCCGGCCGCTGCGTTGTCGGGGCTGCTCACCTCAACCCTTTCCCGCATGTTGTTTGCACCTTTCTTCGGCCCGTTGCGGGCCTTCGTCTGTGGCCTGGCGCTGCTCGGCTGCTGCCCGGCGCAGGCCCAAAAAGCTCCGGTTAAAACCAAAAAAAAGACCAAGACCACGGCGGTGGCCAGCCCGGCCGCTGGCAAAAGCCCGGCAGTAGCCGCGGCTCCCGGGCAGGCGGCCCCGCAGCCCGTTTCGCCGGCCGACTCGGCCCCGCAAGCGGTGCTGGGCCTGCCGGCCGCCGAAGCCATGGCCGGCTGGCTGACCGATTTGAGCGCGGCCCAGGCGCGGGCCAAGGCCACCAACCGGCCCGTACTGGCCGTTTTTTCGGGGTCCGACTGGTGCAAGCCCTGCATCATCTACGAGCAGGAGGTGTTTGCGCAGCCCGACTTTGCGGCCTACGCCAAGGACCGGCTGGTGCTGGCCCACTTTGATTTCCCGCGCCAAAAAAGAAACCAGCCCACCGCCGCCCAGGTAAAGCTCAACGAAACCGCCGCTGCCCAGCTCAACCGCGGGGGCGACTTCCCACTGGCCGTGCTGCTCTCGCCCGAGGGCACGGTGCTGGCCAAAACCGGCTACATCGCCGGCGGTCCCGCGGCCTTCGAGGCCTACCTAAAAAAGGTAGTGCCCACGCTGTAGGGCCCGGGGCGCGCCGTCGCCCAACGAACCAGGAACAGCCGTTTCCCCACCGCTGGAAATCAGTGCCCCTCACCCACCAACCGTCCAACCCGTGCGCCCAACGCCTGGCCTGTTTCTGTGGACGCTGCTGAGCCTGCTGCTCTTCGGCGGCCGGCCGGCGCCCGCCCAACCCAGCCCGCCGCGGCACACCTTCACCCGCAGCGCACATTTGATGGGCTCGCGCTTCACCTTCACCGTGGTGGCGGCCGACGACTCGGCCGGGCAGCGGGCCTTGCGCGCCGGCCTGGCCGAGGTGCACCGCATCGACCGTCTCATGTCGTTCTGGGACTCCACGTCCGAAGTGGTGCGCATCAACCGGCTGGCGGGCGTGCGCCCGGTGCCCGTGTCGGCCGAAACCTTCGACCTCATCGGCCGCACGCTGCGGCTTTCGCAGCTCAGCGACGGCGCGTTCGACATCAGCTTCGCCAGCGCCGACAAGCTGTACCGTTTCGACCACCTGGCGCACGCCGCCCTGCCCGATTCGGCGGCGGTGCGGGCTTCGGTGCGCCGCATCGGCTGGCAGAAAATCCGGCTGGACGCCGCCAAGCACACGGTGTTCCTGCCCGAGAAGGGCATGCGCATCAACCTGGCGGGCATTCTGCAGGGCTACGGCATCCGGCGGGCCACGCAAGTGCTGCAAACAATGGGCATAAGCGGCGGGCTGCTGAACGGCTCGGGCGACATCTACTGCTGGGGCCGGCAGGCCGACGGCTCGCTCTGGCGCGTGGCCATCGGCGACCCCGACCACCCGCGCAGCGTGGCCGCCTGGGTCGACGTGACCAACACCGCCGTGGTGACGGCCGGCAACTACGAGCAGTACTTCACGGTGGGCGGCCAGGTGTACGGCCACATCATCAACCCGCACACCGGCTACCCGTCCATCGGCCTGCGCTCGGTCACCATCATGTGCCCCGACGTGGAACTGGCCGACGGGCTCGACGAAGTCGTTTTTGTGAAAGGCCCCGCCGCCGGCCTCGCCTTCATCAACGGGCTGAAGGGCGTCGACTGCACCCTGATTACCGACGACAACCGCACGCTGGCGTCGCGCGGCATGCAACTGAATTACTACCACGGCGCTACCGCCCCCCACCCCTGATTTCCCGTATCGACCCCGTGAAAAACCGCCTAATTTCCTTTCGGCTGCGCCTGGCGCTGGGGCTGCTCCTGCTGCCACTGGCCGCGGGCCTGCCCGGCTGCGTCACCGTGGCCGCGTATCAGAAAGTGTACCTCAACGACGAGGACATGAAACTGTCGAGCAAAACCGTGGAGACGCCCGAAACCAATTTTGAGAGCTACCGCGAAGGCGCCGGCGGCGCCAACGGCGGCAAAGTGGGCGGCGGCTGCGGGTGCAATTGACGCCTAGAAAAAATAAAACAGGGTCATGCTTCGACAAGACCGGCACGACCGTTTTACTGATTCATCGAAAGTGAAAAACGCTTATTTTATTCTGCTCCTCGTCGGGGCTGCCGGGCTGGCCGCCCCGGCCCGGGCCCAAACCCAACCCGGCGGCGCGCCCCTGCTCCCGAACCGGGTGGACGGCTACGGCGCGCCGGTGGGCGCCACCGTGCCCACCAACCGGGCCGCCGACGAAACCACCGTCGACATCCTCGGCAGCTACTACCAGCAAACCGGCACCCACGGCGCCGTGGAAGGCGGCCGCGGCACCGAGCAGCTCACCGACGTGTCGCCCAGTATTGTGGTCAACATCCCGTTGGATACCGTGAGCCGGCTCACGGCCAACGTGGGGTCCGATTTCTACGCCTCGGCCTCGACCGACCGGATTGATTTTGCGCTGTCCACGCCGTCGGCGCACGACAACCGCATCCACGGCGATTTTGGCTACACCCGCGAACAAAAAGCGGCGGGCACGCAGTGGGGCGCGGGTGCGGGCGTTTCGAACGAGTACGACTACCGCTCGCTCAACGTGCAGGCCTCGTTCGCCAAAACCTCGCGCGACGGCAACCGCCAGCTGGGCCTCACCGGGCAGGTTTTTTTCGACAACGTCACGCTCATCACCCCGGCCGAACTGCGGCCGGGCTTCGCGAACGGCGTGGTTCGCCGGAACGAACCCAAATCGGACTACGGCACGGCGGGGCGGCGGAGCTATAATTTCAGCGCGACCTACTCGCAGGTGGTTTCCAAGCGGCTGCAGCTGGCCGTCAGCACCGAGCTGGTAGAGCAAACCGGGCTGCTGAGCACGCCGTTTCACCGGGTGTATTTTTTCGACAACCCCGACAGCAACCCCGTCATCACCACCGACGGCAACTTTTCGGTCCCGGCGCCCTCGGCGCCCCGGCAGGAGCGCCTGCCCGACGCCCGCTTCAAGTACCCGGTGGGGCTGCGCCTGAACTACTACGCCTCGGACCTGGTCCAGGTGCGCACCTACTACCGGTTTTACAACGACAACTTCGGCATTCGGGCCCACACGCTGGAGGTGGAGCTGCCGGTGAAGCTGACGCAGTTCTTTGTGGTGTACCCCTTCTACCGCTACCACCAGCAGACGGCTTCGCGCTACTTCGCGGGGTACCTAGCGCACTCGGTGAGCGAGGACTACTACACGTCGGACTACGATTTGTCGGGCTTCACGGCCCACAAGGCCGGCCTGGGGCTGCGCTACTCGCCGGTGTACGGCCTGGGCCGCTTCCGCGTGCCGGGGCACGACGGGCAGGGCCGCCCGCGCGTGATGCGGTTCAAATCCGCCGACTTGCGCTACGCCCACTACCAGCGCAGCACCGACCTCGCGGCCAACATCGTGAGCTTCGACCTGGGCTTTGCCCTGTAACGATGCCGCGGAAATTCCGAGCCAGGAGAAATTTGCCGCTTCACCGGCGCCGCGTGTGCATTTTGCGCCGGCAAAACATCAACTCCCCACCGCACCACCCCGCTATTTCACCGCATGAAGCACTGGCTTGTCAAATCGGAACCCGAAGCCTACTCCTGGGCCACCTTCGTTAGCGACGACGGCACCGCTTGGACGGGCGTGCGCAACTACCAGGCCCGCAACAACCTGAACCTGATGCAGCCCGGCGACCTGGTGCTGTTTTACCACAGCGTGAGCGAAAAAGCCGTGGTGGGCATCGCCGAAGTGGCCGCCCCCGCGGCTCCCGACGCCACCGCCGAAGCCGGCTCGCCCTGGGTGGCCGTGGCCCTGCGCCCCGTGCAGCCCCTGCCCCGCCCCGTGCCCCTGGCCCAGCTGAAAGCCGACGCCCGGCTGCGCGAGCTGGCCCTGCTGCGGCAGTCGCGCCTGTCGGTGCTGCCCGTGCGGCCCGAAGAATTCGACGCGGTGCTGGCCCTGGGCACCCCCTAACGCGGCCAAGCCGCTTGATTAGGTTGTAACTTCCCCCGGGTAACCGCTCGGGGCAGCAGTCGCTCTCGTGGGTATTGTTAACGACGTCCGGGTATGAACCTTCGCTACTTTTCGCTACTGCTGGGCCTGCTGGCCGGGTCGGCCCTGGGGCAAAGGCGGCCCCCCCGGCTCGCCCCGGCCAACGCCCCGGCGCAAACGGCCCGCACCGAGCTGCCCCTGAACGAGAACACCAGCGAAGTGCACGTACAGGCCTTGCCCGCCGACAGCACCGTGGTGCTGCTGCTGGGCCGCGACCGGCCGCTGTCGAGCAAAACCAGCTTCGTGTTCCAGCAGTACGACCAGGCCCTGCACCTGCGCCGCGAGCAAGCCGTGGACATCCCCACCGAATTTAATTTTGAGCGCATGTGCGCCGAAGGCAGCACCGTGTACGCGCTGTTTACCTCGCATAGCACCGCCGGCCGCCTGCTGGTGGCGGCCTACAACGGCCCCCTGGGGCAAGTCCGCCTCCAGCAGTTCGACACCAAGCTGAGCCGCGAGGTGGTGGAGCTCAAAGCCCTCGATGGCCGGCTGTTTGCCACCGTTCTGCTCAACGACAACCTGCACGTAACGGCCCTGCTGCTCGACGTGGCCAGCGGCCAGATGCAGTACCTCTCGGCCGTGTACGAGCAGCTGCCCACCCAGCTCACCTTCGTGGCCGACGCCGCCAGCCGCCGCGCCGCCTACGTGCTGAGCCAGACCAACGGCCGCAAGAGCCGCCTGCTGCTCAAGCAGCTCACCGACCAAGGCCAGCTCGTGAGCTCCGAATTTGTGCAAACCGAGAGCGAGCGGAGCCTCATCACGGCCCAGCTCACGCCCCCGCAGGACACCACCGCCCGCCTGCTCATGGGCACGTATTCGCTGCGCGACCCCACCTACGCCCAAGGGCTGTTTGCCACCGACCTGCGCCCCACGGCCGGCACGGGGGCCAAGGCGCCGCTGCGCTTCTACGATTTCCTGCACCTGAAGCATTTTTTTGATTACCTCAAGCCCAGCCGCCAGGCCCGCCTGCGCCGCCGCACCGAGCGCCGCGTGGCCCACGCCAGCCCGCCCCTGCGCTGGCACTACCGCCTGCTGCTGCACGAGCTGCTGCCCCAGCCCGACGGCGGCTACGTGCTGGTGGCCGAAGTGTACTACCCGCACTACCGCTACAACAGCTACGGCAGCTACTACGGGCCGTTCAACAACGCCTACGGCAACTCCTACTACAGCAACTCGCCCTACAGCAATTCCCGTATTTTCGACGGTTACCAGACCACCCACGCCCTGGTCTGCGGCTTCGACCGCACCGGCGCGCTGGTCTGGGACAACAATTTCGTGGTGGAAAACCTGCGCCGCCGCGACCTGGAAGAAGGCGTGCGCCTGCAGTCCTTGCCCGACGGCCGCCTCGTGCTGGCCTACCTCGACGAAGAAAAGCTGCGCTACAAGCTGATAAACCGCGCCGACTCGTCGCCCAACGACCAGCAGGTGTTCCTGCAAACCGGCTTCGGCGAAGGCGGCAGCGGGCCCGAACACGCCAGCGAAACCTCCCAGGCCGACTTGTTGCCGTGGTATGGCAGCCGCTTCGTGGCCACCGGCTACCAGCACGTGCGCGTGGACCACGGCAAGGACCGGGAAGTGTTTTTCCTGAACGCCGTGGTGTTTTAGGCGGGAACCGGCAGGCAACGGGAAACTGGCAATTTGTGGATGTCCCCCCTTCCGGCCCGGCTGCCCCGCTCCCAAATGCAACCGCGGCCCGGCCGGGGCGCGTACAACGCAGCCAACTTCTCGCCACCTTTGCCGCATGATAGCCAAACTTCGTTTCCCCGCGCTTTTCCTGTTTCTGTTGTTGTCGGGCTGCCGCGCTGGCGGCCCCGGCACGCCGGCCCGCACGGTGGCCTCGTTCTTTTCGAAGTACGAAGGCCGCGAGGGCTTCAAAACCACCGAGTGGTCGGCCGACCTGCTCCAGCGCCTGGCCCTGGTGAAAGCCGCCAAGCTCCTCGGCGGCTCCGACCTCACCAACGCCATCACCGGCATCCGCGCGGCCAAGGTCATCAGCTTTGCGCCCACCACGGCTTCGGCCAAGGAACTGGCCAACCAGGGCCTGCGCCAGGAGGCGGCCGGCATCCTGCAAGGCAACAAGTACGAGCCCATTTCGGTGGGCTCGGCGGCGGGCAGCGACTACCAGGTGTCGGTCCG
>Ga0123336_10000663_pt1 | contig 33339 bp, 21 predicted proteins | sample SSSSmetaG_FD_96466 | JGI IMG/M metagenome (GOLD analysis project Ga0123336, IMG submission 96466) | Glacier valley bacterial and archeal communities from Borup Fiord, Nunavut, Canada, to study Microbial Dark Matter (Phase II) - ​SSSS metaG | ecosystem: Environmental > Aquatic > Freshwater > Ice...
CATCAGCTGGTTGCACTGGGACCGGCGCTTGAGCCGCGACTACGAATGCGAAACCAGCAGTGCCGAAGCAACGCTCTATTTAGCCAGCATCCGACACCTTATCCGCAAATTTTAACAGGCTCTAAGAGACTCTGAGCATGAATTAAACCAAAAAAACCTTCCACGCTTACACTAACCGCCTTTTGGCCAGAAACTGCCGGCCTAACTGCAGCAGTTGTTTCTTGAGTTTCGGGGCGTCGTTGTGGTAGTTACAGCTATTTACCGGGTCAAGATTTTTATAGCGCATGCTTCCACAAACGGTGAGCCTTCTACGTCCCCGTTTGGCCCGTAAACATGCTTAATTGGGGCAGTTGTTCCTACGACAACCCCGTAATCACGCCGTCGTCGTCGATGCTCATACCCACTGAAGCGGGCACAGATGGCAGGCCAGGCATGCGCAGCAGAGTGCCGAGGATGGGGATGAGGAAGCCCGCGCCCGCCGCCAGCTCGACTTCGCGCACGGTGACGCGGAAGCCTTCGGGCCGGCCGATGAGCTTTTCGTTGTCGGAAAACGACTTTTGGGTTTTGGCCATGCAGATGGGCAGCCCGGCCAGGCCCAGCCGGTCGATGCGGCGCAGGTCGGCTTCGGCCTGGGCGGTGTAATCGACGCCGACGGCGCCGTAAATCTCGCGGGCGATAGTTTCGATTTTGGTTTTCACCGGCTGGTCCCAGGCGTAGAGGGGGCGCAGGTGGTTGGTGCCCGCGGCGATGTTGGTCAACACGGCCTCGGCTAGGGCGGTGGCGCCGGCGCCGCCCTCGGCCCAGCTGGTGCTGAGCACGGCCTCCACGCCGCGGGCGCGGCACAGTTGCTGCACCAGGGCCACTTCTTCGGGCGTGTCGGTCACGAACTGGTTGATGGCCACCACGGGCTGGTAACCGAATTTCTGGGCGTTTTCGATGTGCTTGGCCAGGTTGGCGAAGCCCCGCTCGCAGCGTTCCAAATCCGGCGTGTTGAGCTCGGCCGCGAGGGCGCCGCCGTGGTGGCGCAGGGCGCGCACGGTGGCCACCAGCACCACGGCGGCGGGGGCCAGGCCCGCGTAGCCGCACTTGATGTTGAGGAATTTCTCGGCCCCGAGGTCGGCGCCGAAACCGGCTTCCGTCACCACGTAGTCACCCAGGGAAAGGCCGAGGCGGGTGGCCAGCACGGTGTTGGTGCCCTGGGCGATGTTGGCGAAGGGCCCGCCGTGCACCAGGGCGGGGGTCTGCTCCAGGGTTTGCACCAAGTTGGGTTTCAGCGCATCGCGCAGCAGGATGGTCATGGCCGCCTCGGCCTGCAGCTGGCGGGCGTAAATGGGTTTGTTGGCGTAGCTGAAGGCCACGAGGATGTTGCCGAGCTTGGCCTTGAGGTCGGGCAGGCCGGTGGCCAGGCACAGAATGGCCATCACCTCGGAGGCGGCCGTAATGTTGAAGCCGTCGGTGCGCATCACCCCGTTGGCCTTGCCGCCGAGCCCGATGATGGTTTGGCGCAGGCTGCGGTCGTTGAGGTCGAGGCAGCGCTTCCAAAGCACCGTGCGCGGGTCAATATTGAGCGGGTGGTTGGGCGTCTGGATGGCGTTGTCTAGCAGAGCGGCCAACAGGTTGTTGGCCTTTTCCACGGCGTTGAAGTCGCCGGTGAAATGCAGGTTGATGTCCACCATCGGGCTCACCTGCGAGCGGCCGCCGCCGGTGGCCCCGCCCTTGGCCCCAAACACGGGCCCCAGCGAGGGCTCGCGCAGCACCACCACGGCTTTCTTGCCCAGCTTGCGCAGCCCGTCGCCTAACCCGATGGACACCGTGGTTTTGCCCTCGCCAGCGGGGGTGGGGGTGATGGCCGTTACCAAAATCAGCTTGGCCGCGGCCACCTTCTCCGGGTCAATCAGGTGCAAAGGCAGCTTGGCTTTGTTGCGGCCGTAGGGCTCTAGATCGTCCTCGCGAATGCCCAGGCGGGCGGCCACTTCTTTAATTGGCGGCAGAACTACGGATTCGGCAATGGAGATGTCAGTCATGCGGCAGTGCGAAGGGTTTTGAGTAAGTCAACAGAAAAGGAGGGATTTTGTGTAACTCGTCGGCCCTCATATTTCGTCGGCCCCCCGTGGTTTGCGCAGGCTGAGCCACGACCCGTTGTACCGTGCCAGTAATCACCGTCAAGAAGGGTACATCCAGTTCGCGGTCGGGCCGAACATTGTTGGATTGTGACTTCTGTATTGCTGGCCATCCTACGCACCGTGGCTGAGCAACAGGGCTTGCCAGGCTTCCCCGAGGCGGCCTTCGGCTAGCAGCTGCCGGCCCAGCTGCGTCAGTTGCTGCTGGCGCACTTCGGCAGAATCGCGGTGCTTGTTGAGCAGGTAAGCCACCATCGGTTCGGTTTTAAAAGCTTCGACTTGCTCCGGGGTGGGCCAGGCGTCGCGCTCGATGTTGGCGAGGCGGCCCAGTTCGTTGCCGGTGAGCACGTGGCTGGTGCGCAGGCCCTCGGGCAGCTGGTCGATGCCGATGCCGACGTGGCGGTTGGGCTTGGGTACTTCGAACAGGCTGGCGCCGCTGGCCCGGCAGTACCAGTCGCCGCCGAGGCGGGCCACGGCGTCGAGCTTGAACGGGTCGATGCCGGTGGCACCGGGCAGGAGGATGTCGGTGCGGAAGTGGGCGCGCACCACGCGGCAGACCACGAGGTTGCCGGCGCCGTTGTTCTGGCCCAGCTCGATGATTTGCTCCACCACGCACTCAAAAGCCGCCGGGGCCTCGGCTACCCGCGGCGGGCGCACCAGTTCGGAGGCCAGCTCGGTGAGGCCGGCCTTGGTGAATTCATTGATGCCCTTTTCGTACTCGGTGCTGGCCAACGACATCTGCTCCACCAGTGGGTAGTCGCAGATGTTGATGACGACTTCGGGCACTTCGCGCACGTTTTGCAGCGTGTGTTTTTGGGAGTTGTCGCGCACCCGGTTGGCCGGCGAGAACACCAGGATGGGCGGGTTGGAGCTGAAGGCGTTGAAAAAGCTGTAGGGGCTGAGGTTCACGCGGCCCGCGGCGTCGATGGTGCTGGCAAAGGCCACCGGGCGCGGCGCCACGGCGCCCACCATGAAGGGGTGCCACTGGGCGGGCTGGAGGTCGGCGGGGGTGAGGGAGTGAAAAATGGGCATGGGCGCGGGTTAAGTGAAGCAGAGAAACGGGCAGCCGAACCGGGCCCAGCCCATGCAAAGCAAACGGGTAAAACCCAGCGAGGGCCCGCCTCACATCGCCATAACGACTATTCCAGGCCCCGATTGCACCGGTTTACAAGCGGCGAAACGTGCAATTCGCTAAAAAACTATAGTTTTTTACAAAGCCGTGAACCATTTAAAAAAGCCTCGTCACATCGTCCAGATGGCCTCAGGCTGCTTAAAATTTTTCAAAAGTGCCCCGCTTTCGGGCCGGTAGTTGACTCTGGCTCAATCGCGTGAGGGCCAACGATTACCAAAAAAATTAAGATGTTAGGGGTTTTAATCATCTCCTCACTTTGCATAAATCCGACCCAAACTAAAACCACCGGTCCTTTGGCCGTCCGTCCGGCGGCGGGGCTGTTCAGTGCCATCGTCTTCGTGGCCTCGCTCGGCTACTTTTTGATATCTATGATTTGGTGCTGTTCAGCATCGTGCGGGTGAAAAGCCTCAACGGCATCGGCATCACCGAGGTGGGGGCCGTGACCAACCAAGGCCATTACTTGCTGAATATGCCAATGGGCGGCATGTTGCTGGGCGGCATTTTGTGGGGCATTCTGGGCGACAAGCGCGGGCGACTATCGGTGCTGTTCGGCTCAATTCTGCTCTATTCACTGGCCAACATTGCCAACGGCTTCGTGCAGAACATTGACCAATACGGGTGGCTGCGGCTCATCGCCGGCATCGGGCTGGCCGGCGAGCTGGGCGCCGGCATCACGCTGGTGGCCGAAAGCCTGCCCAAGGAAAAACGCGGCTACGGGACCATGATTGTGGCGTCGGTGGGCGTGAGCGGCGCCATGGTGGCCTACTGGGTGGGCGAAACCTTTGGCTGGCGCAACGCCTACTTCATCGGCGGCTGGCTGGGTCTGGCGTTGCTGGCGCTGCGGGCCGGCGTGTTCGAATCGGGCATATTTGAGGAAACCAAGCGCACCGATGTGGCGCGCGGCAATTTTGCCAGCCTGTTCACCAACGGCGCGCGGTTTGGCAAGTACCTGCGCTGCCTGTTGGTGGGCGTCCCGTTCTGGTTTCTGGCCGGCATCCTCATTACGCTGGCGCCGGAGTTTGGCAAGGCGTTCAACTTGCAAGGGCCCGTCACGGGCGGGTTAAGCATCTTTTGGTGCTACTTCGGCCTCACACTGGGCGACTTCACCAGCGGCGGCCTGAGCCAACTCTTCAAGAGCCGAATGCGGACGCTGCAACTGTTCATTTTGGCCAGCGCGGTGGCCGGGAGCTACTACCTGTTTGGCCTGCACGGGGCCAGCACCACCGCGTTTTACGCCGCTTGTTTCTTCGTGGGCTACGCGGGCGGGTTCTGGGCGCTGTTTGTGACGGTTTCGGCCGAGGAATTTGGGACCAACATTCGCTCGAAGGTGGCCACCACGGCGCCCAACTTTGCCCGGAGCGCCCTCGTGCTCATCACCATTGCCTTTAAAGCCCTCAAGGCCAACCCGTCGCTGGGCATGGTGGGCGCGGCGGCCACGATTGGCGGCGTGTTACTGCTGCTAGCCTTCGTCAGCGCCAGCACCCTGCCCGAAACCTACGGCAAGGACCTCGACTACGTGGAAGAGGTGTAGCCGATGAAGGGGAATTGCCCCGGTTTCCGTTAGTAAAAAAAGGCCGTGCCCAACCAGCACGGCTTTTTGCACTTTAACGAGCGGGCAGAAGGCGTTGGTTTTTCGCTAAACTGATATATATTTGCTCACTACGTGTAGCTTTTTGATTTAACCGCTTACTCTCCTGCCATGACCGTGCCCGCCTGCCCGAAATGCGAATCGAAGGAAGCCACCAAAAGCGGGGTGGTGAACGAGCGGCAGCGGTTTAAGTGCAAACGTTGCGGCTACCACTACACCGTGGCCAAAGTGGGCCGCGAAGTGGACAGCTACTACGTCATCAAGGCGCTGCAGCTCTACATTGAAGGGGTGAGCTACCGCGAGATTGAGCGGCTGCTGGGGGTGAGCCACGTGAGCGTGATGAACTGGGTGAAGAAATACGGGGTGAAGGCGCCCCGCCAAACGGACTACCACCCCACCTACAAAATACTCAATCATAAAGAGCTGGCCGAATTTTTTCAGTTGCCCGGCAACCTGAAAGGGGCCGGTATGGTGGTAACCGAACTGGGCGATAAATTCATGGTGATACGGTGGGAGCGGTTCCGGGCGGGCTAAAGGAGCAGGGAGCTATAGTGTTTAGCAAAACGACCGCGGCAAAGTAGCAGGGAACGGCCCGGGGGTGCTACTTAGCTGCCCCAAACCTTGCGGGCAAACAAATCCGAAAGGCGTCCGCTCACCACCTACTCGCTTCACCAACCCCACTTTTTATGCGAACCCACCGCTACGCACTGGTCCTGACCGGCCTCGCGCTACTCGGCACCGGCACGGCCTTTGGGCAGGTAGTGCCCCCCACGCCCGGCACGCCGGCCCCGCCCGCCGCGCCGGCGCCTGCGCCTACGCCGCCCGCGGCCCCGGCCAAATCGGCAGCCTACGGCGGCGGCATGAAGGTGAACATTTCGCCGGACGGCTCCAAGTACCTGCGTTTCCTAACCTGGACGCAGGTGTGGGCCCAGTACAACGAAAACAACACCAACACCGTCCGCAACGGCAACCCGACCAACGACCAGCTCACGTTCAACCTGCGCCGCACCCGCCTGATAATGCTGGCGCAGCTCAACCCCCGGTTCCTGACCTACATCGACCTGGGCATTTCGAACCAGAACGCCGTGAGCGGGGGCACGCCCAACGAACCCACCGGCCCCGGCAAGCGGCCGCAGGTGTACGTGCACGAGGCCGTGGGCGAGTACCGGGTGAACAAGTACCTCAGCATCGGGGGCGGCCTGAACTACCAAGTGGGCCTCTCGCGCATGACGGCGACCAGCACCGCCACGATGTTGGCTTATGACATCCCGGTGGTGAACTACCCCACGCTGGACCAGTCCGACCAGTTCGGCTTCTTTTTGGGCTTCTACGGCAAGGGCCGGATTGGCAACTTCGACTACCGCCTGGCCGTGGACGACGCATTCCTGACCAACCAAACGCTGGCCAGCGCCACCCCGGCCAACCTGCGCACCAACGTGGCGGCCTTCAACCCCCACAACGCCAACAAGATTTACCAGGGCTATTTCAGCTACTCTTTCTTTGAAAAAGAAGCCAACCTGCTGCCCTTCACCACGGGCACTTACCTGGGCACCAAGAAGGTGCTGAGCGTGGGCGCCGGCTTCCACTACAACGCCGAGGGCACGTATTCGCGCGACCAGGACGTGGCCGTGAGCCCCGTCACCCACACCCACGACATCAAACTGTTTGCCGTGGACGCATTTTACGACGCTCCGATTGACACCACCACCAACACGGCCCTGACCGTGTACGGCGCCTACTACAACTTCGATTTCGGCCCGAATTACGTGCGCAACGCCGGCGTGCTCAACCCCGGCGCCAGCCTCACCAGCGGCCCCGCGGGCTTGCAGGGCAACGCCGTACCGCTCATCGGCACCGGCCACACCTACTACGCCCAAACGGGCTTGCTGCTGCCCAAAAATCTGCTCGGCCCCAAGGCCCGCCTGCAGCCCTACGTGGCCTACCTGCGCAACAGCTTCGAGGGCCTGAAAGACGGCACCAGCAACGACCGCAAAGAAGTGAACATGTACGACGCCGGCCTGAACCTGCTGCTCGACGGCCACAACGCCAAAATCACCCTCAACTACCGCGCCCGGCCCGATTTCACGGACGAGGCCGTCCCCGCCGCCGGGGGCGCCGTGCAGGTGAAAAGCGTGCAGTACCGCCCCGAGGTGACCATGCAATTCCAGGTGTACCTGTAAGCGCACCCCCTCTAGTTTTCAATCCTCACCATTTTCTAAATTGACATGGAACAGAGTTTGACCCCAGGGTACGGCGCGACGGACGACGCCGCGGCAGGCCACGACAACAACACCACTTCTACCAGCAAAATCTGGCAGGTGATAACGGCCTCCTCGGTGGGCACCGTCATCGAGTGGTACGACTTTTACATCTTCGGCTCGCTGGCCGCCGTGATTGGGCCGGTGCTCTTCGGCTCGAAGGGCAAGCCCGAGGACACGCTGCTGGGGGCCTTGGCCGTGTTCGGCGCAGGCTTCGTGGTGCGGCCGTTCGGGGCGCTGTTCTTTGGGCGCATCGGCGACATGATTGGCCGCAAGTATACTTTCCTGGTCACGCTGCTGCTCATGGGCGGCGCCACGCTGGTCACGGGCCTCATTCCGAGCTACGACAAGATTGGCTGGCTGGCCCCGGCCATTGTACTCGTCCTGCGCCTGCTGCAGGGCCTGGCCATCGGCGGCGAATACGGCGGGGCCACCACTTACGTGGCCGAATACGCCCCCGACAACAAGCGCGGCTACTACACCTCCTTTATCCAGATTACGGCTACGGCGGGCTTCTTCCTTAGTATTCTGGTGATTGTGATTACCAAAAAATCCATGCCCGAGGCCGACTTTAAGGAGTGGGGCTGGCGCATCCCGTTCCTGCTGTCGGGCTTCCTGATTATTGCTTCGTACTACATCCGCCGCCGTCTGGCCGAGTCGCCGCTGTTTGCCAAAGCCAAAACCGAAGGCAAAACGAGCACCAACCCGCTGCGCGATTCCTTCGTGAACCCCGTGAACCGCCGCCTCGTGCTCATCGCCCTGTTTGGCGTGACCATGGGCCAGGGCGTGGTGTGGTACACCGGCCAGTTCTACGCCTATTCCTTCATGCAGGCCACCCTCAAGATGGACCAGGTCACGGCGTCCATCGTGCTGTGCGTGGCCCTGCTGGCCGCCGCGCCGTTCTTCGTGTACTTCGGCTCGCTTTCGGACCGCATCGGGCGCAAGCGCATCATCATGACCGGCTTGCTGTCCGCGGCTTTGTTTACGGTTCCGATTTTCTACGGCCTGAAAGCCTTTGCTGGCCCGCTGACGGAGAAAACCGCCGCCATCCCCGCCACCGTGGACGCGGCCGGGGCGGCCGTGGCCGCGGTGCCCGCCGTCATGCAGTGCCTCACGCCCCAGATGGTGCCCATGATGCTGCTCGTGTTCTGCCTCGTGATATTCGTGACGATGGTGTACGGCCCCATCGCCGCCTACCTCGTGGAGTTGTTCCCGACCAAAGTGCGCTACACTTCGCTCTCGGTGCCCTACCACATCGGCAACGGCGTGTTCGGCGGCTTCGTGCCGCTCATTGCCACTTACGTGACGGTGTGGGCCGCTAAGCAGGCGCCGGGTACCTTCTGGAAAGACTACAGCTCGCTCACCGGCCTGATTTACCCGGTGGCCATCGCGCTGATTTGCTTCTTCATCGGCTCGGCGCTGATGAAGGACGTGCGCAACGTGAAGCTGATGGACGAGGAGCCGTCGGCCGCCGCCTAAGGCTTGGGCCGGGCGCTGTTGGTACGTGAAAAAAAGCCGCCGGTCCGTTGGGCCGGCGGCTTTTGCGTTAAATTGGAGGGCTGCTGCTACCGAAGCGGCGTCCGCCCATGCCCGAAATCCCCGATACCTTCATGCCGCCCCGCTCGCGCCCCGCCCATGCCGAACCGCGCCGCGGCCAGCGCCTGCTGTTTCTGGCGGCGCTGTTTGGCTTGCTGCTCACCTACCCGCTCCTGGCCGCTTTCGACCGGGACGGCCGGGTGGGGGGCGTGCCCGTTCTGTACCTCTACGTGCTGATGACGTGGATTTTGCTGGTGGGCCTCACCGGCTATTTGGTCCGAAAATCGGTTGATAGCGAGCCGTGAGCGGTTACCGATTCAGGGCCCGCTTAACGATACCGCCCGCTCCACTCTCGCCAAAAAATATTGGTTCATTGAGCATTAACCACTAATAACTTATAACTGCCTGCCGGCCATGTCCAAGCTGCTTGTCATCGTTTTTTCGTTCGGCTACCTGGCCCTGCTTTTCGGCGTGGCCTACGCGGCGGAGCGGCGTTCGGCGGCCCGCAAAAGCCTGGTGAGCAACCCGTACGTGTACTCCCTCAGCCTGGCCGTGTACTGCACGGCCTGGACGTACTACGGCAGCGTGGGCCGGGCCGCCAGCCACGGGCTGGAGTTTGTGGCCATCTACCTGGGGCCCACTTTGCTGGCGCCGGTGTGGTGGCTGGTGCTGCGCAAAATCATCCGCATTTGCCGGCAGCAGCGCCTCACCTCCATTGCTGATTTTATTTCGGCCCGCTACGGCAAAAGCGCCTCGCTGGGCGCGCTGGTCACCTGCGTGTTTGTGCTGGGCATCGTGCCCTACATTGCTTTGCAAATCAAGGCCATTGCCGCGTCGTTTGTGACCGTGACGGGCAGCGGGGCCGGGGCCGGCGGCGCGGCCGCCACCACGGCGCTTTACACCACGGGGGCGCTGGCGGTGTTCACCATCCTGTTCGGGGTGCGCTCGGTGGAGGCCACCGAGCGCCACGAGGGCATCGTGCTGGCCGTGGCGGTGGAAAGCCTGCTGAAGCTGGTCGCTTTTCTGGCGCTGGGCGTGTTCGTTACCTACGGCCTGTTCAACGGGTTTGTCGACGTGTTCGACCGCGCGGCGGCGGTGCCGGCGCTGCGGCAGCTGTTCACCCTGCGCGGCACGGGCACCAGCGGCACCGAGTGGGCCACGCTGCTCGTGCTCAGCATGTCGGCGGTGTTGCTGCTGCCCCGCCAGTTCCAGGTGGCGGTGGTGGAGAACGTGGACGAGGACCACCTGCGCAAGGCCATGTGGCTGTTTCCGCTCTACCTCATCGTCATCAGCCTGTTCGTGATGCCCATTGCCTTTGCCGGCCGGCTGCTGCTGGGCAACAGCGGGCTCGACGCCGACACCTACGTGCTGGCCCTGCCGCTGACCACCGGGCATTCGGGGCTGGCGCTGTTCACGTACCTGGGCGGGCTGTCAGCGAGCAGCAGCATGATTATCGTCGAAACCATTGCCCTGAGCGTGATGATGAGCAACCACCTGCTCATGCCGCTGCTGTTGCGGGTGCCGGCGGCGCAGCCGGCCCTCCAAACCCGCTGGTTTGCCTACCTGGGCCGGGTGGCGCTCGAAAGCCGCCGGCTGGCCGTGGTGCTGGTGCTGCTGCTGTCCTACGGCTACTACGCCGTGGTGGGTAAGCAGCTACCGCTGGTGAACACCGGCTTGGTGTCCTTCGCGGCGGTGGCGCAGTGCTTGCCCGTGGTGCTGGGCGGCCTGTACTGGAAGGGCGGCACCCGGCGCGGGGCCACGGCGGGCCTGCTGGCGGGGTTTGGCATTTGGTTTTTTACGCTGGTGCTGCCCACGCTGGTGGGGCCGGGCCACCTGCAAACCTCCTTGCTCACCGAGGGCTTGGGGGGCGTGGCGGCCTTCCGGCCCACGGCGCTGTTTGGCCTCAGCGGCCTCGACGAGCTTTCGCACAGCCTGTTCTGGAGCTGGTTTTTCAACATCGGGCTCTACGTGGGCATCTCGCTGGCTTCGCCGCCCACGGCGCTGGAGCTGCGCCAGGCCGACGTGTTCGTGGACGTATTTCAGCGCCGCAGCCTGGGCGAAGAAGTAACCGGCTGGCAGGGCCGCACTCCGTTTCCGGACGTGCGGGCGCTGCTGCTGGGTTTTTTGGGAAAAAAGCGCACCAACCAGGCCCTGCGCACCTTCGCCACCCGCTTCCCCGACGCGCTGCCGCCCCCGGCCGACCTCGCGCCGAATGCTCCGCCGGCCGCCCCCACTTCCGCCGACCCGCGCCTGCTGACTTACGCCGAAAAACTGCTGGCCGGCAGCCTGGGTCCGGCCTCGGCGCGGCTGCTGGTTGCCTCGGTGGCGGGCGCCGAACAAATCAGCTACGACAACGTGGTGGGCATTCTCAAGGAAAGCCAGCAGCTGCTCGAAGCCAACCGCCAGCTGCAAAAGCAGAGCCGCCAGCTCCAGCGCCTCACCGACGAACTGCGCGCCGCCTACGACCAACTGCAGGCCCTGGACCAGCGCAAGGACGAATTCCTCTACACCGTGACGCACGAGCTGCGCACGCCGCTCACCAGCATCCGGGCGCTGGCCGAAATCCTGGCCGACAACCCCGACCTGGCCAGCGAGGAGCGCGAAAAATTCCAGCTCACCATCGGCCGCGAAGCCGAGCGCCTCACCCGCCTCATCTCCCTGGTGCTCGATTTGGAGAAGTTCGAATCGGGCCAGGCCACCCTCGAACGCGCCCCGCTGGCGCTGGCCGAGGTGGTGCACGAGGCCGTGGCCGCCGTGCAGCAGCTGGCCCGCGAGCGCCGCATTGCCCTGCACGTGGACGTGCCCGCCAGCCTGCCCGCCCTGCCCGCCGACCGCGACCGGCTGATGCAGGTGCTCATCAACCTGCTCTCGAACGCCGTGAAAGCCTGCCCGGCCGGGGGCCAGGGCCGCATCGACGTGCTGGCCTGGCCGGCCGCCGACGCCGTGCTGCTGTGCGTGGCAGACAACGGCCGCGGCATTTCGGCCGCCGAGCACCACCTCATCTTCGACAAGTTTTTCCAGGCCCGCCACCAGGCCCTGCGCAAGCCCGAAGGCTCGGGCCTGGGCCTGGCCATCACCCGCAAAATTGTGGAGCTGCACCAGGGCCGCATCTGGGTGGAAAGTGCCCTGGACCACGGGGCCTGCTTTTTTGTTGAGCTGCCCCTGGCCGTGCCCGCGCGCGCAGCCTCCGTCTACCACTCCTCCGTGCCCACTGTATGAAAAAGCCCCACATTTTGATTGTGGACGACGAGCCCAACATCGTCATGTCCCTGGAATTTTTGATGCGCAAAAACGGCTACCTGGTCGGCATTGCCCGCAACGGCACCGAGGCCCTGGCCGCCATCGACCAAACCGCTTTTGACCTCGTGCTGCTCGACGTGATGATGCCCGACGTGGACGGCTACGAGGTGTGCCAGCAGCTGCGCCAGCGCCCCGACCGCGCCGGCACCAAGGTCATTTTCCTCTCTGCCAAAAGCCGTGAAGCCGACGTGCAGAAAGGGTATGAGGTGGGGGCCGATTTGTATGTTTCCAAACCGTTCAGCACCCGGCAGCTCATGGAAAAAGTCCGCGAGCTGCTGGGCGTGGCGGCGTAGGGGCGGGGCTGGCCCCGCCTGTCGTTGCACGGCGGCGTTCAACCGTTGCGCCCGCTGGGCAGGGGCCCGCCCCGCCCACTCCATCCGAATCCTTCCCCCAAACTCCCACCTGCCATGAAACCTGCCTGCTCCTACGCCGCCACGCACGCCGCCAGCCTGGCCAACCCGGCCGGGTTCTGGATGGCCCAGGCCGCCCACCTGCCCTGGAACACCCCGCCCGTGGAGCCCCTGAGCCAGGATGCCAACGGTGCCTACCGCTGGTTCCGCGGCGGCGAGCTGAACACCGCGTTTCTCTGCCTCGATTACCACGTGCAAGCGGGCCGCGGCCAGCAGGCGGCCCTGATTTGGGATTCGCCCGTCACCCACACGCTGCGCACCTACACCTACGCCGAGCTGCTGGACCTGACGGCCCGCTTTGCCGGTGGCCTGCGCGCGCTGGGCGTGGCGATGGGCGACCGGGTCATCATCTACATGCCCAACCTGCCCGAAGCCGTGGTGGCCATGCTGGCCTGCGCGCGCCTGGGGGCCATCCACTCGGTGGTGTTCGGGGGCTTCGCGCCGCACGAGCTGGCCGTGCGCATCGACGACGCCCAGCCCCGGGTCATCGTTTGTGCTTCGGGGGGCATGGAATTCGACCGCATCATTCCTTATAAGCCGCTGGTGGACGAGGCCATTGCCAAAGCCCGCCACCAACCGGCCCACGTGGTGGTGTTCCAGCGCGAGTTTGTGCAGGGCGCCATGCAGCCCGGGCGCGACGTGGACTACCAGCAGGTGCTGCAAGCCGCGCCCGTGCCGGCGGTGCCCGTGCCGGCCACGCACCCGCTCTACATTTTGTACACCAGCGGTACCACCGGCCGGCCCAAGGGCGTGGTGCGCGACCACGGCGGCCACGCCGTGGCCCTGCGCTTCACGATGGAAGCCATCTACGACCTCGAGCCTGGCGACGTGATTTTCACCGGCTCCGACATCGGCTGGGCCGTGGGCAGCTCCTACATCGTGTACGGGCCGCTGTTGCGGGGCTGCACCACGGTGCTCTTCGAAGGCAAGCCCGTGCGCACGCCTGACGCCGGCACGTTCTGGCGCTTGGTGCAGCAGCACCGGGTCAACGTGTTGTACACAGCGCCCACGGCCATTCGGGCCATCAAAAAGGAAGACCCCGAGGGCGCCTTGGTGAAAAAGTACGACCTCAGCAGCCTGCGCCACCTCTTTTTGGCCGGCGAGCGCTGCGACCCCGCCACCTACGACTGGGCCGGCCGCGTGCTGGGCGTGCCGGTCGTCGACCACTGGTGGCAGACCGAAAGCGGCTGGCCCATGCTGGCCACTCTGGCGGGCCTCGAAGGCATGGCCCCGCCCCGGGCCGGCAGCGCCGGCTTCCCCGTGCCCGGCTACGACGTGCAGGTGCTGGACGAAGCCGGCCAGCCCGTGCCCGCCGGCACCACCGGCCTGGTGGCCGTGAAGCTGCCCCTGCCCCCCGGCTGCTTCCCCACGCTCTGGAACGACGACGCCCGCTACCAGGATTACCTGACTACCTTCCCCGGCTACTACCTGAGCGGCGACGGCGGCTACCGTGACGAGCAGGGCTACTGCTACATCATGGGCCGGGTCGACGACGTCATCAACGTGAGCGGCCACCGCCTGAGCACCGGCGAAATCGAGGAAATCCTGGCCGCCCACCCGGCGGTGGCCGAGTGCGCCGTGCTCGGCATTGCCGACAGCCTGCGCGGCCAGGTGCCCGCCGGCCTGGTGGTGCTCAAAGATGGCCAGACGATAGGAGAGGAGGCCCTGGAAAAAGAGCTGGTGGCGGCCGTGCGTGCCCGCATCGGCGCGCTGGCCTGCTTCCGCCAAGCGGTGGTGGTGAAGCGCCTGCCCAAAACCCGCTCGGGCAAAATCCTGCGCAAAACCCTGCGCCAGCTGGCCGACGGCGAAGATTTCGTCGTGCCCGCCACCATCGACGACCCGTTGATACTGGACGAAATCCGCGCCGGCCTGGCCCGGCGCGGCGTGGGGCTAGCCTTTGATATGGAACGGAATTCCGAACGGTTGTAGAGACGCAAAATATTGCGTCTCGTCGTTGAACGACACCGCCTGCCAACGCCCGCTCCGCCACCCGCTAAACAACATCAGCAACGATTAGACGCAATATTTTGCGTCTCGACTTCTCACTAAAACTCAATCCCTCTCAACATGCATTCCCGCATTCGTACCCTCGAAGAATACCACGCCGATTACCAGGAATCCATCGCCAACCCCGACGCCTTTTGGGCCGCCGCCGCCGAGCCCTTCACCTGGCGCCGCAAGTGGGACACCGTGCGCGACGGCGAGTTTTCGCCCGCCGGTTCCAGCACCTGGTACGCCGGCGCCCGCCTCAACATCACCGAAAACTGCCTCGACCGCCACCTGGAGCAGCGCGCCAACAAGCTGGCCATCATCTTCGAGCCCAACGACCCCAAAACCCGCCACCTGCGCCTCACCTACCGCGAGCTGCACACGCAGGTATGCCAAATGGCCAACGTGCTGAAAAAGAACGGTGTGAAAAAGGGCGACCGGGTGGTGCTCTACCTGCCCATGATTCCGCAGCTGGCCATTGCCGTGCTGGCCTGCGCCCGCATCGGAGCGGTGCACGGCGTCATCTTCGCCGGCTTTTCGGCCACCGCCATTGCCGACCGCGTGAACGACGCCCAGGCCTCGTTCGTCATCACGGCCGACGCCCTGGAGCGCGGGGCCAAGCAAATCCCGGTCAAGAGCGTGGTCGATGAGGCCCTGCTGCACTGCCCCTCGGTGCGCCGGATGCTGGTGGTGGAGCACACCGGCTGGCCCGTGGACATGCGGGCCGGCCGCGACGTGTGGTTTCACGACGAAGTGCAGGACGTGGAAAAAACCTGCCCCGCCGAGGAAATGGCCGCCGAAGACCCGCTGTTCATCCTCTACACCAGCGGCAGCACCGGCAAACCCAAGGGCGTGGTGCACAGCACGGCTGGCTACATGGTGTGGGCCGATTACACCTTCCGCAACGTGTTTCAGGTGGAAGAAAACGACGTGTACTGGTGCACGGCCGACATCGGCTGGGTCACGGGCCACACCTACGGGCTGTACGGGCCGCTGCTGGCCGGCGCCACCACGCTGCTGTTCGAGGGCGTGCCCACGTTTCCCAGCGCCGGCCGGTTTTGGGAGGTGATTGACAAGCACCACGTCACCATTTTCTACACCGCGCCCACGGCCATCCGCAGCCTCATGGCCACGCCGATTGATAACGTGCTGGCCTACTCGCTCAGCAGCCTGCGCATCCTCGGCTCGGTGGGCGAGCCCATCAACGAGGAGGCCTGGCACTGGTACCACCAGCACGTGGGCAAGGGCCGCTGCCCCATCGTGGACACTTGGTGGCAGACCGAAACCGGCGGAATCATGATTTCGGCCCTGGCCGGCATCACGCCCAGCGTGCCGGCCCGCGCCGGCTTGCCGCTGCCCGGCGTGCAGCCCGTGCTGCTGAACCAGGACGGCAGCGAAATCGAAGGCAACGACCAGGAAGGCTACCTGGCGATAAAAGGCAGCTGGCCGGGCATCATCCGCACCACCTGGGGCGACCACGAGCGCGCCCGCCAAACCTATTTCCAGCCTTACCCGGGCTATTACTTCACCGGCGACGGCGCCCGGCGCGACGAGCAGGGCCTCTACCGCATCATCGGCCGGGTCGATGACGTGATTAACGTGAGCGGCCACCGCTTCGGCACGGCCGAAATCGAAAACGCCATCAACGAAAGCGAGTACGTGGTGGAAAGCGCCGTGGTGGGCTACCCGCACGACGTGAAGGGCCAGGGCATCTACGCCTACGTCATCTGCCAGCACGGCGTGCCCACCACCGACCTCGAAATTCAAATGACCGAGGCCAGCATCATTGAAGCCGTGGTGGCCCAAATCGGGCGCATCGCCAAGCCTGATAAGATTCAACTCGTATCGGGCCTGCCCAAAACCCGTTCCGGCAAAATCATGCGCCGCATCCTGCGCAAAGTGGCCGAGGGCGAAACGGCCAACCTGGGCGACGTCACGACTCTGCTCGACCCGCTGGTGGTGGACGAAATTCTGGCGGGGAAGAAGTAGGAGCTGCCTACCATTAACGCGGGCCGCTGAACCAGTTTTGGCGGCCCGCGCTTTAGTTTGTAGTCAAAACTTACTAATTATGACTCCTTCCATTCAAGAAATCGAAACCGCCATTTCGCAACTCACGCCCAAACAGTTGGCCGATTTCCGCGCCTGGTTCGCTGAATTCGAGGCCCGCTCCGCGCACCCATCAGCCGTGGTGGATGAGCGCGCGGAGTGGTTTCATTTCGCTGCCCATGGGCTTGCGGCGGCTTATTCCGACGATGAGCCGGAGTACACCGAGGCGGATATTAAAATTCCCAACCCGGCTTATGATGGAAGGTAGCATGGTGCTGGCTCGCCTGCCACAAGCCGATGGAGCGCTAAAATCCCGCCCGACGCTGGTACTGCGAACGCTGCCGCCTTTTGGTGATTTGTTAGTGTGTGGCGTGAGCAGCCAGCTTCGGCAAGAGGTGCTTGGGTTCGACGAGGTGCTGACACCGGCCAGCCCGGACTTCGCCGAAAGTGGCTTGTATCTGCCTTCGCTTATTCGGCTGGGTTACTTGGGCGTACTGCCCCTGCCCCGCGTAATTGGCGAAATGGGCTGCATCGCACCGGAGCGCCACCGCCGGCTACTCCAACGCCTGAGCGACTTCCTGAAACCGGCCTGACCTTTTTCACCCAAACACCTTCACCTTTTCCCCTTTGTGCTTGGTCCGCAGGTGCAAGCGGATAATCTGTTGGGTGTCTTTGTTGTCGTTGTAGGACTGAATCACGTCGCGGAAATCGGCCAGCTTGCGGGCCGAAAACGTTTCGTCCACGTAAGCAAAACCGCGGTAGCGCCCGTTTTCCACTAGCACGAGGCTTTTTTCCAGCTCCGTGCGACCCGCGCCAATGACCACGAAGGTCTCGTGCTCGTAGCTGATGCTGTCGATGGCCTCGTCCACGCGCAGGTTGTAGCTCTCGGGCGGCTCCTGGCCCACGCAGGCTCCCTGGCAGCGGTGCACCTGGAAGTCGAAGCAGCCTCCGGGCGTTTTGTACAGCCCGCACAGCTTCTGGCACAGGTTATACTTGGCCACCTTGTGGTACAGGAAGCCTTGGGCTTTGTACTGGTTGCCCAGCGCAATGATGGGAATTTCGGCGTTGCGGGCGTCGGCGCGGCCATAGGCCAGGCGCTTGTAGCCCTGCTCGTCCACCCGCAGGTAGATGCCGGCCGGAAACACCGAACGCCGCTGCGCCCGGTTGTAAGCGGGCTTCATCAGCTTAATCAGGTGCGATTCGTACAGCAGCGCCACCAGCTCCGAGCCCGTCAGCTCCCAGGTGATGTCGGCGATGGAATTCTTGAACTCTAGGCTCTTGCGCGACTTCACGTCGATGGCAAAATGCTGCTGAATGCGCTTGTAGATGTTGATGCTCTTGCCCACGTAAATCACCTCCCCCGCCTCGTTGTGAAAATAGTACACGCCCGTGGCCTGGGGCAAGCTGGCCACCAGTTCGGGCGACACCAGGGGCGGCAGCAAGGCTGTTTTGATGGCCTGCGCCACCGCCGCCACGCGCTTCGGTGAAGGCGTTTTGGAGCCGTCGGGCCGGCGGCCGGCGGGGGCCAGGGCGTCCACCCGGGCCAGGGTGTGGGCCGGGTCGGTGCCGTGGGGCAGGGCTTCGCTCTCCGTGGTAATCTGCAGCAGCCGGCCAAACAGCACGGCCGTGGCGTGCGCGTCGCCGGCCGCCCGGTGCCGGTTTTCCAACGGAATGCCGATGTTCTGGCACAGCTTGCCCAAGCTGTAGCTGGGCTGGCCCGGAATGAGCGAGCGGCTCAGGCGCACGGTGCACAGCGTTTTGCGCGAGTAGTTGTAGCCCAAATCGGCAAACTCCTTTTTCAGAAACGAGTAATCGAACCGCACGTTGTGGGCCACAAACACGCAGCCTTCGGTCATTTCCACCACCTTGCGCGCCACCTCGTGGAATTTGGGCGCGTCGCTCACCATATCGTTGGTGATGCCCGTGAGCTGCGTGATGAACGGCGGAATGGCCCGCCCGGGGTTGAGCAGCGTGGCGTACTCGTCCACGATTTGCTCACCGTCGTGGATGTAGATGGCGATTTCGGTGATGCGGTCCTGGGTGGGCTGCCCGCCGGTGGTCTCGAGGTCAATGATGGCGTACAAATCGCGGCGGGGTAGGTGGTCGGTAGGAAAGCTAACACAATTAGCCTGGCAGAAGGTTGCAAGAAAAAAGGCCGCCCGAAAGGCGGCCTTTTTTCAGTGACTGATGGGTAACTTTCAATGATTGATGCATACCGGATATAGGTTCTTATTAACCACTAACCGGTAATCATTGACCCTTATTTGGCTTGGCCTTTCAGCTCGGTGATTTTGTTTTTAGCCGACAAAATCTGGCTGTGCTGCTGCTCGATAATGGTTTTGGCATCGGCGGGCAGGTCGGCTTTGAGGGCCGTTTCGTAGGCGGTGAGGGCGGTGGCGTCGCCGGTTTCGCATTCGCCGAGGATGGCGGAGTCGCTCTGGCCGGTGATGGCCGACTTCAGGTTAATCCAGCCGCGATGCACGGCGGCGGCGGCCTCGGTCAGGGCGCCTTCCACGGTGCCGGCGTCGGCGGTTACGCCCAGCTTGCTGGCTTGCTGGCTCAGCTGCGCGGCAAACTGCGCCCGCTGCTGCGAGAGTTGGCTCAATTCCGTTTTCAGCTGAGGGTTGGTCACGCCCTCGGCGGCTTCCTGGTAGCCTTTGGCACCGGTGTGGTTGATGGTAACCAGGTCGGAGAAAGCGCGGGCGGTGGTATCGTTGGTCGTTGCCATGGATGAAAAGTGCTTAATGAATGGAAAGGTTGTTGGTTCTATACTGCCTGGCCGGCCAATGGGTTGCCTAAAGTTTGGCCCGGTGCCCGGCGGTTTACATGCGCTTAATCATGCGCCAGGCCTTGCCCATAAAACTGAGCTTATCGTCCGATTTGTCTTTGGTGGTTTCTTCGCCATCGGTCACGCCGCCGAGCAGGAAGCCCCAGGGTTCGGTGGTTTTGTTGGCATCGAACACCACCTTGAGCACGGCCACCAGCGGAATGCTCAGAATCATGCCCGCGGTGCCCCACAGCTCCCCGCCCAAAATCAGTGCCACGATGGCCGCCATGGGGTTGATGCTCACCTTGGAGCCCGTGATTAACGGGGTAATGAAGTTGCCTTCCAGGAACTGCACCACGCAGAACACGCCCACCACGCCGGCCGCCTTGGAGGGCGAACCCGTTTCGACCAGCGTGACCAGCGCCGGAATGGTGGCCCCCACCATGATGCCGATGTAGGGAATAACCGCCAGCACCGAAGCGAAAATGGCGAAAAAGACGGCAAACTTCACCCCCAGCAGCAGCAGCCCCGCGGCGTTGAGCACCGACACAATGACAATGACCGTGAGCAAGCCCTGAATATAGGCTTGTACCACGGTCTGGATGCTGTCCATCATGTGCAGCACAGTCGTGCGCTTGTCGGGCGCCACAAACCGGAACATGAACTGGCGCATGTGGTCGCGGTAATAGAGCAAACAGAAAATGTAAATGGGCACCAGCGTGAGCACGCTCAGCACGCCGGCCGTCATGCTCAGGGTGGTGCCTACGAACCCGCCCGCCGATTTTTTGGCCGATTTCACGGACGTATTAATCAACTCGTCTTTGCTCATCACCTCCGTCCCAAACCGGTTGTGGAGCCACTGCTGGCCCTGGTCGAAGAACACCAGCAGCTTTTGCTTCAGCAGGGGCAGCTCGGCGCGCAGGTCGAGAATCTGGCTGCCAAACAGCGCGATGAGGCCGGCGATGCCGCCCACCAGCAGCAGCACGGCCACCAGGATGGCCAGGATGCGCGGCCAGCGCCATTGTTCGAGCCGGCTCACCAGCGGGAGCAGCAAGGTGGCCAGCAGCGCCGCAAACAACAGCGGCAGCAAGATGCCGTCGAGCTTGTGCAGCACGAATACCAGCAGCGAGAGCCCGATGAGCAAAAACGTGTAGTGCACCACCGGCGCCAGCTTGGCTTCGGGGGTGGCCGCGCTTTGCTGCGTGATGTGGGCGCGGGGCGTGCCGCGGTTGATTAGGGGAGGAAACATGCGGGAAGTGTAGAGATAAATGAATTTGCAACGAAGCCAATGGGGTGAACCCCGGCCATCCAAGCGGTGTTCGTGACTAATTGAATTAGCGGGTTGGTGCTAAACAAGCTGGCAATTTTTCTTGCCCTGGTGCTGATTTATGCGTTATTTTACCCCAAAACTGGAAAACAGTTGCCCCAATGAACGACGAAATACTGACCGACGCCCCGGAGGCTACCGTCCCCGCCCCCGACCACGGCTACACCGAAGACAGCATCCGCTCGCTGGACTGGCGCGAGCACATCCGCCTCCGGCCGGGGATGTACATCGGCAAGCTCGGCGACGGCTCAGCTTACGACGACGGCATCTACGTGCTGGTGAAGGAAGTGGTCGACAACTGCATCGACGAGCACGTGATGGGCCACGGCCGCACCATCGACATTAAGATTTCGGATTCCCGGGTGCAGGTGCGCGACTACGGCCGCGGCATTCCGCTGGGCAAGGTGGTTGACGTGGTGAGCAAAATTAACACCGGCGGCAAGTACGACTCCAAGGTGTTTCAGAAATCGGTGGGCCTGAACGGCGTGGGCACCAAGGCCGTGAATGCCCTGAGCGGCTATTTCCTGGTGCAAAGCGTGCGCGAAGGCGTGATGAAAGCGGCCGAGTTTGCCCAGGGCCGCTTGGTGCAGGACGCCAAGCCCCAAAAAACCAGCCAGCGCAACGGCACCCTCGTCACGTTCCAGCCCGACGACACGATTTTCAAAAACTACCGCTTCATTCCGGAGTACCTCGAAAACCAAATCTGGAACTACGTTTACCTGAACGCCGGTCTCACCATCAACTTTAATGGCCAGAAGTACTACTCCGAGAACGGCCTGCTCGATTTGCTCGCCCGCAAGGCCGACGTGGAGCACCTGCGCTATCCCATCATCCACCTGAAAGGGGCGGATATCGAGATGGCCCTGACGCACGGCAACGACTACGGCGAGGAGTATTATTCCTTCGTGAACGGGCAATATACCACCCAGGGCGGCACGCACCTGGCCGCCTTCCGCGAGGCCATAGTGAAGACTGTGCGCGAATTCTACAAGAAGGATTTCGATGCGGCCGACGTGCGCGGCTCCATCATCGCCGCCATTTCGGTGCGGGTGCAGGAGCCCGTGTTCGAAAGCCAGACCAAAACCAAGCTGGGCTCGCTGAACATGGGCGAGGACGGCCCCTCAGTGCGGGGCTTCATCCTCGATTTTGTGAAGGAGCACCTCGATAATTACCTGCACAAAAACCCCGCCGTGGCCGACGCCCTGCTCAAGCGCATGATGCAGAGCGAGCGCGAGCGCAAAGACATGGCCGGAGTGAAAAAGCTGGCCAACCAGCGCGCCAAAAAAGCCAACCTGCACAACCGCAAGCTGCGCGATTGCCGGTTCCACCTGGGCGAAAACGCCAAGGACGGCGCCGAAAAAGAACTGCTCACCACCCTGTTCATCACCGAGGGCGACTCGGCTTCGGGCAGCATCACCAAAAGCCGTAACGTGGAGCTGGAGGCCGTGTTCAGCCTGCGCGGCAAGCCGCTGAACTGCTTTGGGCTGAAGAAGAAAATCGTGTACGAAAACGAGGAGCTGAACCTGCTGCAGCACGCTCTTAACATCGAAGAAGGCATCGAGCACCTGCGCTACAACCGTGTGGTGGTGGCCACCGACGCCGACGTGGACGGCATGCACATCCGCCTGCTGCTGCTCACGTTCTTCCTCCAGTTCTTCCCCGATTTGGTGCGCAATGGGCACGTTTTCATTCTCGAAACGCCGCTTTTCCGCGTCCGTAATCGGAAAGAAACCATCTATTGCTACAACGAGCAGGAGAAGCAGCACGCCATGCGCAAGCTGAGCAAGAACCCCGAAATCACGCGGTTCAAGGGCCTGGGTGAGATTTCGCCGGACGAGTTTGGCAGGTTTATCGGCGAGAACATCAAGCTGGAACCCGTCATTTTGCAGTCGGACCGGAGCATCCAGCAGGTGCTGACGTATTACATGGGCAAAAACACGCCCGCCCGCCAGGAATTCATCATCGACAACCTGCGGCTGGAAAAAGACTTGGTGACCAGCGACGTGCTGCCCGCCGCCGAGGTCGTCGAAATCTAGCGTTTCGGGCGCTCACGCAACCTGAGTGGGTAAAATCTGGTCATCGATGCGCCGGAGCAACGCCGCCGTGGTCAATTTTCGGTTTTATTATGGTGATAATCACCGCGGGGATGGCACAAAAGTGACTCATTGTGGTAATTTTAGGCTGGTTTTCCTTTCCAAGATTTTAATCCTTTATGCACTCTACTTTACTGGTGAGTTTGTTACTCGCTGCGGGCCCAAGCTTGGCCGCTACCCCAACCGCTCCGTTGCCCTTCGTGGCCAACAAAGGCCAGTGGCTCAATCGGGTAAAATATGCCGTGGAGATACCGGGCGGGCGGCTTTATCTCGAGAACAACGCCTTCACGTACCACCTGTTTCCGGGCGCCCCACATTGCCCCGACCCCGCCAAAGTGCCCTTGCCCGTCGCGAGCCACGCCTTTCGGGTGACCATGGTGGGGGCGGCTCCGGCTCCGGCCTTGGCCGGCGAGGACCCGCAAAGCGGTTACCATAATTATTTTTTGGGCAATGACCCCGCCAAGTGGGCGGCGCGGGTGCCCCTGTTTGCCGGCGTGCGGTACCGCGACGTGTACCCGGGCGTGGACGTGCGGTGGCACCAGCAGCAAGGCGGCCATTCCTACGGTGGTCAGTTGGAGTACGATTTTGAGTTGGCTCCCCAAGCCCGGGTGGGCGCCATCCGCCTGCGCTACGATGGATTGGATGGCCTTGCGGTGACCCCCGACGGCCACTTGCAGCTCCGCACCAGCGTGGGCGAGCTCCGGGAGCAGGCCCCGGTGGCTTGGCAGCTCACGGCCACGGGCCAGCGTCGGCCCGTGGCGTGCCGCTTTGTGCTGCGTGGCCACGAGGTAAGCTTCGCCGTGGGCGCCGGCTACAACCCCGCCCAGCGGCTCGTTATTGACCCGGTGCTGGTGTTCGCCACCTATTCGGGTTCACCGGGCGGCATGTCAGCCAACTGCACCATTTCCGATGCCCAGGGCAACATGTACACGGGAAGCTACGTGCTCGGACCGGGGTACCCCTTGACCGTCGGTGCCATCAAAACCACGTTTCAATACGGTAATATAGGAATTTCCAAATTGTCGGCCGACGGGAGCAGAGTGCTTTATGCCACGTACCTGGGCGGTAACACCGGCGCTGGCGATGATTACCCGCTGGATTTTGAAATAAATCCGGCCGGCGAACTCCTCATTTTGGGGGCTTCCGCTTCTTCGGATTACCCGACCACGCCCGGTGCGTATGACCGGACGCTGGGAAGTGCCGGATTTGGGTTGCGCGATTTAGTGATTACGCGCTTGAACGCTACCGGCACCGGCATCTTGGCCTCCACCTTTTTGGGGGGCAACGGCGAGGAAGCCGGTTCGGTGTCGTCGGTGCCGGCCGGCCTGGCCGTGGACCCGGGAGGGGACATCCTGGTGGTGAGTAGCACCACGTCGGTGGACTACCCGATGCTAAACGCCGCGCAGCCCAACTACGCTGGCAACAGCGACGGTGTGCTCACGCGCCTGGCCCCGGGGCTGAACGCTCTGCGGTGGTCAACTTATATCGGCGGCAGTTCTTCCGACCGGGCCCACGACGTGAAAGTGGCGCCGAGTGGCGAAGTTTACGTGTGCGGCGGCACCAGCAGCAGCAACTTGCCGTTGGGCGTCGGCGGCCTGCTGCCGGCAGCGCCCGGCGGCAGCAACGGCAACGGTTTTGTGCTCCGGTTCAGCGCGGCCGGCGCCCGGTTGTCGGGCACCTACCTCGGAACCACTTCGACCGACGTGGCCCGCTGCCTCGATTTTGACGCCGCCGGCAGTGTGCTGGTGGGCGGCGCCACCGAAGGCACCTACCCCCTTACGCCGGGGGTATTCAGCGCGGTGGTGCCGGGCGCTACCGCCGTGTTCGTGCACGCCCTGGACCCAACCCTGACCACCACCCGCTTCTCGACCCAGATTAGCGTGGTGGGGTTTGGCGCCCTCAGCCAATCCAACGTCCTCACCGGCTTTGGGCGCGACGATTGCGGCCGCATCTACCTGTGCGCCTACGCGGGTGCAATCAACGCGCCGGGCTGTCCTCGTACCGCCGATGCCTTCAGCACCCAGCCGCGCAGCCTGTACTTGGGCGTGTTGGCTGAAAATGCCACCGGTTTGCTCTACGGCACTTACGTGGGCGAGACTAACTCGAACCCCGGCGCCTCGTTTAGCACGCACCTTCATTATGCCGCGGCCAACCAGATTACCCGCACGGGGATGCTTTACCACATCACGTGCAACACGGGCCGGGGGTTTCCAACTACGCCCGGCGCCTTTTCTTCGGGGTTGACCGGTTCTAACGACGCGGCTTGCTTCAAATTTAATCTGGCGCCTTCCGCAACGTCGGCTTTGCAGCTGGCCGTTGCTCCGCCACCGGCCGGATGTGGCGCCCCGTCCACGGTGCAGTTCGTGAACACGACTGCTGGGACGGTGCGGTACAGCTGGGATTTTGGCGATGGCTCGCCGCTGGACACGGCCAAGTCGCCGCGCCATATTTACTTGGCCGTGGGCACCTACACTGCCCGGCTAGTGGCTACCCGGACGGCTACCAGCACTGGGTGTGGCCCCGCCAGTGCCACCCTCGCAGTGCCGGTGGTGGTGGCGGTGCGCCCCCCGGCCCGCACCGTGCTGGACTCTCTCAGCTGCACCCAGCCAAGTTTAGTGCTGAACCCGGCACGTCAGGGGACCATCGTGGGGGGCAGCACGTATGCCTGGAGCACTGGTGCCCAAACGCCCACACTGGCCGTGACTACTCCGGGCCGTTACCACGTCGAAATCAACCAAGGCCAGGCTTGCCCAACGGAATTTGACTACGTGGTGAGCAGCCCGCGCAACCAGATTTACCGCATCGTCAGCGATTCGCTTGATTGTTCCCAGCAATTGGTGCTCGACCCTGCGCGCCTCACGCCCTTTGTGAGTGGCCGGGCCTACAATTGGAGCACCGGAGCCCGGGTGCCCTCTGTGCTCGTGACCACCCCCGGCCGTTACCGGGTCGAAATCGACCAAGGCACCTTGTGCCCGGCCATCGTCGAGTATAACATTACGCTGCGCCGCACTTTCCCAATTCCCAATATTATGACGGCGAACGGCGACCAGTCGAACGCCACGTTGCTGGTGCCTTCTGCTTATGGGGTGCCACAGTTGAAAGTTTTCAACCGCTGGGGCCGCCTCGTCTACGAATCGGAGGCTTACCACAACGATTGGGACGCCAAAGGCCAACCCGCCGGCGTTTACTACTACCAAGTGCGTCAGCCGTCCTGTGGCCTCAGCATCCGGGGGTGGGTGGAAGTTGTGCGGTAAAAATCTGGGAAAGCTTAATTTTTTTAAGCATAGTAGAAACAGTATCCAAATTATTTTTGTACGTTTGTCCCGTCGCCTAGGGGTAGACTAGCCGACTTAATCCACGGAAAAGCCCGCGCCTTTGGCGCGGGCTTTTTTCGTTGCGGTGGCCCCAACGATTTCACCGCCGCCAAAATTTCACTGCACCACTTTTTTTAGCTACTTTAATTAGCTTAATTTGCGGTAAGAATACGACATTGGCTCGGTATCATGAGTGGTTTGAGCGGAGCTGCCCGGTCAGCGAATCGAGCGGGAAGGCTAATTTAATTGGGAACTTTCCTGGGCCGCGCCGGATTGTAAATTGGTGCGCTCCTTGCCAATTCCGGTATTTTTGATAGCAGTTCGCCCATTTCATCCACTTCCTCGTGGCCCTTTTCGATACCCCTGCTTCCGACGCTCCCGACCCCGAATTTTTGCAAACCGGTGATTCGGTAAACTTTGACTTGAGCGCGTTTTCGCCCGCCGCCGCGGCCGATGCCGCCGAAGACCCGCCGTTTGCTCGGCCGGCCGGCGACGAAGCCGGCGACCTGGCGCTGCTGCTGGCCGCCGTCGGGGCCGACGAAACCCTCGAAGCCGAGCAGCAGGCCGACCTGGCCGCGGCCGAAGAAGCGGCCGCCGCGGCCGAAGCCGACGAAAAATTTGCCCCCGGCGAAACCATTCACGACGTGGCCACCGTGCGCGGCATGTACCAGAACTGGTTTTTGGACTACGCCTCCTACGTGATTCTGGAGCGCGCCGTGCCCGCCATCGAGGACGGCCTCAAGCCGGTGCAGCGGCGCATCTTGCACGCCATGAAGGAGATGGACGACGGCCGTTTCAACAAGGTGGCCAACGTCATCGGCCAAACCATGCAGTACCACCCGCACGGCGACGCCAGCATCGGTGACGCGATGGTGAACCTGGGCCAGAAGGACCTGCTCATCGAAACGCAGGGCAACTGGGGCGACGTGCGCACCGGCGACGGCGCCGCCGCGCCCCGCTACATCGAGGCCCGGCTGAGCAAATTTGCGCTGGACGTAGTGTTCAACCCCGACACCACCGAGTGGCAGCTGAGCTACGACGGCCGCAAGCGGGAGCCCACCACGCTGCCCGTGAAGTTTCCGCTGCTGCTGGCGCAGGGCGTGGAGGGCATTGCCGTGGGCCTGAGCACCAAGATTATGCCGCACAACTTCCGCGAGCTGTGCAAGGCCAGCATCGACGTGCTGCGGGGCCGCGAGGTGCAGCTGTTTCCGGACTTCTCGACCGGCGGGTTGTGCGACGTGAGCAACTACAACTCGGGGATGCGGGGCGCCAAAATCCGGCTGCGCGCCACCATCGAGAAAGTAGACAAGACGCTGCTCATCATCCGCGACATTCCCTACGGCTCCACCACCACGGCGCTGATGGAAAGCATTGTGAAGGCGTCGGAGGCCAATAAAATCAAGATTAAAAAGGTGGTCGACAACACGGCGGCCGACGTGGAAATTCAGGTGCAGCTGCCCACCGGCATTTCGCCCGACCTGACCATGGACGCGCTGTATGCCTTCACCGATTGCGAAATCAGCATTTCGCCCAATACCTGCGTTATCATCGATGACAAGCCCCGTTTTGTGGGCGTGGAAGATGTGTTGCGGCAAAGCACGAAGGCCACCGTGCGGCTGCTGGAACGCGAGCTGGAAATCCGCCAGGAGGAGTTGTGGGAAAAATGGCACAACGCCTCGCTGGAGAAAATTTTCATCGAAAACCGCATCTATCGCAAAATTGAGGAGTGCGAAACCTGGGTCGAAATCCTGGAAACGATTGACCGGGGCCTGAAGAAATTCGTGCGCATCGAAGGGGAAAAAGCCAGGGCGGACGACGTGCGCATCGTGCTGCGCCGGGCGATTGAGGAAGAGGACCTGACGCGCCTGACCGAAATCCGCATCAAGCGCATCTCGAAGTTCGACGGTTTCAAGGCCGACGAGTACATTCAAAAGCTGGAGGCCGAGTTGGGCGAAGTGGCCGACCATTTGGCCAACCTCACCCGCTACGCCATTGCCTACTTTGAGGGCTTGCTGAAGAAGTACGGCGCGGGCCGCGAGCGCAAAACCCAGCTGCGCACCTTCGACGTGGTGACGGCCCAGAAGGTGGCCGTGGCCAACCAGAAGCTGTACGTGAACTACGCCGACGGTTTCGTGGGCTACGGCCTGAAAAAAGACGAAAACGCGGTGACCGTCTGCGACTGCTCGGACCTGGACGACATCATTGCCATCAAGCGCGACGGAACGTTCATGGTGACGAAAATTGCCGAAAAGACGTTCGTGGGCAAGGACGTGCTGCACGTGGGCGTGTACAACAAGAACGACGACCGGCTGGTGTACAACATGGTGTACTTGGACGGCGCCTCGGGCATCAGCTTTGCCAAGCGTTTCCTGGTGTCGGGCATCACGCGCGATAAAGCCTACGACCTCACCAAGGGCACGAAAGGCACCAAAACCCTGTACTTGACGGCTAATCCGAACTCGGAGTCGGAAATTGTGAGCATTCAGCTATCTGATAAGGCCCCGGCCCGGGTGAAGCAGTTCGATTTTGACTTTGCCGACTTGGGCATCAAGGGCAAAGGCTCGATGGGCAACATCGTGACCAAGCAGCCCATCAAAAAAATTACCCAGAAAACCTTGGGCGACTCGACCTTGGGCGGGCGCGAAATGTTTTTCGACAGCGTGGTAGGGCGGCTCAACACCGCCGGCCACGGCCGTTACCTGGGCACCTTCGACACCGAGAACCACGTGCTGGTTGTGTTCAAGGACGGCAGCTACGAGTTGACCACGCCCGACCCGGCCAACCACTACGACGTGCCCAACATCGTGCTGCTCCGCAAGCACGAGCCCGACGTGGTGCTCACGGCCGTGTACGTGGACGGCGAAACCAAAACGCACTACGTCAAGCGCTTCAAAATTGAGACCAGCACCCTGGCCAAACGCTTCACGTTTGTCTCGGAAACCAAGGGCTCGAAGATGCTGGCGGTCACGGCCAACCCGGCGCCGCTCATGGAAATAAAAGTGCAAAGGGACAAAAAGGCCGACAAGGAAACCGAAAAGCTCGGGTTGCACGAATTCATCGACGTAAAGGGCTGGAAGGCCATGGGCAATAAGCTGAACTACTTCAAAATTCATTCCCTGGGCCTGCTGACCGACGAGGGACCCGAACCCCAGCGGCGCGAGGCAGTCAAAAAGCGGGTGGTGGCTGTCTCCCCCAAGCCCGGGGAGGTTGATGCGGCGCCCCAAGTTGCCGAACCGGCCGGCGCCGTGGACGTGACGGCTGAAGAGGTGGCCCAGGCGCGTGAGCTTTTGAAAAGGCCCAAAGCGCAACTGGGCCTGTTTTAGGCCCTGGCCCCGCTTTGAACTGCTAAACTAAATTCCTAAACACCCTAAGCACGGTTGCGTGGCTGGCCGGTAACCTGTTCATTGCGCTTATGCCCCCCGTCTCCCGAATGCGGCTATGCTTTCTTGTTGTGACCCGCTCCTGGCGGGGCGGGGCCGTGGGTTTGCTGCTGTGCGCTGCCGTGGCCTTGCCTCCCGCGGAAGCGCAGTTCCGAGCCAAGCCCCGCAAGCCGGTGGCGCTAACTGCGGCTGAGGCTCCGCGGGAATCCCCCGAATTGCCCGCGATACGGGCAATGCTGTTTCAGGCCGCCACGCTAAAAAACAGCTACAAGGAATCCGAAGCGTTGGCCGTGTACCAGGAGGTGCTCAAGGCCAGCCCAAGCCACTACTTGGCGCTGTGGCAAGCCGCCGTGCTCAGCATCCGGATTGGGGCTCGCTACACCGACGATACCCGAAAATCGGCCTACTTTGACCTGGGCCGGCACTACGCCGACCAAGCGTTGGGGCTGCGGCCTGAAGGCGGGGAAAGCAATTATGCCGTGGCCTTGGCCATGTTCAGCCAAGCCACCTTGCTTCGGGCGGGCGCCCGCTTGGCCGCCTTCCGCGACCTGCGCTCGCACGTGTACCTCGCCACCGAGCGCCGGCCCGATTTGGCCGAAACCTGGGAGTTGCGGGGCCGCTGGCAGTACCGCGTGGCCCATTACAACCTGCTGGAGCGCGCGTACAGCAAATTAATTCTCGGGGGAATGCCCGCCGGTGGCGACAGCCGGGAGGCCATCAGCTGTTTGGAAAAAGCCCGGGCGCTGGCCCCGCAAAACCTGCAGTTTTGCTACGACCTGGCCCGGATGTGCCGCTACCAGGGGCGCCGGCGACGGGCCATTGAAGAGTTGCGGGCAGCGGCAAAAATTACGCCGCTCACCAGCGAAGATTTGGTCGTTAGCCGGCTATGCCGCCAAATGTTGCCGCCTCTGCTGCGTGCCGATGCCCGCCGACAAGCCCGCCTGGGGCGGCCTCCCTTGGTAGAATCGCCTCCTGCGGACGCCAGCCGCACGCTCGTGGATACGCTCCAAAAAAAACCGTGACCAGTTGCCCGCGCACAGTTCCGACTGTCCGGCAATGATGCCCTAGCAATCAGTCCTGGCGAAGTCGCTATTGCTTAACGACTTTTAGGCTGCTCCGTCGGTTCTGGGTACTAACGGTGAGGACGTAATTGCCGGGCGCAAGGCCGGCCGGTACCGGCACCGAAAGGCTTCGTGCGGCCGGGCGCTGGGTGTTGCTGAACACTCGGCGCCCCGTCACATCCGTGAGGGTAACGACAACTTCGCCGGTGGCGTCCGGGCCCAATTGCAGGGTGAGCTGCGAGCTGAACGGGTTGGGGTAGGCGCTGGTAAGCACGGCCGGGGCGCCGGCCGGCGTGGTTGCGAGCGGGCCGGCCACGAACACGTCGGACGTATACAAACCGCGGCCATGCGTGGCGGCGCCCACCAACTGGTCGCCGGGGCGGTAGCGCAGCATGTCGACGCGGGTATTGACTAAGCCAATGCTGGCCGGCATCCACACCGTGGCGGAACCGTTGAGCAAGTCAGTCGAATAAATTCCCATTTCGGTTGCCAGCAGGGCCCGGGTCGTGTTGCGCGGGTCGAACAGGGCCCAGCGCACCGGCATATCGGGCAGGGCGCCTTCCACGTTGGTCCAGGTGGGCGTGGGCGCATCGGCGTTACTGGTCTCAAAAACGCTTACCACGCCGTAATTGGAATAGGTAACGAGCAAGTGGCGCTCGTTGGCGGGGTCCACGGCAATGCAAGAAACCGACGTGCCCGGAGTGCTCGGTCGTAGGGTGGAAACGACCGGCTTAACGGTGTTGGCGCTGTCTACCCGCAACACGATGCCCGCGCTGGTACCCACGTAAATGCGCTTCTGGGTGAGCGGCGAAATGGCTACGTGGGTGACCCGGCCGATGCTGGTGCCCAGTTTGGGGTAGATAACCGTGGGCAAAGAATTGACCCCGGCATTGGTCCATACCAAGCACGAATCGAGCGAGTAAGCGGCAAACAGGGCACCGGTGCGGCTGTCGTAGTCAAAGGGATTGATGAAGGAACCCTTGCTGGCGTTGAGGTTATAGGTTGCGAATGAATTTCCCCCATTTACGGAACGCCGGTATTGGTTGTATACGTAGCTCGTGAACTGCACCAGCGGGTTGAGTTGGTCGATGGCACAAAAGCCGCCGTCGCCGCCGGTGGCCGTGGTGGTAGCCCCTAAGCCGGCAGCCGTAAAGCGCTGGGTACCGTTGTCTTGAGCTCCGGCTAGGAAGTAGTTAACGTTGGTGGGGTGCATGGCCAGGGCGTAAAACTGGGTCACGTTCAAGCCGTTGTTGCGGGCAGCAAAGGTGGGCGAGCTCGTGCTGTTCGTCGCGGCGTTGTTAGAATAAAAGAGGCCTCCGTCGTTGCCAAAATACGCTTGGTTGGCCGGTCCGAGCTGGCTGGGCACAAAAGCAATGGCGTGCTGGTCGGCGTGGACGAAGTAGCTGGCGTTGGGCGAGGCTGACCATACGCTCTCGTGGTTCCATACCACTTGGGTGGGGTCGGTTTCGCCGCCGTTATTGCTCATCCACAGGTCGAGCCCACCCACGTAAAGTGTGTTGGGGTCGGCCGGAGACACGGCCGCTGCCAAACCGTACCACCCCTGGCCGTTGGTGAAGTCAAACGTTGTGTTGGTGGCGGTGGCCCCGGGCCGGGCCAGGGCCGTCCAGGTCGTGCCTTTGTCAAGCGAGCGGTAAATGTTCAGCAGCCCCCTGCCGGTGGTGGCCTGAAACAGGGCGTACAAGCGGTTGGCATCGGAGGGCGCGCAGGCCAGCTCGATGCGCTCGTAGCCGGTGGTGGGCAGGCCCGAGCCGGGTAAGGTGTTCAGCTTGGTCCAGGAACCGGCGTTGCCGGTGCTGGACCGATAGATGCCATCGGTGGAAAAGATTAGGCCAAAAGCGATGTACAGGGTGTTGTCGGCCCCAATCTCAATGTCGGCAACCCCGTTGGTAAGCGAAGCCGGCAAGCTGGACAATCCCAGCACTTGGGTCCAGTTCACCCCTGCGTTTTGGCTGCGCCAGAGTCCGGCACGGGTGGCGGCGTACAGGTCCTGGGTAACGGGGTGAACCACGACTTTCTGCACGTAGTAAAAGTTGGGGTTGTTGGTGCTGGGCAGTTGGGCCCACGTGGCGCCGCCGTCAATCGATTTCCAAATGCCCGCGCCGCGGATGGCGTCGCCGTTGTAGAACCCTTCGCCGGTGCCGCAGTAAAGCACCTGCGGGCTGGTGCCGGCCACCGCCGCCACCGTCGTGACGGCCAAGTTGGTGAGCGAGGCGCTGACGTTTTGCCACTGCGCGACGCTGGTGGCATTGGTGGCCTTCCAGAGTCCGCCGCCGGCGGCACCGGCCCACACGGTGTTGCCGGTGGCATCGGTGGGGTCTACGAGCAAGGTGAGCAGCCGGCCGGCCACGTTGGTGGGGCCGCGCTCGGTCCAGGTGGCGGTGGCGAGGCTGTTGGTGCTTGGGCGTAGGGCCAGTCTAGCGTCGTTGTAGCGGGCCGCGGCCAGCAGCCGCTCGCGGGGCACGGTGCCGGTGGCCGGGTCGCGGGTCAGGTCGTTGTCTTGCTCCAGGGCCAAATCGGGCCGGTCGGCGAATACTTTGTCGCCGTCGTTATCGTCTTCTTCTTCCTGCTCGCTTAGCGCCGCTATCAAAGCCTGCTTGCTTACAGGAGCCGTTTTCGGCATCGCATAAAAGCCGCCGGTGAAAACCAGCCCGAGCAGCCCAACGGCGAGGCCCTGGCGGAGTAGGAGGGGGGAGAATAACTGTTTCAAGAGAACGAAGGATTTGAATGTGTATGCTACTTGCAAAACTACTGATTGGAAAGAAGTTATTGGAGCTTTAGGATAAATTTTTTGGGAATCAGCACGTTTGCTGTATTTCTGGCCAATCCGTGCTGATTTGGTCAAAGCGAACTGTTTCATCCGTTACTTTCGACAAGTACTAGGGAGTGTTTACAGTTAGGGTCGACCTTTGCGCATGAATAAAGACCGCAGTATGTTGACCGATGCGCAGTGGGAACGGCTTTCGCCGCTTTTGCCTGGACAAGCGCAGTCGCCGGGCA
>Ga0123336_10000667_pt1 | contig 33230 bp, 37 predicted proteins | sample SSSSmetaG_FD_96466 | JGI IMG/M metagenome (GOLD analysis project Ga0123336, IMG submission 96466) | Glacier valley bacterial and archeal communities from Borup Fiord, Nunavut, Canada, to study Microbial Dark Matter (Phase II) - ​SSSS metaG | ecosystem: Environmental > Aquatic > Freshwater > Ice...
CGAGTAGCTTAGCGACGGTGATCGCGAACCACGGGACGCGACGAACCACGAGCCGGCGCGCGATACCCGCCGGCGCCGCCGCGGTACGCAGGCGCTACGCGAACGCCACCTTCGGAGCGAGATGCACCGCGGTAGCCGTTGTTGTTGTAACCGCGATAGCCGGTGTAGCCGCCGCGATTGTCGTTGCCGCCACGGTAGTGAGCGTAGCCCTCGGGACGCGAGATGCCACGCACACCGATCGGCACGTTGTACGAGACGCCCCATCCACGGTTGTAGAAACCCGAGCGGTACCAGACGTTGTTGTCGTACCGCCAGTAGTAGCCGTCGCTGTAGAACACCGGGTAGTCGTAGTCGGCGATGACTTGCACCCCGGGGGAGACGTAGTCCATCGAGGGCGCGCCGTAGCTGACCCCGCCGCCGTACGCGACGCCGACGGTCGGCTCTTCGCTGTAGCAAGCGCCGACGAACATCAGAGACATGACGAGTAGGAATCGCTGCATAAAGCTCCTGGAACGCACGAGAACCGTAGCACGGCGAGCGCCCTTGGACGCACTCCCTCCGAGAACGGCTAAGCCGTGAACAACTGGTCGTTAATGGTCAGATAGATCACGCCACCGGTGACCGAAATGTCCCACTTGTTGTTCCGATCGAGGGTCGCTGCCACGCCATCGAGCAGCTCCGGTGCGAGCTCCACGATCTCGATTGCATCGCCCTTGTGAACGCCACGTTCGACGATCGCTTCGCGCAGTGCGGCTGCGCTCTTCCACGTGTAGACCACGACGCGCTTCGCGGCCTTCGTCGCTTTGTGGAGGCGATCGGGAGTCGGCGAGCCGACCTCGAACCACGCCTGAAGCTCGCCGCGCAAGTTGCGCTGCACCATCGCCGGCTCGGTGTCATCCGAGACGCCGCCCTTGGCGAACTCCAAGCCCTCGGTGTGCTCCAACGTTCGCGCGAGTACGCGCGCGACCAGGTAGCGCTCGCTCTCGGAGGGATGCTGCGCGACACGCAGATCGATCGTCTCGTACAATTCTTTGTCGACATTCGCGAGGTTGATCTCGAAGCGCCGGATCGTTGCTTGAAGTGCCATCAGCTGGGCTCCGCCAGGCAGTAGCGCGATCCGCGCGCTTGAACGATTGCCGCGACCTCTGGCAGCCAGTGGTCGCGCGCCGCATCGTCGAGCGAACGGTTCTCGCGGACGGCGAAGCCACGCGCCGCGAGGTATGGCGAGAGCTCCTCCGCTTGCCAGCCCCACACGAACGGCTCGCCACCGGCGCGCACGACGGTGCGGACGAGCCGCATCATCGGCGAGGGCTGCTCGATCCGCGTGCGTTCGTAGTACGTCATCGCGAGCTGGCTGCCAGGGGCGCACCAGGCGTGGACGGCGCGCAGCGACGCATCGATCGCACCTTCACTGAGATACATGGTGACGCCTTCCCAGATCGTGAGCGACGGGGCGTTGCGATCGAAGCCGGCTTCGCCCATCGCCCCGACAAGCTCGCTCATCGGTTTTTCAAAATCCCACGCGACGTAGTGCGCGGGCGAGGTCACGGAGAGTCTACCGAGCACGCGTTGCTTGCGCTGTTGCGTCGCGGGATGATCGATCTCGAACACCGGCACGCCGGCGAGCTCGTCCAGGCGGATCGCACGGCAATCGTAGCCCGCACCGAGCAGCACGATCTGACCCCTCGGGTGGGCCGCGATAAACGCGCGGACATGATCGTCGAGCACGCGCGTACGGATCTGCATGTACAGCACCCAGGTGCCGAGCCCGGGGCGCAGCGCGAGGGCGTGGCCGATGCGCGATCCGGCGAGCCGCGCGGGCAGGCGGATCTTCGCGAACGCCGCGCCGTACGGATCGCGCGCGAGCTCGAGCTCTTCGGGCAACAGCATGCCGAACGTGCGCGCCGCGGCGACCCACGCGGCCGTGAGACTCGGCCTCGCGTCCTTCACGATTCCGATGCGGGCTGCGAAGGTGCGCGCTTGTTCAGCTTGTGCGCCCAACCGCGTGGTTGCTCGACGACCTTGTAGTCCTCGTTATCGACCGCGACGCGGCCCGATTCTTCGTGGACGAATTCGAGCACGTACTCGATCTCTTGATCCTCGAACCCGTCGACGTGCGCGCGGTCGGGATGGTCGTGCGCATAGCCGACCATGCCCTGGAACGTCACGGAATACGCGCCGAGTCCACCGCTGACATCCGCGTGAGACTGCTCGAGAATCGAGCTCGCATCCATCGCGAGCGAGACCCCCTTGGGGAGCTTGATCGCGGTGACCTGCGCCTTGTAGCCGTCGCCGGGGACGCCATCCGTGGCGAGCCACCGCACGCGCAAGGGTTTGTCCTTGTCGAGGCGGAAGTTGACCAGGACGGTGGGCTCGCTCATGGCGCGAGGATACCCGGAAGTGCTAACCAACCGCCATGCGCTACCTACATACGATGGTCCGCGTACTCGACCTGCCGGCCGCGATGCGGTTCTTCTGCGAGGGTCTAGGCTTGCGCGAGCTCAAGCGTACCGATCACGAACAAGGCCGATTCACGCTCGTGTATCTCGGCGAGAAAGAGGGCGACTCGCCGCAGCTCGAGCTCACCCACAATTGGGATCACACCGAGGCGTATCCGGGTGGTCGCAACTTCGGCCACGTCGCGTACGAGGTCGACGACATCTACGCCTCGTGCGAGCGCTTCGCGAAGCTCGGCTACACGATCTCGCGGCCGCCTCGCGATGGCCACATGGCGTTCGTCCGCTCGCCGGACTTGATCTCGATCGAGCTGCTGCAGAAGCCACCGCGTCTCGCGCCAGCCGAGCCGTGGCTGGCGATGAAGAATACGGGCGAGTGGTAATTGCGCGCGACGCGTGAAGAGATCACGAAGGTGATCGCGACGAACCGCAAGGCGTCGCACGATTACGAGATCCACGAGAAGCACGAGGCCGGCTTGCGGCTCGTCGGCTCCGAAGTGAAGAGTTTGCGCGGCGCGCACGTGGTGATCTCTGACGGATGGGTGGAGATTCGCAAGGGCCAGGGCTGGCTGCACGGCGTGCAGATCAACGAGTATTCGGCCGCGAATCGCTGGAACCACGCACCGACGCGACCGCGCCGCCTGCTCATGCATCGCCACGAGCTCGCCAAGCTCGAGACCAAAACCCAGATCAAGGGCTACACGTTGATCCCGACGGCCCTGTACTTCAAGGGCCACCTCGTGAAGGTCGAGCTCGGCCTCGTCACGAACAAAAAGCAGCACGACAAGCGCGCGACGAAGAAAGAAGCCGACGACAAGCGGGAGATGGATCGCGCGATCAAGCGCGCTCGCTAGTCGCGGTGGTACGGCTCTCCGCGGAAGATCTTGAAGCTGCGATAGAGCTGCTCGAGCACCAGCACGCGGACCAGGCGATGCGCGATCGTCATCCGGCCGAAGGCGAGCAGCTTCTTCGCGCGCTTGCGCACCGCATCGCTGTGGCCATCAGCGCCGCCGATCGCGAACACGACTGGTGCGCCGGCGCCGTGCGATTGCTCGCTCGCGATCATCTCTGCGAGCTGGGTGCTCGTGACCATCTCACCGCGCTCGTCGAACAGGTAGAGATGAGCGTTCGCCGGGATGGCGGCAAGCAGCGCCGCTTCATCCTTCACCTCGACGACGTTGAGCGTGCAGAACGGGCGTAGGCGCTTGGTGTATTCGTCCGACGCCGCGACAAGGTACGGCTCCTTGAGCTTGCCGACCGCGGCGAGCGTGACTTTCACGACACGAGCGAGGACTCGTACTGCTCGTCGAGCGGAATCCGCGCATCCGCCGGTACCTCGATCGGGACCCGCGGCGCGTCGTTCCACAGGCCTTCGAGATCGTAGTGCTCGCGCGCCGAGTGCAAGAACACGTGGACGACGAAGTCACCGTAATCGAGCAGCGCCCATCGGCCGCTCGAACGTGCGGCTTCCGCGCTGATCACGCGCAGGCCGTCTTGCTTGAGCCCGCTCTCGATCGCGTCGGCGATCGCATCGACCTGACGATCGCTGCGCCCCGAGATCACGAGCTGGTAGTTGCAGAACGAGCAGAGCTCGCGGACATCGAGCAACACGGGCTCGAGACCCTTACGTTCGAGAGCAAGCTCGAGCGCGCGCATCGCGCTATCGAGACCACCATCGTTGGTTGGTTCCGGTGGTGGCTCTGCCGCGCTACGCTTGGAGGATCGGCCCTCCGGCGCATTCGTCGCGTTAGCCGATTTGCTGTTGCTCCCTGCGCTCTTCTTGCTGCTGCTGCCCTTAGTCATGCGTCGCTCGCTTCGTCCCTTCAGTCGCGGCTACGACCGGATCTGGCCAGTACCGCGAACTACGAACTTGGTGGTGGTGAGGCCGTCGGCGCCCATCGGGCCGTAGGCGTGGATGCGCGTCGTCGAGATGCCGATCTCGGCGCCGAGGCCGAGCTCGCCCCCGTCGGCAAACCGCGTCGAGGCATTGACGAGCACGGTCGACGAATCGACGTCGTGCAGGAACTGCTCGGCGCTCGCGCGCTCGGTCGTGACGATCGCTTCGGTGTGCGAAGAGCCGTAGCGCTCGATGTGCGCGACCGCCGACGGCAGGTCGCCAACGATCTTCACGGCGAGCACGAGATCGAGATACTCGGCTGCCCAATCTTCTTCGGTCGCGGCATGCAGGGTGGGCGCGAGTGCGCACGCCTCGGCATCGCCGCGGAGCTCGACCTCGGGCAGCGCTTCGATCATCCGCGGCAAGAACGCTTCGGCGATCGCGCGATCGATCAAGACGGTCTCGGCCGCGTTGCACACGCCTGGACGCGAGACCTTTGCATTGCGCACGATCGCGAGCGCGATCTCGAGGTCCGCTGCCGCATGGACGTAGACGTGACAGACACCTTTGTAGTGCTTGATCACCGGTACGCGCGCGTGCTCGGAGACGAACCGGATCAAGCCTTCGCCACCGCGCGGAATCGCGAGGTCGATCAAGTCCTCGAGCTTCACGAGGTCCGCGATCGCCTCGCGATCGGTAATTGGCACGAGTTGCACGGCTTCGGCCGGGAGATCGGCGACGGCGAGCCCGGCTTGCACGGTTCGGAGCAGCGCGCGGTTGGTCTCGAACGCCTCCTTGCCACCGCGCAGGATGCACGCGTTGCCGGCCTTCAAGCACAGCGCTGCGGCATCGGTGGTCACGCCGGGGCGCGCTTCGTAGATCATCGCGATCACGCCGAGCGGTATCCGCACGCGCGAGACTTGCAGCCCATTCGGGCGAACTTCGGTCCCTTCGATGCGACCGAGCAGGGCGGGCTGCGCCGCCACGTCGCGCACCGCCGCAGCGAGCACGGCGATCCGCGCCTCGTCCAACCGGAGGCGGTCGAGCATCGCGGGTGCGAGGTCCATGGCGCTCTCGAGGTCGCGCACGTTCGCCGCCAGCACATCGACCGTCCCTGCCTCGATCGCGTCCGCGATCGCGAGCAAGGCGCGGTTGCGTTGATCTTCGGTGGCCCGCGCGACGATCCGTGATGCAGCCCGGGCGGCTACGGCCACGCTGCGGATCAGCGCTTGTCTCTCCAGCGAGGAGGTCACTTGGTGTGCACGGGCCTACCTGTCGGCGAGCGTGGCCTCGAACCTCGCCGTTTGCAAGCCCTATGCAACCGTCGATGTGACCGGCGCAGAGGGCGACTCACGAGGGTGGCAAAAAAGGCGTCAGACCAGCACCAAATCGTCGCGATGGATCGCTTCTTCGGCGGATTTTACCGCGAGCAGCGTCGCGATCGCCGAGGACTGCATGCCCTTGATCTTGCGCAAGTCATCGGCGCTGTACGCGACGAGGCCACGTGCGAGCTCCTTGCCGGCGCTCGTGATCGAGACAGTGTCGCCGGCTTGGAAGTCGCCCGTGACATCGGTGATGCCGGCGGGCAGAAGGCTCTTTTGCTTCTCGGCGATCGCCTTGGCTGCACCTCCATCGACGACGACCGTCCCGGTCGGCTTACTGCCGTACGCTATCCAGTGCTTGCGTGCGGAGAGCTCGCGCTTCGGCGGCACGAACAGCGTGCCAAGATCCTCGCCGGCAAGCACGCGCACGAGCACGTCGGTCTCGCGCCCGGGCGCGACGATCGCGGGCACGCCGGAGCGCGTGACGATCCGCGCGGAGCCGACCTTGGAGGCCATCCCGCCGGAGCCGACGCCACTCGTGGGGCCACCGGCAACGGGCGCGGCTTCGCGTTCGATGTCGCGGACCACCGGCATCCGCACGCCGTACGCATCGCGCACGCCTTCGACATCGGTAAGGATGATCAGCGCATCGGCGGAGACCAGGTTGCAGACCAGCGCCGCGAGCTGATCGTTATCGCCGAACTTGATCTCTTCGGTGGCCACCGTGTCGTTCTCGTTGATGATCGGTACGCAGCCGTGATCGAGCAGCGCGCGCAGCGTCAGCCGCGCCGAGAGAAAGCGCCGACGATCGCCCAAGTCGTCATGGGTGAGCAGGACCTGGCCGATCTCGACGCCGTGCGCCCCGAACGCGTGTTCCCAGTGCTGCATCAGCCGCGATTGACCGACCGCGGCCGCGGCTTGCAGACCGGGCAGCTCGGTCGGGCGCGCTGCGAGCTTGAGCCGCGTCATGCCGAGCGCGATCGCACCCGACGACACGATCACGACTTCGACGCCACGTGTGCGGAGCTCCAGCACCTGGTCCGCGATCACCGCCGGGCGACTCGCCGGCGCTTCGGCGATCAACCGGCTGCCGCACTTGATGACGACCCGCTTGGCGCCGGCGAGCGAGGCGCGCTCGGGAATCACTTGCGCACGGCCTGGCGTGCCCGCCAGCGTGTATCGAGCGCTTCGATCGCGCCGTCGAGGTACGGGTTGACCTCCGACGACAGCTGCATCTCGACCGCGGTCACAGTGCGCGCGAGAAAGTTCGATTTCTCGGCGAGCACGGCTTCGATCGCGGCCTCGGTCTCGTCGACCTCCAGCGCCTCGGCGACGACCTGGTTCTTGGCGACGAGCCGGCGCAGCGCACCGCGCGACGCGAGATCCGCGAGCTCGAGCGGCGCCTTGAGGGTCGCTTTCGCCGCGGACAGCACGCCGCGGCGAAACGGATGGAAGGCGAGGGCGCCCGGCGTCTGATCAATCGCGCGCTGGATCTCGCCGCGCAGCGCGAGAGCGGTAGCGGCATCGATCGCGAGCCCGGTGTGGAGCTTCGCGCAGTAGTGGTCGAACAGCGTCATCGTCATGAACGTGCGCGCCGCCGAGCGCGCGCGGGTCACGGCCGCGAGCGCGACCATCATGCGCTTCGCCGCTTTGCCGGCGAGCCGCACCGCGAAGCCGGCGACCGCCATGTCGAAGATCCTCGGTGGCGGCTTCTCGCCGTACACGAGGTGCATCGCGCCCTCGTCTGTCAGATCGACCTGGTGCGACGCCGCGATCCGCTTGTAGCCGCCGCCGATGATCTTGCCGATCGCCCAATCATCGACGAACGGCAACGGCACCGCGCCCGCGAGCGAACCGAGGATCGCGCGCGCGATAATCGAGCGGCGTTGCGCGGTCAGGTAGTCGCGGCGAAGGACGAGCTCGTTCACTTCTTCACCGCGGCCCTCGGTTGCGGCGCGACGCCCGTGCCATCGGTGTTCTTGCGCAGCGGCGGTGCGATGCCTTGCAACAAGAAATCGCGGTCATCGACCTCGCGCAGGCGCTCCGGCGTCGCGACGACATCTTCGGTCGCGGGCACCGCGATCTCGGCGGCCTTACCGATCTCAGAAATGTCGCTCTGCACCGAGACCTGCATCGTGAACCGCCGCCCATCGCGCATGAACCCGACGGTGCCGGACAGCTTCACGCTGATCGGCACGCCTTTCTCCGCGTCGAGGACGACCTCGCCGGTGAGGCCTTCGATCGTGCGGCTCTCGCGCCACTTGCGCTGCGCCAGCGGCTCGTTCGCGGGCTTCCTTTGCGGCGCCGCCGGCTTGATCTCGATCCTGCGACCGGCACGCCCGGCGATCTGGACCGCTCCGCGATCGCTGAGCTCCGCACCCGGCGCGAGCAAGTCCCAGGTCGCGGCGACCGGCTCGGCGAACTGATTCTCGAGTTGCTCGGGCTCCTCGGGTGACTCGGGAGCGCGCTCGTGCCAGCGCTGGTAGCGCGGGCGCAAGTAGAGCTTGCCCCCGACGAAGACCGCCTCGCGACCGTAGTCGGCGGAGTTCGTATACAGGGCGTAGAACGCGCCCTTATCGCCTACCTGGATCAGCGTCTTGTCGTCGAGGTCCGTCGTCGGCTTGCCGTTCTCTTTGACGTGGGTCGCACTCGCGATCGTCACCGAGTGCACGCCGAGCGCGGCGGTCACGACGTGGTGCGGCGCGGCAAGGGCGATCGAGAGCGCCTCGGGATCCTTCGCGGCGCGCTCGACATCGACCTTCTGCGGGCCCTTGTCCTTGGTCTCGACCAGGCCGCGGAGGTCGCGATCCGGCACGCCTTGCGACCGACCGCAGCTCGCTGCGACCAGAACACACGCGAACAGCGGGCGAACCATCGCAGAGGTCTTAGCTTTCTCGACGGCTGCGGTCAACCACGCTACCGTTTAGCGGCGTGCAAGCCGAGCTCGAGATTCTGACCCATACCCCTGGTGCGGTGCTCGCGGTCATCCTCGGCCTCCTGTGGGGCAGCTTCGCCAATGTCTGCATCTATCGCTGGCCGCCCACCGACGAATTTCCGAAGGGTCGCTCGGTCGTCGTACCGGGCTCGCACTGCTCGAGCTGCAAGGCGCCGATCGCCTGGTACGACAATGTCCCGATCCTCAGCTACCTGTGGCTGCGGGGTCGTTGCCGGCGGTGCAAGGTCGAGTTCTCGCCGCGCTACCTGCTGGTCGAGGCCACGATGGCGATGCTGTTCCTCGTCGCGTGGTGGTTCACCTTCGGCACCGGAGGGATGTTCGACACGCTCGATCATCGAGCGGTGCGCTTCGTCGTCGATGCGGTCTTCATCTTCGTGATGGTCGTGATCGCGTTCATCGATCTCGACACCCAGCTCGTGCTCAACATGGTGACCGCTCCCGCGGTCGTGATCTTCTACGGCGCGACCTGGGTTTTCCCCGGCATGCACTGGTACGACGGCTTGATCGGCGCAGCGGTCGGCTACGGCGGCCCGTGGTTGATCGGCGAGATTTACTTCAGGATCACCGAGCGCGAAGGCCTCGGCCTTGGCGACAGCACGCTGCTCGCGGCGGTCGGTGCGTTGCTCGGCTGGAAGGGCGTCGTGGTCGCCCTGTTCGGCGGGTCGATGATCGGCGTGGTACTGATCCTGCCGGTCGTGCTCGTCCGCCACTTGCTCGGCAAGCCGGGAACCGAGCTCGTCGGTGAACGCACATCTGATGACGAAGCGGAACAGGTCCCGACGTCTCTGATGAAGACGCCCCTACCTTTTGGTCCGTTCCTGGTGATGGGAGCGCTCTTCTATCTGTTCGCCGCACCATGGATCGATCTCCACTTCCGGCTATAGTTGGCCAACGTGGGTGGCCAAGCGGCCGAGCAAATCATCGCTGGCGTCGTCCTCTCGGAGCGCCTGGCCGTCACGATGTACGGCGCGATTCATCGCGCGCAATTCAACGGCCAGCGCAACCTTCGTGGCCTGATCGTCGATCCGAAAATCCTTGCCGAGGATGCGTTTCGCGACACGCTCACCGATGCCACGTTGATCGAGAGCGTCACCGCGCTCGAGCATCAGAACATCGTGCCGACCTTCACGGTCGAATCAGGTGGCTCCGACGTCGTCGTCGTGACTCGCGGCTCCGGCCGCTACGTCACGGTCCAGGACCTCATCACCGCCGCACGCTCCCGAGCCAAGAGCGGCGGCAAGCTCTCGACCCCGGTCGCCGGGCTGATCGGCAAGTCGGTGATCGAAGCGCTCGCGGCCGCGCATCAAGCGGGCGTCATCCACGGCGCGGTGCATCCGCGCAGCGTACTGATCGATGAAGACGGGACCATCCGGCTCGGTGATTTCGTCGTCGGTCGTGCGCTCACGACCGCGGTCGCACAAGGCGCCGATTCGTCGCTGTGGCGGGGCCTCACCGGCTACATCGCACCGGAGCTCGTCATCGGTGAAGAGCCCGCGACGGTGTCCGACGTGTTCGCGGTCGGCGCGATGCTGTTCACGATGCTCTCGGGCGAAGCGCCTCCCGGTGTCTTGCGCGTCACGCCCGCCGTCGAGCGGCTCGTCCAGCGCGCGCTCGATACAGATCCGAAGCGGCGCTACAAGACCGCGACCCATCTGCTCGAGAACCTGATCGAGGCGATGGAAGACGACCGCTGGGAGCTTGCCGATCGCGACGAGCTGATCAAGGAAGCCGGCCTCTCGCAGGTCGACGAGAACATCGACGACGCGACCGAAGATCTGCTCGCCTCGCTCGGCAGTGCCGCGGTGCAAGTCACGCCGCAACGCGTGAGTATGGACCTTCGCGCCGAGCAGGCCGCGTTGCGCCAGAGCTCGCCCGGTGTCCAGTCGCAGCAGACCGGCGGTCGGCTCGACGCGCTGCTCGCAGATCTCGGTAGCGATCACACGAGCGTCACGATTCCCGATGACGAACCGTATCGCCGCGATCCCATTTCAGAGTTGATCTCGCTCGCTCCGCGCAAGCGCGACGCGATCCAACAATCGGCGACGCGCGTGCCTTCGCTCGACGATCCGGACGACGACGATTCGACGCCGCTGCCGCCTCCCGCACGCGACCTCGATTACGAAGCGCCGTCGCCGCGTCGCTCGCCGCGCGCGCAATCCTCGCCCGCCGGTCTGCGCCCAGGCTCGAGCGATGAAGCCGCCGCGCTCGCCGCGATCGGTGATCTCGACGACGGGGTGCGTCGGGTCTCGAACGCCGGCGATCAAGCTTCGATCGCGGCGCAGAAGCTCGAAGAAGCCGCGGCGCGCGCCGAGCGTGCCGCGCAGAGCCTCGAGACCGGTCACAGCAAGCAGCTCGCGCGCCCGGTCGCATCACCGGTCCCCGATCTGCACGTCGAGCTCGATGCCCCGTCGATGCGCGTCAAGAGCCGGATGGGTGGCGTGCTCGGCGTCTTCGTGATCGCGGTCGCGCTCGGCGCGATCTACATGATCTACCGGACGTTCACGAAGCAAGACGAGATCAACGAGCACGACAAGGCGCAAGCGGCCGCGGACAAAGAGAAGCACGACAAGGACACGTTGAACGCGATCGCGGACCTCCCTGACCCGGGCTCGATCAGGGTCACCTCGGATCCGCCGCAAGCCGGCGTGTGGTTGAAGATCGGTCGGACGCCGGTCGATTCGATCGGGCTCGAGTCGTCGATGATGCACGAGCTCCGCGTCGAAGGTATCGAGGGCTACGATCCGGTCGATACCCAGGTCGTGCCGACGCACTGGTCAGCGCCGATGGCGGCGCAGAAAGTGCGCAAGGCGTCGATCATCGTCGTGTTGAAGCCGGCGACCAAGGACAAGAGCGGCAAGCCCTCTCCCGTCAAGCTGCCGATGATGCCGCCAAAGCCGCCCGATGCGACCGGCTTCACGCCCGGCCGCGGTCCGATCCACGTCGAGTCGACGCCGTCGAATGCCGAGGTCTGGATGTACATCGGGATGACGAACAACGTCGAGCTCCAGGGCATTCGCGCCGGCATGCCGTACGAGCTGCGCGTGCTCGCCGATGGATATCTTCCCGGCTACGTCACCGTCACCGCCGACGAGTGGCGCGATGGCGGCGATCCGAACACGCCGATCGATCGCGCGAAGAAGAAGTCCGCGCTCGCGAAGGCGCTCACGCTCGAAAAGGATCCCAACGCGGCCGTTGGCTCCGGCGACGCTCCAAGAACGCCCGAAAAAAAAGACGGTAAGAAGAAGGGGCACTGACGTGGCTCAGGCACGCACCCTTCATGTGCGTTGCACGACCTGGGAGCAGGTCGACGTGTTCACGACGCGCAAGCTCCGCAAGGGCAAGCTGCTCTCGATGAAAGTGCCATTCGAGACCAAGGCGGGTGCACCGCTCACGCTCGGGCTCGAGCTTCCCAACCAGCTCGTCGTCGCGATCGACGGCATCGTCCAGCGCGCGTCGCCGATCGATCCCGAGCCGGGTGCGAAGCCGGATGTGTCGCGCACGTGGATCGAGGTCGAGCTGACGGGCCTTACCGACGAGGTGATGAACCGGATCCGCACGATGGCGACCGAAGAGCTCGAGGGCAAGACCCCTCCGATCGGCTCGACGCCGCCCGCGCTGCGCCGCACGAGCGCGGCGGTCGTCGATGATCTTCCGGCCGACGAGCGCGAGTTGTTCCAGCACCTCTCGAGCGAGCTCCGCCGGATGCGCAGCGCCGCGGTCCACGACGTGCTCGGCGTCCCGGCCGATGCGAATGCCGCGCAAGTCCGCACGAGCTGGAAGAACCTGATCCGTCGCCATCATCCGGACCTCGTCGCGCGCCGCGCCGCGCCCGCGATCTCGCACCTCGCCGAGGAGCTCACGATCCTGGCGAACCGCGCCTACGATCGGCTGCGTGCGGCGCTCGTCGCCGAGGGCAACGGCACGATCGTCGGCCCCACGCTGAGCTCGCCGCCGGGTTGGCTCGTCGGGTTCGAAGACATCGCGAGCGGTGGTGCGATCGTGCGGCCTTCGCAACCGCGGCTCGAGCGGGTCCCCGATGCCACGCCGCGGCCGCGCACCTCGCCGACCTTGGCACCCTCGACGATCCAGGGTGGTGAAGCGTTCGAGGCACGGGCACGCGCGATGCTCGCTACCGGCGATGGCGACAGTGCGCGAGAGGTGCTTGCGGCCGCGCTCGTGGTGTATCCGCGCTCGCGGTCTCTGCGCGCGCTGTATCTCGTCGCCACCGCGATCGTCGCCGTGTTGCGCGGTGAAGTCATGCTCGCGATCTCGCAGCTCGAGACCGCGCTCGCGCACTACGAGCAATCGATCGAGGCGACGATGCTGCTCGAGCACGTCAAGAAGTATGGCGCCGAGCGCTCCGACGAGATGCGCCGAGTGTTCCAGTGAGCCGCGCGGTCGGCATCGACCTCGGCACCACGAACTCCGTCGTCGCGGTGATCGATCGCGACGGCGCGCCGCGCATCCTCACGACCGCCGAGGGCTCGACCACGATGCCTTCGCTTGTCTGGTTCTCCCCGGACGGTCCGGTCGTAGGCGAGGCCGCACGTGCCGGACTCGATCACAGCCCCGATTGCACGGTGTTCGGCGCGAAGCGCCTGCTCGGGCGGCGCTTCGATCATCCCGAGATTCGCAGGCTCGCGCGCACGCTGCCGTACGAGCTCACGCCGGCGCCGAATGGCGATACCTGGGTCCAGCTCGCGGCAGGTCGCGCGATCTCCCCGGAAGAAATCTCGGCGCTGATCCTCCGCGAGCTGCGCCGCACCGCCGAGGCCTTTCTCGAAGAACCGGTCACGCGCGCGGTGATCACGATCCCTGCCTGGTACGACGCGGCCCAGCGCCAGGCGACCAAAGATGCCGCGCAGATCGCAGGCCTTTCGGTGGCGCGCTTGCTCTCCGAGCCGACCGCCGCGGCGCTCGGTCACGGCGCGCACCGCGGTCAGGATCGCCGCTACCTCGTGTGCGACCTCGGAGGCGGCACGTTCGACGTCGCGGTCGTCGATGTCGAAGGCGGCGTGTTCGAAGTGCTCGCGACGACCGGCGATCCGTTCCTCGGTGGCGACGATGTCGATCGCGCGATCGTCGATAACCTCGTGCGCGATGTCCGTCAGACTCGCGGCATCGATATTTCTTCGGATGCAATCGCGATCGAGCGGCTCCGGCTCGCTGCTCAACACACCAAGCACGAGCTCTCCGATCAGCCGTTCGCGAAGCTCACGATCGCCGAGCTCGCACAGCTACCCTCGGGCAAGGGCGTCGAATATAACCGCACGATCCGGCGCGACGAGATGGAGCTGTGGGCCTCGCCGCTCGTCAAGCGCATCGAAGCGCCGGTGATCGCCGCGCTCGAGCGCGCGGGTCGCAAGCGCGAAGCAGTCGACGAGGTGCTGCTCGTCGGTGGGTCGACCCGGATTCCGATCGTGCGCAAGGAGCTCGGCCGGATCCTCGGTCGCGATCCTAGCGTGATTCCGAACCCCGAAGAGGTCGTCGCGATCGGCGCAGCGCTCGAGGTCGCGCGGCTCGATGGCATCATCGATGGCGTGCTGTTGATCGATGTCGCCGCGCGCGGCATCTCGATGTCGACCGCCGATAGCGAGTGCGAGATGGTGATCGCGCAGAGCTCGGTCGTGCCGACGCGCGAGCATCGCCTGCTCGCGACGCGCAGCGATAACCAACCGCGGATCGAATTCGATCTGTGGGAAGGCGAGTCGCCGGAGCCAGCACGCAATCGCCACCTCGGCCGCTACGCGGTGGTCGATCTACCCGTCGCGCCTTCGGGCGACGTGCTGTGCCTGATCGAGGTCACCATCGATACCGATGGCGTGGTCCGGCTCGGCGCCTCGGAGCTGGTCTCCGGTGAGCGGCTCACGCTCGAACAGCTCGCGCACGCGGGCCTGTCGCGCGCCGAGGTCCTGCGTCTCCAGAAATCGATGCTCGAGGCATCGTGAAGCTCCCGTGTAAGAAGCTCGCGTGGGTGAACCTCGCGTGGGTGAAGCTCGCGTGGCTGATGCTGGTCGCCTGCGGTGGTGCGGTACCGCGACCGGTGGCGCCGCCGGCCAAAGAGGTCCAGCTCAACGCGGCCGGCGAGCTCGTGAAGATCGAAGATTCGACGCTCGCTGGCTATGTCACGATCGTCGATTTTTGGAGCGAGTCGTGTGGCGCATGTGTCGAGGTTTACACCCGAGTCTTAGCCGGCATCTCCGACAACCCGAAAGCGATCCTGCGCAAGGTCGATGTCGGCGACGGCTTCACCGAGGTCGCTCATGCGTACGACATCGCCGCACTGCCTCACTACAACGTCTATGACACGAAGCGTCGCTTGCGCTTCGTGCTCGTCGGTAACGATTGCTTGCGCGCGCCTGACCTCGCCAAGCAGTTGCTCGCCGAGCCCTGAGATCATCGATCCTTGCCGCATCCACCGGCGCGATCTTTCTGTCGTCGCGCCGCGGCGTGGTGAGTGCGCCTCGCGTGTGGTTCTTCACGCCGCTCATCACGCTCGCGTTCACCCGGATCGTGGGATCGTTCATGGTCACGCCCGTGATCACCGCGGGGTGCCGCGAGCTCCGGACGCAGGCCTGGACGCTCCATCAGCTGCTGCCGAAGCGCGCAGTGAAGTAGCCGTGGGCTAAGATGTGCGCGTGCGACACGCAGTCATCCTCGCAGGCGGAAGTGGAACTCGATTGTGGCCGGCGAGCCGGCGCGCTCGTCCCAAGCAGCTGATCGCGCTGTCACCGACCGGCGATGCGCTGGTCACGACCGCAGTGCGGATCGGGGCGGACCTCGCGGGCGATCGGGTAACGATCGTGACCGCGACCTCGCAAGCCGCCGCGACGCGCGAGGTCGTGCCTGGGATCTCGTTGATCGAGGAGCCGCTTGGTCGCAACACGGCAGCCGCGATCGGGCTCGCCGCCGCGAAGCTCGTACTCGAAGATCCCGATGCGGTCCTCGCGGTAATGCCCGCAGATCAACACGTCACGAATCGTTCTGGCCTCGTTCACGCGCTCGATGTCGCGCTGCGTGCTGCCGAACAAACCGATGCGATCGCGACGATCGGCATCGCGCCGACGCGTGCCGAGACCGGGTTCGGTTACCTCGAGCTCGCAGGCCCGGCAATGCTCGATACGGTGATGCCCGTCGTGCGCTTCGTCGAGAAGCCCGACCTGGCGACCGCCGAGCGCTACGTGTCGTCGGGCCGCTACCTGTGGAACGCGGGCATCTTCTGCGCGCGCGCGCAACGCCTGCTCGCCGAGCTCGAGACCCACCTACCGGCGACCGCCGCTGCGGTTCGCGAGATCGCGAACCATCCCGAGACCGCCGCGGCTCGCTACGAATCCCTCGCGTCGATCTCGATCGATCACGCGGTGATGGAGAAGGCGACGCACGTCGTCACCGTGCCGGCGTCGGTCGGCTGGGACGACATTGGCTCGTGGGCCGCGCTCCCCGCGGTGCGTGGCAGCGACGCGCACGGCAACACGATCGCGGGCGAGGTGATCGTGCTCGACGGTGGCGGCAATATCGTCATGACCGACGGTGCGATCGTCGCGATGGTGGGTGTCTCGGACTTGATCGTCGTGAAGAGCGGGGATGCCGTGCTCGTGATCCCGAAGGATCGTGCCCAGGACGTTCGCCTCGTGATCGAACTGCTCGACGCGCGCGGCCTCACGAAGTACCTGTAGCGGTCCCGCACCACGCCGTGCGTTCTCGCACGCTAAAGCCCTACCACGTCAACGGCACCGCCTCGCCCGGGCGGCACCTCAGTTGCACGAGGAGGCAGCATGACGAAGCTGCTCTGCGTTTTGATGCTGGCCCTCCCGGTTGTCGCCGTTGCCGGCACGCCCTCTCGGCCCGCCCCGCCCGCCTCGCCCGCCCCGTCCGTCCCGATCGCCGATAGCAAGTTGGTCGAGGTCGATACCCAGATCGTCGCGCATCAGCACGCGGTGAATCAGGACGAGATCACGCTCGGCAAGCTCGCGCAAGCGAACAGCAGCACGGCGGCGGTGAAGAAGTACGGCGCGACGCTCGTCAAGGATCACACGGCCGGAGACAAGAACATCATCGCATTTGCAAAGGCGAAGGGGATCCCGGCGATCCCCGCGGATGCGAGCGAAACCGAAGCTGGCAAGAAAGACAAAGCAGACATGGTGGCGAAGCTGAAGACGCTGAAGGGCGCCGAGTTCGATCACATGTTCATCGATATGATGGCCGCGGGCCACGACAAGGAAGTCACGCGGATCACCGCAGACATCGCGCAAGCAACCGACAAGAACCTCGTCACGATCCTGACGAAGACCAAGCCGGTCCTGCAAGATCACGCCAAGACGGAGTCTGGCCTCCAGAAGCCCAGTCCGAGCGCGGCGAAATAACATGAACTTCCGCCGAACGCTCGGGGCACGCACGCTCACGCACGATCGTGTCACGAACCTGGCGGGTGAGGACATCGGGCGTGTCGAAGAGCTCATGATCGATGTCATCACCGGCCGCGTCGCGTACGCGGTGCTGTCGTTCGGCAGCGTGATGGGCTTTGGCGGCAAGCTGTTCGCGATGCCTTGGTCTGCCATCACGATCGACGAGTTGAAGCAGAAGTTCCTCGTCAACGTGACCAAGGAAGCACTCGAGCGCATGCCAGGTTTCGACAAGGCGCACTGGCCTGACCTGAGTGACCTCGATTACGCGAACGGCGTGTACCGGCAATGGGGTGTGACGCCGTACTGGGCGTAGTGGTACGACTCGCGCGTGAACCCACGCGTCTTCCGCGAGTACGACATTCGAGGCGTTGCCGACCGCGATCTCGACGATCGCATGGTCCACGCCCTCGGCATGGCGATCGGCAAGAAGGTCCCTGGCAACGTGGTCGTCGTCGGTCGCGATTGTCGAGTCACGTCGCCGCGCCTGTTCGCCGCGCTCACCAACGGTATTCGCGCGTACGCCGAGGTCCTTGATATCGGTGTGGTGCCGACGCCGGTCGTCTACTTCGCGGCGCATCACCTCCAGCCCGCCGCCGCCGTCATGATCACGGGCAGCCATAATCCTCCCGAGGATAACGGCTTCAAGATCATGGTCGGCAAAGAGACCATCCACGGCGCCGCGATCGCCGAGCTGCGCGATCGGGTCAGCGAGCTCCTCGTGATCGAAGCTCCGGACCCGCAGTTCCCGATGTACTCGCGCGACATGATCAGCGCGTACGTCGAGTTCGCCGCGACTCAGCTCCGGCTCGGGACGCGCAAGTTTCACGTCGTGGTCGATGCGGGCAACGGGGCCGGCGGCCCGACCGCGATCGCGATGTACCGACGGATCGGCTTCGAGGTCACGCCGCTCTACTGCGACCTCGACGGCCGGTTCCCGAACCATCATCCCGACCCGACTCAACCCGAGAACGTCGCGGATCTGATCGCCACGGTGAAGCGCGAAGGCGCCGAGCTCGGCATCGCACTCGATGGCGATGCCGATCGGATCGGCGCGGTCGATTCGACCGGGCGAATCTTGTGGGGCGATCAGCTGATGATTCTCCTGGGCAAGGCCGTGCTCGCCGAGGTCCCGGGCGCGAAGTTCGTCGGTGAGGTGAAGTGCTCGCAGGCGATGTACGACGAGCTCGACAAGGCCGGCGGCCATTGCGAGATGTGGAAGGTCGGCCACTCGCTGATCAAAGCGCGCATGAAGGAGACCGGCGCACAGCTCGCGGGTGAGATGAGCGGCCACATGTTCTTCGCGCATCGCTGGCTCGGCTTCGACGACGGCATCTACGCCGGCGCGCGCCTGATCGAGCTCCTGAGCCGGGGCACGCGCACGCTCGCCGAGCTCGCCGCCGAGCTCCCGTTGATGATCAATACGCCGGAGTTGCGCGTCGATTGCCCCGACGATCAGAAGGTCGGCGTGGTCGCCAGGGTGACGGCCGCGCTACGCGACGATCCGAACGTTCGCGAGGTCATCGCGATCGACGGGGTCCGCGCGAAGTTCGCGGACGGGTGGGGCCTGGTTCGCGCATCGAACACGCAACCGGCTCTCGTGATGCGCTGCGAAGCCGCCACCGAGGCGCGGCTCGCAGAAATCGTCGCTACGATCGAAGGCTACATCGGCGTAGCCCGGCAGACTGCCTAGAACGTCGCCTTCTCGGCGGCGACCTTGATGCCGACCGAGAGAGCCTTCTCTCCGTCGATGACAACGTCGGGGCCGAGCAGGCTCACGACGATGCCGTTCGCGAGCACCTCGGGAACCATGACCTTGCAGTCGTGATCGGTGTCGAAGATGCTGATGATCGTCTTTGCGGTACCCGTGCAGCCGCAATTCGGCGGGGTCGCGAGATCGGTGCAGCCAGCGGTGATGATCGGCTGGAGCTGGGCGACGATCGCCGGGATGATGGTGCCGTTGATGTCGGTCTGCGTGACCGCGCCCGCGAACACGACGCCGCCGCTGACCGAGGAGGCCGACGCGGTGCCGAGGTTACTGGCGGTCATGGCCGAGGCCTTCACCTTGGCGCCGATCAGGTTGAGCGTGATGGGATCGCTGCCACCGATGGCGATCTGGATCGAGAGCTTGCCCGGACCGGCGTTGAACGTGCCACCGATGATCTTGCCGGCGAGCGGTTCGTTCGTGTTCGCCGCAGCGCTGAAGGAGCCACCCGTCGGGGTCAGCTGGTGACCACAGCCGGTGCACACGGCCGGAACCGTCGCGGTCGCCGTGGTGCAGGTGACGACTTCGGCGCCCGTGCAGGCCGCGGGCGTCGGGTTCGAGCCGATGAACACCGACATACCGGTCGCCGGATCCGACATGAACGTCGCATCGGTGGTCTGCATGTCGACGAGCAGCGAGAGACTGCCTTGGAGGACCGACTTGTCGATCGTGCCCTGGACGTCGAAGCCCATCGTCGACAGCGTGCTGATCACGTTGCCGAGCGCGTTGTCGACCTTGCCGTTACCGTCGAGATCGAGGCCGTACTCGTTGGCCTGCGCGATCGTGACGGGGATGAGCACCTTGTTCACTACGTACTTGTAGTGAGTGCCGGCGGGGGTGATGGTTTCGTCGCTGCTTCCGCAAGCGGCGAGCGACATCGGAATCAGAGCGGCGAGCAGCAGTGGACGGAAAGCCATTGGAAATCCCCTATTCTTGGTGACGGACGTTCTAGCGCGGATGACCGACGAGACACAATACGCGGAGTCGAGCGATGCCGCCGTGATCTCGGCCATCCTGCGCTAGCGATCATGCTCTTCGTCGCCTGTTGCCCCGTCGGTGGCATGACCTACTGGTAGACGCGACACAGGTCACAGTCGACCGCGATCGAGAGGCCCCACAGGTCCTCATCGACGACGACGACGAGCTCGCGGCGTTCTGCCAGCAGGTCACGGTCGCGCGGCAACCGGCCGAGCAAGCGGTCGTTCAACCGGCATGGATTGCTGGCAGTGGCAGCGGTCACTGGCTCGGCAGGTTCGCGAACCGAACCTTCGCGTCTCTGATCACGCCGTGCGAGCGCGTCCAGCCGCCATTGACCTCGAGCACGTAGAGCGCGGGCTCACCGACCCTCCGCATCGATTCGGTTTTCGGCTCAGCATTCTCGACGATGCCCGCGATCGTCAGATCCTTGCGGATGAAGATCATGTCGAGCGGGATGAGCGTGTTGCGCATCCAGAACGTCCAGTCCTTCTCGATCCCGAGCAGGAACAGCATGCCAGCCTCGGGCGGAAGGTACTGCCGGTACATCAGGCCGCGCTCGATCTTGGCCTCGGTCGAGACGACCTCGACTTGGACCCGGAGCTCGCCTTTGGCGGTGGCGATGACGACCTCGGGGGAGGTCGGCGAAGGCGGTTGCTCGTGCTGCTCGTGCTGGTCGGGTTTCTCGGGCTGGGGCGGCGTGGGGTGCTCGCACGCGACGAGCACCACCATCATCAGCGCGAAGACCAAGCGAGACTGCACGCGCGCACGCTACCATGAGGTGTGCCACGTGCTGTGCTGACGCGAGATCCGGCTGACGTCGCCGCGTATGCTGCCCAGCTCGCCCCACGCGGGATCGAAGCGATCGCGATGCCGGTCACCCGTTGGGCACCGGCCGCGGATCCCGGTGCGCTCGCGCGCGCACTCGCGACCGGTCCCTTCGAGGCGATCGTCGTGCTCAGCGCGCGTGGTGCGGCTGCACTCGCGCGCGTGCTCGCGCGAACGACGGCGCCGATCTGGGCCGTCGGGCCGGCGACGTTGCAAGCGCTCGCAGGTGCGGAGCTCGAGGCCTATCATCCTCCCGCGGTGCGCGATGGTGCCGGGCTCGCGCACGCGCTCGTCGCGAGCGGGATCACTGGCCGCGTGCTCGTGCCGCGCGCCGACGAGGGCCGGACCGATGCGATCGACATCCTGCGCGCGGCAGACCTCGAGGTGGTCGACGTCGCGGCGTATCGGACCGTCACGGTCGACGCGAATGATCCGGCGCTCGCACCGGGACGCGTCGCCCTCGCCGAGGGTGCGGTGTGCGGCGTGTTTGCACCCTCGCAAGTCACCGCACTCGCAGCGCTCTTGGGCCCGCTCGATCGGTTGACTACGCGGTTCTGTGCGATCGGCGAGACCACGGCGGCGGCGCTGCGCGCGGCTGGGATCGAGCCGCGGGTGGCGGCGGCGCCGACACCGGAGGCCTTCGCGACAGCCCTCGCCGCGCTATGCTCGCCGGCAGCATGAACTTCCCCGACTACCGGCCGCGCCGGATGCGGCGTACCGAGAATCTCCGCCGCCTGGTGCGCGAGACTCGGATCGCGTCCGACGATTTTGTGTATCCGATGTTCGTCGTCCCTGGCTCCGGCGTGGAAAAGCCGATCAGCTCGATGCCCGGCCAGTTCAACTACTCGATTGATAAGGCCGTCGAAGCCGCGGCCGCCGTCGCCGACCTCGGCATCCCGAGCATCATGCTGTTCGGGGTCCCCGAGAAGAAGGACAGCGTCGGCTCGCAAGCCTGGAACGATGGCGGCATCGTCCAGAAGGCGATCCGCGCGATCAAGAAGCAGACGCCCAATCTCGTCGTGATGGCCGATGCGTGCTTCTGCGAATACACCGATCACGGCCACTGCGGCGTGCTCACCGACGGTCAGCTCGACAACGACGCGTCGCTCGAGAACCTCGCGCGCACGGTCGTATCGTACGCCAAGGCGGGCGTCGATGTCGTCGCCCCGTCCGGGATGCTCGATGGCTTCGTCGGCGCGTGTCGCGAGAGCCTCGACGAAGACGGCTTCGATCAAGTCGCGATCATGGCGTACTCCGCGAAGTACGCCTCGGCGTACTACGGCCCGTTCCGCGAGGCGGTCGATTCGACGCCGCAGTCCGGCGATCGCAAGGGCCATCAGATGGATCCGGGGAACGTCGCCGAGGCCGTGCGCGAAGTGCAGATGGACGCCGACGAAGGCGCCGACATGGTGATGGTCAAGCCCGCGCTCGCGTACCTCGACGTGATCCGCGCCGTGTCCGACGAAGTCAACCTGCCGATCGCTGCCTACTCGGTGAGTGGCGAGTACGCGATGATCGAAGCTGCCGCCGAGCGCGGTTGGATCGACAAGGAGCGGATCGTGATGGAGACCCTGCTCGGCATGCGCCGCGCGGGCGCCGACATCATCATCAGCTACCACGCGCCGTACGCTGCCAAGCTGTTGAACAAGCGCCCGGTCGGTTGATGAAGCAGCTGGTCTACAAAATCGTCGAGATCTCGACCGTCACCGACGAGACGATCGAGGAGGTCGTGAACTTGTGGGTCGGCAAAGGCTGGTTGTTCGAGGGCATCCGGTTCGTTACGAGTGATGCGTCGCGCCGGCCACAGATGGCGTTCATCTCGTTCACGCGCGATGCCGAGACCGAGCCTCAAGCGCCGCGACAGCCGCCCCGGCTCGTCAAGCCCGGCGACCATCGCTAACGCGTTGAGCGCCTCGGGTGACATGTAGCGCGGCGTGCCGATCACCCCGCCGACCTGGGTAATGCCGGGTTCCTCGATGGTGCGCGCGATCCCGAAATCGGTGATCACGGCACGGCCGGTGGTCGCCTCGATCATGATGTTGTCGGGCTTGAGATCGCGATGCACCACGCCGGCTGCGTGCGCCGCGGCGAGGCCGGCGCAGATCTGTTCGGCGATCGCGCGCAGCTCGCTCCATGCCATTGGCTTGCCATCCGGCCTCAGCGAGAATCCCGTGACGAGCTCCATCGTCAGAAATTTCTCGCCTTCGTGCTCGCCGATATCGAACATCCGCGCGACGTTGCGATGCTGGATCCGGCGCGTCAGCTTGACCTCGGGGCGGAACCGCTCGATTGCCTCTCGCGACAGGCCAGGCCGGAGCACTTTGAGCGCGACCCGCTCGTCGAGCTCGGTGTCGATGACCTCGTAGACCCGGCCCGGTGGTGTCCGGCGACCCCGTGTTCGACGGCGAGATCACTGGGTCGGCTTGCGTCTCGTCCGTACCTACAGCCACCCGTGCAAGCTTAGCTGGAAATAACGCACAATGCGTAGCAGTGCGTTGCGTTGCTCTCTGCCTGCTGTCGGCCTGCATCACGTCGGTGCAATCCCCACCTACGACCGGATACGATGCGCCGTATCGCGGGAACGGGCAGGGCATCTACGTGCTCGAGACGCAGGGTAGCCTCGAGATCGTCGAGGGGCGCGAGCGGATCAGCTCCGAGCAAGCGCTCGAGGCGACCAGCGACGCCGAGTACGAAGCGCGTCGCCAGATCGCGCGCGACTACAACACCCGGCTCTATCGCGAAGCGCTCGCGCACAAGGATCTTGGCAACAACATGGTGCGCGGCGGGGTCGCGGGCACAGCGCTCGGCCTGGTGCTTTCGCTCGTCGTCGCGCCGAAGTTGCAGACCGAGACCATCACCCCCGCGATGACCGGCGCACCGGAGCAACGCTCGTACACCTCGGGGGTGGCCGTCACGCTGACGGCAAACCTTGGACTCGTGCTCGCGATCGTCGGCGCCGTCGGTGTGGGCTACGGTTATTTCGGCGGCAACAACCCGCCGCCGTATCACGAGTGGCAGACCCCTCCGTCGCTGAACCGCCCGGCGTACGTGCGGCAACAGACCGAACCGTACAATCAAAAGGTCCACGCCCCGCTCGTCAATCGGGGAGGTGCCCGATGAAGATGCTCGCGTTCGTGCTCGGAAGCCTACTCGCCCTGACCGGATGCTTCCGCTATTCTGACTTCCCGCCCGAGCGACCGGATCCCGTGCTGCGCAAGCTCGCCGACGCGCGCATCCTCTCGCTCTCGATCAATCTCCACGATCAATCCGGGTTGTGCCCGGGCCGCGAAGGGCGGCTCTACGTCAACGGGACCGTGCAGTGGCCCGGCTCGCAACCCGTGCTGCGCGGGATCGGAAGCGACGTCGATGCGTTCGATGCCTCGACGTTCTCGGTCACCGGTCCGCTGATCCGCGGTGATGCGAAGGGCACGCTGTACCCCGACGGTGACGTTCAAAAATCGCTCGAGACCGGGTTCGCCGCGAAGGTCGTTTACACGCTCGATCCCACGTGGGAGTTCCACGAGACCTGGCAACCCGAGTACAGCTGCTTCACCGGCTCCGGTCTCGCTGGCACCCCCGGGAACTCCGGCAGCCACGGCTTCCCGGGCGCCTCGGGCGGGCAAGGCGCGAACGGCACCGCGGGCGGCGAGGGCGGCCGCAGCACCCGAGGTGAAGACGGCGGTCGGCTCACCGTCTACGTCACGATCGTCTCTACGAAGTTCTATCCAAAGCTGTTTGCCGTGATCGCGAACAACCACTTCTATCTCGCGCCTGCGGACCGCCAGCTCGGATTCGCCTCGATCGGTGGTCCCGGGGGGGCGGGTAACGAAGGCGGCCAGGGAGGGACCGGCGGCGATCAGCGCACCAAGTCGGTGCAGGAGGACGACAAGGATGGCAACAAGGTCACGGTCCTCGTCGGTGATGGTGCCGCAGGCAATGGTGGTAGCGGTGGCAACGGTGGTCCCGGCGGCGACGGTGGGAACGGAGGCACCGTCGACGTGATCTACGATCAAGCGTTCCCCGAGCTCCGCAACTTCCTCGCGACCGAGGTCAGCGGTGGCGCTGGCGGCAGCGGCGGCAATGGCGGCTCGGGCGGCAACGGCGGCCGGACCACCGCGACGCAGAATGCGCAACAAGGTCAGAGCGGTAGCTCGGGCTCCTCGGCTGGAGGCGGCCGCAGTGGAGCGCCGGGCCGCGCGAACGTCCGCGCTGGCGCGGTCACGACAGTATTTCGCAGCATCCACGGGATCGCGTTCGGAGAGCGCAAGTGACTCGCGCGATGAAATGGCTGTTCCTGCTCCTCGCGTCCTGCACCGTCGCGGACAAGACCGACATCGGTCCGACGATCCATGTCGTTCTCGAAGCGTTCGTCGGTAACGCGACCGATCAAGACACCGCACCATCGCTGGTCTTGCCGACCGGCGATGCAACCTATTCGATCGACGTGTCGATCACGACGGCCGCCGGCACGACGGCCGCCGGCACCAGCACGAGCGATGGCTTCTCGTACTCGCCAGTGACCACGTTCTCGACGAGCTTCGTGGTCGGTACCGCGACGTTGCCCGATAGCCCCGACCAGTACACCAATGATGGCTACAGCGACGCGACGTACAAGCGCAACACGCCATTCGAGATTCCGGCGATCGACAAAGGTCAGAAGCTCCACGTCCACGTCGCAGCCGCCGACGATCGCGGGCTCGCCGCGAACCTCGTCGACTTCAGCGTCAGCCTCGAGTAGCTATCCTTCGTAGGCGTAAAGCTTGTTCACGCCGCGGTTGTTCAACCAGCGCGGATCGTCGTCGCCGATCGTGCGGAGCTGCGCGCGCAGCTCCTTTTCGCGCTCGCCGAGCTGCTTGACGTGCTGCATGAAGCGATCAGCGCACTTCTTGTACAACGTCGGTCGCGGCTTCTCGGCGGCGAGATCGGAGTAGTCGACAGGCTTACCGAAAACGATGATCACCGCGTGGTCGGTGCGCGCGCCCTTCGTAAAGTTCTGGGCGATGTCGACCGCGACGTTGTTGCCGAGACCGTGGAGAAACGTCGGGATTACCGTCGGTCTACCGACGAGCGCGAGCTTGCCGACCCCCGGTTGCGCCGGGAGGAACTTGTACGGATCGGGACCCTTGCCTCGCGTTCCCTCGGGATGCATGCCGATCACGTTGCCCGGCTTCTGGACGATCTTGACCATGCGATCGAGGGCGTCGTCGTTGAGCGCGCGGCGATCGGCCTGGCGGTAGATCGGCGGGTACATCGCGCCACCGGCGATCGCCGCGTTGACCACGACGCCGAGCGGCTGGTCGTAGAAGAAGTTCGAGCGGACCGGGAAGTAGAGCTGCTTGGCCCACGCGGCTGGGCCCATGTAGCACGCCAGCAGCATGACGTACTGGTCAAAGAAGCTGCGATGGTTCGAGCACAGCAAGATGCCGGTCTCGGGTCGCAAATCGAGGAGCTCGTCGAGGCCATCGGCAAAGATACGGTGCGCGATGCACGCTCGGACCCACGTGTAGGAAAAGCCGCGCAGGAAGCGCGTTTGAAGCCACTTACCTCGCGGATCATCGTTCGCGAGCTCGGCGAAGCGCAGCGCGAAGCTCTCCATTCGAGACAGGGGCCGGTTGAGCGGGGCGTCCTGAGCCATGTTTTGGAACCGATAACACGGATCTGACACGCGCTTTAGTCCCTACCGTCCGTTGACGCGGTGCCAAGCGCCTCATATGTTCCGGCCGCTCGCCAGAGCACGAGGCAACATCCCGATGTCACTCGAATTCTCCGCAGACAGCCAGCACAAAATCACGGCGATTTGCGAGCGTTATACGGTCTCCGGAAGCAAGCAGCCGGCAGTCCTCGCTACGCTCCACTTGGCCCAAAAAGAGTTCGGTGCCCTGACCGACGATGCGTTGCGGTTAGTCGCGCGCACACTCGACCTCTCGTACGCGCACGTCTTCGGTGTCGCGACCTTCTACACGATGTTCCGGCGCGAACCCGCCGGCACCACGACCATCCGCGTGTGCACGAACATCTCGTGCATGCTGCGCGGCGGCTATGAGGTGCTCGACGCGTTCGAGCAGAAGCTCGGCTTCACGAAGGGCATGTCGAACAAGCAGTTCCATCTCGTCGAAGAAGAGTGCATCGCGGCATGTGCGAACGCGCCATGCGCGATCGTCGGCACGAAGTACTTGCTCGATATCAAGCCCGAGGACGTCGAGGGAATTCTCGCCGAGCTCGCCGCGAATCCTCGCCCCGAATCGGAGGTGGTGTAATGCCTACAGGTCGCGATACGAAAGTGGTCACGGCGCGGTTCGGCGACGAGTCTGCAAAGACGCTCGCTGGTTACGAGAAGACCGGTGGCTATCAGGCGCTGCGCAAAGCGTTCGCGATGCGCCCCGAGGATGTCACGGCCGAAGTGAAGGCCTCGAACCTCCGCGGTCGCGGCGGTGCAGGCTTTGCGACCGGCGTGAAGTGGGGGTTCGTCCCACCGGGCAGCCCGATGGTTCATCTGGTCTGCAACGCGGACGAATCCGAGCCGGGCACATGTAAAGACCGCGAGCTGATGTACTGGGATCCGCACCTTCTCATCGAGGGCATGGCGATCGCGGCGCACGCGCTGCGCTCGGTCCACAACTACATCTACATCCGCGGCGAGATGATGCGCGAGTACACGGTGCTCGTGAAGGCCGTCGAGGAAGCGTATGCACGCGGCTACCTGGGCAAGAATATCCTCGGCACCGGCGTCGAAATGCAGCTCACCGTGCATCGCGGCGCGGGCGCGTATATCTGCGGCGAGGAGACCGCTCTCCTCAACAGCCTCGAAGGTAAGCGTGGGCAGCCGCGTTTGAAGCCGCCGTTTCCGGCGGTCAAGGGCCTGTTCGGGAACCCCACGATCGTCAACAACGTCGAGACGCTGATGAACGTCCCGGCGATCATCGAGAAGGGCGGCAAGTGGTTTGCCGACCTCGGCATGGGCCGCTCCGGCGGCACGCGCATCGTGTGCGTGTCAGGTCACGTCAACAAGCCTGGCGTGTTCGAGCTGCCGATCGGCATCACGTTCAACGAGCTGATCAACGAAGTCTGCGGCGGGGTGTGGAAAGGCCGTCAGGTCAAGGCCGTGATCCCCGGTGGCGTCTCGATGCCGCCACTCGATCCGAGCGAGCTCGACGTACCGATCGAGTTCGACGCGCTCCAGACCGACGAGCGGATCAAGCCGGTCAACTACCTGCCCAACAAGCAGTTCGATCTCGGGGGTGGCAAGCCGCTCCGCACGATGGCGGGCTCGGGCGGCGTGGTCGTGATGGATGATCAGACCGACATCCCGAAAGCGCTGTGGCGGATCCTGAAGTTCTTTTCTCACGAGTCGTGCGGTCAATGCACGCCGTGTCGCGAGGGGACCGGCTGGCTCGAGAAGGTCTCGCGCCGGATCGCGGATGGTTCGGGTAAGCCGGGCGACCTCGAGCTGCTCGGCACGATCGCTCACGGCATCGCGGGCAATTCGATCTGTGCGCTCGGCGATGCCGCAGCGTGGCCGGCGATGGGCTTTCTCACGAAGTTCTGGCCGGAGTTCGAAGCCAAGATTCGGAGAGCGGCATGAAGACCTTTGCGTTGTTGCTAGCGTTGGGCATGGTCCTTGGCGTCGCGACGCCGGCCATCGTCCACGCTCAACCTGTGCCCGCGGCACAAGCTGCTCCCAGCGCAAAACCACAGGCCGATCTCCCGTCGGTTGCTCACCCGCACGATGACGTCGTCGAGTCGCACGGTACGGGCATGGCGCTCCTGTTCTGGATCTTCGCCGCGGCTTGCATCGGTGGCGCGCTGTTCGTCATCACCCGTCGCAACTTGATCGCGGCCGTCATGGGCATGGTCGGCAGCTTCATCGGTATCGCCGCCATCTACATGATGCTCTACGCGCAGTTCCTCGCGGTGCTGCAGATGTTGGTCTACGCCGGCGCCATCATGGTGCTGTTCGTCTTCGTCATCATGATCCTCAACCGGCCCGAGGACGAACCCGTCGCTCCGACCGGTCGCGCGGGGCAAGTCGTCGGTGGCATCGCGATCATCTATCTGGTCGGTCGGCTCGCCGGCATCCTGATGAATGTCGTCGTTCCGACGAGCGGCGCGGTCGGCATGGGCGCGCCGAGAGCGCTCACGCTCGCACCGTACGGCACCACGCCTGCGGAATCGGTCCCGTGGGGCACCGTGAAAGCGGTCGGTATGGACCTGTTCGGAGCGGGTATGTTCCCGTTCGAAGCGATCTCGATCCTGCTCTTGGTGGCCGTGGTCGGCGCGATCGCGATCGCCCGTCCGCTCCACCCGCATGATGGCACCGATGCCGATCCGGGGACGCATCCATGAACGACGTGTTGTTCAATGTCGGCTACGGCCACTTCTTGGTGCTGGCCGCGGTCCTGTTCCTCATCGGCATGGTCGGCGTACTCCTGCGCCGCAACGCGATGATCATTCTGATGAGCGTCGAGCTCATGCTCAACGCCGCGAACATGACGCTGCTGACGTTCTCCCGTATGTGGGGTGATGTTGGCGCGCTGTCGGCTCACACCTTCGCGCTCATCGTCATCGGTGTTGCTGCTGCCGAGGCCGCCGTCGGCCTCGCGATCGTCGTCGCGGTATTCCGCGGTCGACGCAGCGTCGATGTCGACAAACTCAACGCGCTCAGGCACTAAGGGACTCGACGATGGACCCGCAAACACTATCGTTCCTAGGGCTCCCGGCACTCGCCTGGATCGCAGTCCTGCCGCTCTGCGGCGCGACCATCAACCTGCTGCTCGGCAAGCGGCTCTCGAAGAGCACGGTCACGTTCATCGCGGTCGGCACCGTCGCCGCGGCGTGCGTGCTCTCCGGCGTCATGGTGTTTTGGGGCTTGTTCCAGCATGGCGTCGATGCGACCGGCAACATGTCGCCGAAGGCGCTCTGGGAAGGTGAAGGCATCACCCAGGTCGCGTGGAAGTGGATCGAAGTCGGTAGCTTCAAGGCCGACCTCGCGTTTCATCTCGACTCGCTCTCTGCCGTGATGATCCTCATCATCACGTTCGTCGGCACGTGGATTCACATCTACTCGGTCGGCTACATGGCCCAAGACAAGGGCTACTCGCGCTATTTCGGCTACCTCAATCTGTTCACCGGCGCGATGTTGATCCTCGTCCTCGCGGCGAGTCTCCCGGTGATGTTCATCGGTTGGGAAGGTGTCGGGCTGTGCTCGTTCCTGTTGATCGGGTTCTGGTACGAGAACGACGCGTACGCGTACGCCGGTCGCAAGGCATTCGTCGTCAACCGGATCGGCGACTTCGCGTTCCTGCTCGGTACGTTCCTCTTGTTCTGGGCCGTGAAGTCGCTCGACTTCCAGGACATCAAGTCGCTCGCCAACGGCGCGAAGTACGCCACGACCGCCTGGGGCCCGAACGGTTCACAGGTCTGGGGCCACGAGCGCCTCGCTGCCGCCGCTGGCATCTGCTTGTTTATCGGCGCCTGCGGCAAGAGCGCGCAGCTTCCTCTGTACATCTGGCTGCCGGACGCGATGGCGGGACCGACGCCGGTCTCGGCACTCATCCACGCCGCGACCATGGTCACGGCCGGCATCTACATGGTGTGCCGATTGTCATTCCTGTACTCGGTCTCGACGACTGCGATGATCGTGATCTCGACGGTGGGCCTGCTGACGGCGCTCGTCGCCGCCTTCATCGCCTTCGCTCAGACCGATCTGAAAAAGGTCCTCGCGTATTCCACGGTCTCGCAGCTCGGCTTCATGTTCGTCGCAGCGGGCACCGGTCACTATGCGGCCGCGGTGTTCCATCTCGGTACGCACGCGTTCTTCAAGGCCTGCTTGTTCCTCGGCGCGGGCTCGGTCATGCATGGCATGGAGCACGGCGGGTCCAAGACCCCGGGGGACATCACGACGATGGGCGGACTGAAGAAGCACATGCCGGTCACCCGCGCGACCTTCATGATCTCGTGCCTCGCGATCGCGGGCATCTTCCCGTTCGCCGGCTTCTTCTCGAAGGACGCGATCCTCGGCGGCGCGTGGTCGGTCGCTGGTGCGGGCGCGCCTCCGGGCTGGCCACCGTTCTACGGCTACCTCTTGTGGGGTGGGCTGCTCGTGGCCGCCCTCGGCACTGCTTTCTATATGTGGCGGCTCTACTTCCTCGTGTTCTCGGGTAACGAGCGCTCGGAAGAAGCCAAGCACGCGCACGAATCGCCGCCATCGATGCTCTCGGCGCTCGTCGTCCTCGCCTTCTTCGCGGTGGTGATTGGCTTCCTCGGCGTGCCGGAACTCGAGGCGCTGCACAAGATTCCACACGCGTTCCACGCGCTCGAGACCTGGCTCGCGCCTTCGATCACCCACGTGTGGTGGGTCGATGCTGGCATCAAGCCGGAGATGGGTCACGAGCCTTCCGATGTCGTCTCGATCGTCCTGATGGTGGTCGCGCTCGGCATCGGTTCGCTCGGCATCGGCCTCGCGTGGATGCTCTACGGTCGCGGTCCGTCGCCGACAGTCGCCAAGCTCGTCGAGGGTCCGCTCCACGGTGCGTGGGTTGCCTCGAAGAACAAGCTCTGGGTCGACGAATTCTACGACGCCACGATCATTCGCCCGTTCAAGGCCGCGTGCAAGGGCTTGTTCGAGATCGTCGATCGCTTCGTGATCGACACGATCGCAGTCAACGGTGCAGCGTTCGTGGTCAGCCTGTTCGGCCGGCTCGCTCGCTGGTTTCAGAACGGGCAGGTCCAGCGCTATCTGGTCGGCGTTGTCGTCGGCGCGGCCGCGGTGTTCTTCGTCACCGATTGCCATCGCCATCCGGCGGTGACGGTGACGCTCAAGAACGATCAGCTCCACCTCCACGCCGAACCCGGTGCGGGCATCGTCGGTTCGAACGCGAAGCTGCACTGGCATCTCGACGGCGTACCGGCGTGTGATGGCGACAAGACCCTCCCTGGCGAGCCTGCCGACCGCGACATCCGTCGCGGCGATGCAACCGGCTCGTCGATCGCGCTCTGTATCGACGACGCGATCTCGCACACGATGACTCCCGTCACGGTTCGCGTGCCGACGGAGGAGACGCCATGAACGCCCTCACCGCAGGTAGCTTCTTGCTGCCGCTCATTCTCGGCATTCCGCTGCTCGGCGCGATCTTCGTGATGTGCACGCCAAAGACGGAAGGTCCGCTTCACCGCGGTATCGGCCTGTTCTTCTCGGCGGTCACGTTCTTCGTGTCGCTCGCGGTGTTCAAATACTTCGATGCGAAGCAGGCCGGCTTCCAGCTCGTCTTCGACGCCAACTGGATCCCGGGGCTCGGCACCCACTTCAAGATGGGCATCGATGGCATCAACGTCTTCCTCGTGATCCTCACGACATTCCTCATGCCGCTCACGCTGCTCGGCACGAAGAACACGATCGAGAAGCACACGCGCGAGTTCATCGCCGCGATGCTCGTGCTCGAGGTCGGCATGCTCGGCGCGTTCTTCGCGACCGACGTCTTCCTGTTCTACGTGTCGTGGGAAGTGATGCTGATCCCGATGTACCTGTTGATCGGCATCTGGGGCGGTCAGCGCCGGCTCTACGCGTCGATCAAGTTCGTGATCTACACGATGGTCGGCTCGCTGCTGATGCTCGTCGCGATCCTCTATCTCTACGTCAAGGCGGGCCAGGCCCTCGGTCACTACACGACCGATCTCGAGACGCTGCTCACGGTCTCCTTGCCGCACAACGCGCAGGTCTGGTGCTTCGCCGCCTTCGCGCTCGCGTTCGCGATCAAGGTCCCGTTGTTCCCGCTCCACACGTGGTTGCCCGATGCACACGTCGAAGCGCCGACCGCCGGCTCGGTCATCCTCGCCGGTGTCCTCCTCAAGTTCGGCATCTATGGGTTTCTGCGCTACGCGTTCCCGCTGTTTCCGCACGGCGGCATGGTGTGGGCGCCGGCGCTCGGCATCCTCGCCGTGATCGGCATCATCTACGGCGCGTTCACCGCGTTCGCGCAAGACGACGTCAAGAAGCTCGTCGCGTACTCCTCGGTCTCGCACCTCGGGTTCTGTATGCTCGGCGTGGTCGCGATGAACACGATGGGCATCGAAGGCTCGATCTACGCGATGCTGTCGCACGGTCTCACCACCGGTGGCCTGTTCCTCGGCATCGGCGTCCTCTACGAGCGCCGCCACACGCGGCGCATGGCGGAGTACGGCGGCATCTGGAAGCAGATGCCGATCTTCGCGGGCATCTTCCTCATCATCACGATGGGTGCGGCGGGTCTGCCGGCTCTCTCGGGCTTCATCGGCGAATTCCTCACGCTGTTCGGCACGTTCCTCGCGGGCGACACGTTCCCCGTAAACCACCCGAGCTTCTTGCCCGCGGTGCGCGTGCTCGCGGCGGTCTCGACGACCGGCGTGATCTTCGGCGCGATCTATCTGCTCTACATGTTCCACAAGGTGTTCTTCGGCAAGCTCGACCCGGCGCGCAATGGCGGCCTAAAAGACCTCCAGGCTCACGAGCTCGCGACGTTCATCCCGCTCGTCCTCGCGATCATGGCGGGCGGTCTGTTCCCGCGCACGCTCCTGAAGACGATGGAGCCTTCGGTGAATCACTTCATCTCCGAGTTCAACAAGCATGTCGACGAGCCGGACTGCGCTCCGCACACCTACCTCGCCGGCTGCAATGCAGTGGTGACGCCAGCTGCGCCTGCGCCTGCGCCTGCGCC
>Ga0123336_10000668_pt1 | contig 33172 bp, 37 predicted proteins | sample SSSSmetaG_FD_96466 | JGI IMG/M metagenome (GOLD analysis project Ga0123336, IMG submission 96466) | Glacier valley bacterial and archeal communities from Borup Fiord, Nunavut, Canada, to study Microbial Dark Matter (Phase II) - ​SSSS metaG | ecosystem: Environmental > Aquatic > Freshwater > Ice...
ATGGGGGGCGACGTTTGGGCGTTGGGAGGCTTGCGGGATGCAATCGATATCGGAACCGAGGGAGATGACGGGCTTGCCCTGACCCCAGGTAGCCACCCATGCGGTGGGGATGCCGGCGATGTTGCGTTCGATTTTGAAGCCCTCGCGTTCCAGGATGCCGGTGAGGTATTTGGAGGTCTCGAATTCCTGGAAGCCAAGTTCTCCGTAGCTGAAGACCTGGTCGACCATGACTTGCGTTTGCTTGGCGCGGGAATCGATGTCGCCCAGAAGGTCGGATTGGAGGGTGGCTTGTTTGGTGGCTGCGTTTTGAGCTAGGAGCGCAGCGGGGAGGAGGAGCAGGGCAACTGTAGTGGGGGGCAGTATGCGCATGATGGTTTCGATAAGGATAGCGCAAAGGTGAATTGGGAATGAAAGCGTATTTGGTGAGCTTGCCGGAGCGGGTGGTGCGGTCCGTGACGGCGCTGGCGGCGGGGTTGGTGCGTGAGATTGGCAACGTAACGGTGCCGGGCGCGGTGCGGCGGACCAGCTTATACCGAAATATGGTGGAGCTGACGCTGCGGTACTTGATTGAGAACGTAGGGCAGGTGGAAGGCGTTTATCCGAAAGCTGAGGAGTTGGCGCATGATTTCCTCTTGCGGCGGGCAGCGGGGCACGGTGTGGGGTGGGTAGGGATGTTGGCGTTTCGGGCTTCGCCGGTATGGGTGACGGCGGCGCTGGCGGATTTATCGGGCACGGGCCGGCATTTGATTCGTGAGATTGCCGAGACGCTGCGCCAGGATGGCCTGCTGGATGGGGATGCGCATTTTGATACTGTGGATCAGCTTCTGGACGGACTGGAAGGTTGCAGTGAGCGCATGACGCAAGTGTTTACGGCGCCGCCGTTGCGCGTGAGCGAATTGCGCGCGGAGTGGCATGCGTTGCGCGAGGAGGTGCGCAAGATGCCGTCGCCGCATTTGCCTTCAGGCGCAGTGCTGGAGGAATTTTGGGGCAAGCTGCGGGCCGAGGCGGCGGCACAGGATAAGCCCGTAATGGTGTTGGCCGGGGGAATGGCTGTTTCCGCCGTAAGCCGCGTTCCCGCGAATTTGTTGTGGCTGGGCACAGCGTCGGTATGGGGCGTGCATCGCACCAGCGAACTGGTGGCGGGCGCGTTATTGAACCACTATTTCGACTTGCTGAGGGAGATTCGCGCGGAAGGATTCGGGGCTTGGTGGGCGCGCGAATTCCGCCCCTACCTGCGAGCGGCGGCGGCGCAGTTTTCGCGCGATAAGAAAAGTTCCACGGAGCGGTGGCTGGGATGACCAGGCGTGAGCTCTGCGCGGCTCCGGCGCTGCTGCTGGGCGCGCTTTCGACGGATGTACGTGTAGAAGAAATTCGGCATAGCTACCAGGATTTTCGGTATCGCGCTCCTTACAAATTTGGTGGAATGCTGGTGGACCGCGTGACCATGCTGAACGTGCATTGCGTCGTGAGCATGAAGGGTGGGAAGCGGGCTACCGGCTTTGCTTCCATGCCGATGGGCAACATGTGGAGTTGGCCGGCGCCGGAGCTGGGTTATGACAAGACGCTGGCGGCAATGAAGGGACTTGCGGACAGGATTGCGGAGATTACGCGCGGCTACAGGGAGTACGCGCATCCTCTTGAGATGAACCATGTGCTGGAGCCGGAGTATCTGAAAGCGGCAGGTGAGATTCCCAAGCTCTGCATGCTGGTGACGGCGAGCCCGTTCGACGCGGCGTTGCACGATGCCTTCGGGAAGATGGTGGGACGGAACGCTTTCAACGCGGCGGGGCGTGAGTTTGTCCGGTGGGATCTTTCGCGCTATTTGAGCGCTGAGTTCCGGGGCGAATGGATGGACCGTTATGTTCTGCCGAAGCCTGTGGATAGAGTGCTGATGTATCACTCGGTGGGGGCGAGCGATGCGCTAACGGCGGCGGATGTGAAGGAGCCGGTGCGTGACGGATTGCCGGAATCTTTAGAGGCGTGGATTCCGTATTCGGGCGTGCGTGCGATCAAGATCAAACTGAATGGGAACGATTTGGCCTGGGATGGGGAGCGCGTGGCGGCCATTGATCGAGTGGCGCGTTCAGGGCAGATTTTTTCACTGGACTTCAACGAGAAGTGTCCCGACGTGGGTTACCTGCTGGAGTTCATTCGCAAGCAGGAAGCGAGGGTGTTCGCGCGTGTGCAGTATATCGAGCAGCCCACGAAGCGGGATCTGGAGCGCGACCGCGGCAATGTGATGTTTGAGGCGGCGAATCACAAGCCGATAGTGATCGATGAAAGTCTGACCGGCCTCGACAGATTGAAGCTGGCGCGCGAGATGGGGTATTCGGGCGCGGCGCTGAAAGCGTGCAAGGGGCAATCGCAATCGCTGCTGATTGGCGCGGCAGTGCAGAAATATAAGATGTTCCGGTGTGTGCAGGATTTGACTTGTCCGGGGGCGGCGTTCGTCCATTCGGCTCAACTGGCGAGCCACATTCCGGGCACGGCGGCGGTGGAGGCGAATGCGCGAGAGTATGTGCCGAGCGCGAGCGCTGGATGGGAAAAGCGCTACCCGGGACTATTCGACGTGCGCGATGGATGGCTGGCTACGCGCGGGCTGGGCGGCCTTGGGCTGGGGACTTCGTAAGGAAAGCTGCAATCAGCATTAGCACACACAGCAGCACACAGAGGTAAGCGAACCAATCTCCCCATCGCGTGTAGAGGGTAAGGGCTTGCTCTTCACCGTAGTGTAAAATCGCGGAGATTTCGCGGTACGACGGCTGTTGGTCATGCACTTGGCCAACCGGATCGATAGACGCTGTGATGCCGTTGTTGGTGACGCGGACGATCCAGCGGCGATTTTCGATGGCGCGCATGCGGGTGATGAGAAAGTGCTGGTGCCGGGCAGCGGATTGGGCGAACCAACTGTCATTTGAAAGGTTGAACAACACGCGCGCACCACGTAGCGGGAATTGGCGGATGTAGTTCGGGAAGACGGATTCGTAGCAGATGAATGTGCCGATGCCGGCTGCCACGATGGGCTGGGAGCCGGGGACAAACTCACCTGCTTCGGAGGACACTTTTCGTGCGACAGCGTCGAACGGCCACGGGACAAATTCGCCGAAAGGAACTAGGTTCACCTTGTCGTAGCGGCTGACGAAGCGGCCTTGCGAGGAGAGCAGGAGCGCGGAGTTGAGCGATTCGCCGCGGTCGGTGTGGCTGACGACACCCGATAAAAGTGGGGCTTGCGCGGCGCGCGGGATATCGGCCAGGAAGGCGTCCTGATCGTAAATGGGCGCGGGAACCTCCGGCCACACGATGAGGTTGGGGTGCGTGGAAGAGACGGAGAGTTCCGCCAGGTGCCGAGCGAGCGCGGCCTTACTCTCCGCCGAGTACGTGGCGTCTTCAGAAAGATTGGGCTGTACGGCAAGTGCGGTAAGGGGCGCGGGGACAACGGTAGGGAGCGGCGGCACTATGAGTGGGATTGCGAAGAGCGCGAGCCATGGCCACTGGCGTGTGACCAGGATGGCAGCACAGAGAGCAAGCATGAATGAGATGCCCCACACGCCGGTTATGGGCGCCAGTTTTGCCAGCACAGGCCAATCGAGAGACGCGTTGCCGAGGACCAGCCAGGCAAAGCCGGTGTAGTTGTGGGTCCATTCTAGGCTGACCCAGAGCGCGGCCAAGGCGGGAGCGGCCCACCAGCGGCGTGCGGCGAACGGAGCCAGCCAAGCGAACACGCCGGTCTGTAAAGCTTTAGCGAGGCAGAAGAGAACGAAGAGCGCCCAGCTTCCCGCTACGGGCATGCCGCCGTGCTGTTCCAGCGTTTGCTGGATCCAATAGCAGGCGCCGCACCAATAAAGGATGCCGGAAGCGTAACCCCACAGGAAGCGTCGCGAGGCGCGTTTTTCGCGGAGGGCTACATAGAAAAGTGGGAGAAGCGCGAGCGGCGCAAGGAAGTGCAGGTTCCAGCCGGGGTGGACCAGTAGAAGTAGGATGCCGGTGGCTAGCGCGATCACACCAGACCGTGACTGACCTGATCCGCCATGTAGGAACTCCTCACCAGGGGGCCGCTGAAGACGTTCTTGAAGCCGAGCGAGAGCCCGTAGTCACGCCAGGCATCGTATTGTTCAGGCGTGGGGAAAGACTGCACGGGAAGATTGCGGCGGGTGGGCTGCAGATACTGCCCGATGGTGGCAACATCCACATCGCGGGCACGCAGATCGCGCAGCAGATTTCGGATTTCCTCCTCCGTTTCTCCTAAACCGACCATGAAGCCTGATTTGGTGAGCACTTGAGGCCGGTGCCGGCGCGCGAATTCCAGCACCTGAAGCGACTGTTGGTAGTTGGCCTGGGGCCGAACCTTACGATAAAGCCGGGGCACGGTCTCCATGTTGTGATTGAAGACGCCGGGTTCGGCGTCGAGGACGCGGGCGACGGCCGCATGATCGCCCATGAAATCTGGGGTGAGCACTTCCACGCGCGCTTCAGGCAGAGCGGCGCGAACGGCTCGGACTGTTTCGGCGAAATGGTGCGAACCGCCATCGGAAAGGTCGTCGCGATTCACGCTGGTGATCACCACGTAGCGAAGCTTCATTTCCGCGGCCATGCGGGCCACGTTCGCGGGCTCAGCGGGGTCCAGGCGCATATCCTGCTTATCGGGGCGGCCTTTCGGTACAGAGCAGAAGGCGCAACCGCGCGTGCATAGATTGCCCAGGATCATGAATGTGGCGGCGCCGCGATGGAAGCATTCGTGGATGTTGGGGCAGCGAGCCGATTCGCAAACGGTATGCAGATTGAGAGCGCGTAGGCTTGTCTTCAAACGGTTGAGCGATTCGAAATGCGTTGGGCTTTTGCGCGCCCATTCCGGCAGGCGCGGCCCGCGTGGCGCGATTTGTACGAGCATAAATTCGCTACTTGGCAACGACGGATTCGAAGCCGGCGGCCTTGAGGCCGGATTTGGTCTTGGCAAGTGACGCCATGTCTGTAAACGGTCCCACGAGGACGCGGAACAACTCCGGCTTGGAGCTTTCGCCGAGCAGGGCGGGATAGCCACGGCCTTTTAGAAGCTTGACCATGTTGTCCGCCACGGGACGTTTCACCGCCATCAGTTGCAGATACATGTGGCCCGGCACAACTTGTGACGAGACCGCGTTGACAAGCTCTGGCGTGGATTCAGGTTTGGCCTCCGCGCGTGGTTTGGAATCCGTATCGGACGTGCTGGTGTTGGCTGGCGCGGTCTCTGTAGGCTTCACAACCGGCGCTGGCACGGGTGCAGGCCTATCCTGAACAGCCGCCGCGTCGCGAACCGGGGCTTCACCGCGCGTGGCCGTGCGCTGTGCGGCTTCCGAGGCGGGGCTTGCATTGGCGGACGCATCGGAGGGTACGGCCTTCGCTCCGGTGTTGCGCCCGATGATGTATCCGGCGGTGAAGAAGACGCCCAGCAGCGCGACAACAACGAAGAACGCGCTGAGCAATTGTTTGGTTCCGAGGACGTATTCCTGGTCTTGTTCGGTCCTGGTCATGGATGGTCTTATGATTTTCTTTCGAGGGAAGTTTGGATGGCGCTCAGGATGTCGATGGGTAATGGAAAGATGATGGTGGTGTTTTTTTCAACGCCGATTTCCACCAGCGTTTGCAGGTAGCGCAATTGCAGCGCGGCTGGCTCTCGCTGGATGATCTGCGCGGCCATGCCAAGCTTTTCGGCGGCCATATATTCGCCTTCGGCGTGTATGATTTTGGCGCGGCGATCGCGTTCGGCTTCCGCCTGTTTCGCCAGAGCGCGAATCATGGTTTCCGGCAGATCCACCTGCTTCACTTCCACCATGCTGACCTTGATGCCCCAAGGCGCGGTGTGCACGTCCAGGATGGCTTGCAGGCGCAGGTTCAATTTTTCTCGCTGGCTAAGCAGTTCGTCCAGCTCCACTTCACCCAGCACGCTGCGCAGCGTGGTTTGAGCCAACTGGGAAGTGGCGAAGAGAAAATTAGAAACTGCTACGATGGCGAGTTTCGGATCGACAACGCGGAAGAAGATAACGGCATTCACCTTGACCGAAATGTTGTCGCGCGTGATGATGTCTTGCGGAGGAACTTCGAGCGTATCGGTGCGGAGCGAGACGCGAACCAGGCGGTCAATGGGTGGGAACACCAGGATGACGCCGGGCCCCTTTTCCGCGCCCAGCATACGGCCGAGCCGGAAGATGACGCCGCGTTCGTATTCAGTAAGTATCTTAATGGACGAGAAAAGATACAGAGCAGCGAAGATAGCAATCAGCAACCCGGGCCCGATCATATACCTTCCATCGTATCGCGCACTGGGCTTACCGTGAGTTGAAGCCCGTTTATGGCCGTGATGCGGACGGCGGTTCCGGGCGCGAGCGGCGCGGGTGAGACAGCATTCCAATACTCACCGGCAACCTGAATACGTAACGGCTCAGAAACCGTAACCACTGTGCCGGTGCGGCCGATGAGCGTGGCGGGTCCCGCGGCCATTTTACCGGTGCGTGCCAGGGAAGCAATGGTGAGTAAGAAAGCGGCAAGCAGCGCAAAGGGCAGCACAACACCGGCGGCGGTCAGAAGGTGGATACGCGCGGCTGGATCTGGCGAATCAATGAGGAGATACGTTCCGCAAGCGAGGAGAATAGCGCCCAGCGCAGAAAAAGCACCACGCGAGGAGACCTTCAGTTCAAGCGCCAGTGCGATGGCCGAGACGGCGATAAGCGCAAGGGCCGATGGGTTCAGCGGATAATGCGACAGCGCCGCGGCAGCAAGCAGCACCAGGGCGGCACCGGTCACGCCCGGCAGGATGGCGCCGGGCGCGTGAAATTCGAATACAATCCCGAGCAGGCCGATGACCAGTGCGATTACCGCCGTATTGGGGTCGTGAAACAACGGCATAAATTTAGGATAGCGGGGCGGGGCAAATATCGATCACGATGACAGTGAGGTCATCATCCTGGGTACGGCCCTTATCGTGGCCGGCGAATGTAGCAAGTTGCCGCAGCAGTGTTTCCGCGCACTCCCGAGCGGTGCTGGCGCTGGTAACCGCAAGTGTTTCGCGAACGCGTTCTTCTCCGAAAAAGACATCTGCCGGGTTGGCGCCTTCCACCAAACCGTCTGTGTAGAGCAGGAAGCGATCCCCTGGGTAAACGGTGCGCTCGACGGACGAATAAGGAGCGCGGCTCATGATTCCCAGAAGCAGGCCGTTCTGTTCAAGCGCCTCAATTTGTCGGTCGCCAGCCTTCCACCAGAGTAGCGGCGGGTGTCCGGCGGCTGCGTAACGAAGCTTACCTTCTTCCAAATTCAGGAACAGGTAGGCCGCAGAGACGAATTGGCCCTGCATTTTGCCGCACAAGATCTGATTCATGCCGGTGAGGACCTGGGCGGGATTGTCGGCATGGGCAAGTTGCGCGGCGATGGCTACCTTGACCATGGAGGCGATGAGGGCCGCGGGCACGCCATGGCCGGAGACATCGGCGATGAGGATGCCGACCCGATGCTGGTCGACAAGCAGAAAATCGTAGAAGTCGCCGGCGACGGCGGTCATAGGGAGATAACTGACCGCAACCTGGAGGCCGGCAACCTGAGGCATTTCGCGGGGCAGGATGGAAAGCTGGATGCGGGTGGCGATTTCGAGTTCCTTTTCGATTTCGCCCAGACGCTCTTCATTCGACAGCGTGCGCAAGACGAGTGCGCGCCCCAGGACGATGAGGAAACAGGCGAAGCCGAGAGGCTCCGGATCGAATGGGAAGGCAAGCAATCCCAAGCCGCGCAGGTTGCCGACAGCAAGGCCGGCTCCGAAGATGCTCAAGCCCCACTGAAGCGACGGTGAAACCAAGTGGGTCCGGGCATAACGAACGAATGCAATGGCGAAACCCGCCCAGATGACAAGCGTGATGACGTTGTTTGCCGTATGCAAGGTGCCGGGGCGGTGCAGGAGGATGTCTGAGCCGATCCCCAACGCAGCAAATGCGGTGGAAAACCAAAGAAGCCACCGAAGAACTTTCCTCCACGCCGGAACAACGGCTTTCGCCAACAGTATTGCCGGCACGGGCAAAAAGTATGTAATGGTCAGCCGAATCCAGTTGGCGGCGTCCGCACTGATCGCCAGAAGAAATGGAACGACAGCCGTATCGAAAACAAGACGCATGCCGTATAGCAGGGCAAAAATGCCGAACCAGAGTAGCGTGCGGTCGGGAGCCCGGCGGCGGAGGGTCAGGGGGAAGATGGCGGCCAACCCAAGTGAGCCGATGAGCACGCCGAGCAGGAAATTTGGCGAATCCTGGCGCAATGACAGGAGCACCTGCTCCCGGTACTCAGCAACAGTGGAAGCAAGGAGAAAGCAAAGCACCAGACCACGATACAAAATTTGATCGCGCGACTGTTTTTTGTATGGGGTGCATAAAATCATTTATTGCATCCTCTGTTGTGGCGGGCGGTAAAATTAAGGCTTCAGATGACAAAAAAAACTACGGTAGCGAATGAAGTGGCTTCCGCTTTGGGGGCAGTGGCGGCTCGCGTGGAAAATCTGAAGCCCAAACGCACCACGGCCAAGCATACGAAAGCAAAATCGGCCGCGCAGCCTATTGCGGCGCAAGCGGTTCCTGCCATTTTAGATAAGGAAGAGGTTGCCTTGGAAGCGTATTTGTATTCAGAGGCGCGTGGGTTTCGGGGCGGATCGCAGGAAGAAGATTGGTTTCGCGCCGAAGTGGAAGTACGGTCTCGCCGTGGTTAACGGTGTTTTAGTATTTGCGCAGCACGGCCATTAAGCGGCCCTGGATCTGCAGATCGCGTGGATGTACGAAAATCGGCTTCATGGCAGAATTCGCGGGTTGCAAACGGATCGCGCCGTTCGGCTCTTTGTAATAGCGCTTGAGCGTGGTATCGGAACCTGACACCAGGGCGACTACGATATCGCCATCGCGGGCCTGATCCACTTTTTCCACCAGAATCATGTCTCCGTTGCAGATGTGGTCGTCAATCATGGAATCGCCACTCACTTCAAGAGCGTAAGTGTCTTTCGAGCCGACAAAATCCGCAAAGCTGAGCGTAGCGCGCTGTTCACCCGCTTCAACAGGCACGCCAGCGGCAATGCGGCCCAGCAATGGAATTTCAAGGGTGAGTTCCTGACGGCTGCGGCGCTGCTCCTGAATATATTTCGGCGCAACTTCAATGGAACGGCTCTGGTTAAAGCCGCGGCGCAAATAGCTTTTCGCCTGAAGAGCGGAAATGTGCTTATGGACCGTCGCCAGGGACGCGAGGTTCAGACCCTGTGCGATTTCATCGTAACTAGGGCTGTAACCGTTCTCATCGACAAAGGACGCAATGAACTCGATCACTTCTTTTTGTCTTCGAGTGAGAGCCATGACAACAGTGTAAGGCGAATAAAAGCCGAAAGTCTAGCGGAGACAACGGCGTCCTCGGAAATTCCATTTTTAATAGGCGCAACTTACTGATTTTAGAAGCAGTTAAAGGTAATTTCTCTTCGCGATTTCGGGCTAAATTGTCATAGGTTTTTCACAGACTTTGGTTATTCTGGAGTTAACACCCTTTACTTCTATGCAGAAACTCACTAAATTGTCTCTACTTTTTTGTCTGTGCTCCGGTTACGCCTTTGCACAGGCCGTGGCGGGCTTGTCGGGGCTTTCAGGCAACGTAAGAGACGCGAGCGGGTCGGCTGTCCCTGCAGCAACGGTTGTGGTTTCTAATGAGGCGAAGGGAATTCGGCGTTCGCTGGAAACCAACGGCAGCGGGCTGTTTACCGCGCCTGCGCTGGTGCCTGCGGACGGTTACAAGGTAACCGTCACCAAGGCGGGTTTCGCACAATACGAAGCGACCAACATCTCGCTTCGGGTGGGCCAGAATTTTGACCTGAACATCACGCTCGGTGTTTCGGCCGCGGCAACGCAAGTGGATGTGAATGCCGACGCGCAACTGGTGGACGACACCAAGACCGATGTATCGCAGGTGGTAACGAGCCTGCAAATTGTGGACCTTCCCATCAACGGCCGGCGCGTGGATTCCTTCGTGCTGTTGACGCCGGCCGTGGTGCCCGATGGGACCTTCGGATTGATTAGCTTTCGCGGCGTGGCGGGAGGCAATTCATTCCTGACGGATGGCAACGACACTACCAATCAGTACTACAACGAGAACGCGGGACGCACGCGAATTGCAAGCCAGATTTCCCAGGACGCCGTGCAGGAATTTCAGGTGATTTCAAATAACTTCGCCGCTGAATATGGCCGCGCCTCTGGCGGCGTGGTGAACACCGTGACGCGCAGCGGCGGGAACGATTTGCATGGAACGGCCTATTGGTTTTTCCGCAACCGCACGCTCAACGCGCGCGACCGGTATGCCAATTTCAATCCTTCGGAATGGCGGCATCAGGCCGGCGGTTCGGTGGGTGGCGCGATCAAAAAAGACAAGCTGTTTTACTTCTTGAATTACGAAAAGACTAAGCGCAACTTCCCACTGATCGCTTCGGTAACGTCAGCCCCGCTCTTCAATGCGGCGGGCATTTTTCAGAATACACAGCCGAATGGCAGCCCCACTTGCGCCGCGCCTGCAACGGCGCAGCAATGCGCCACGGCACAGAATTTCGTCACCACACGTAACTTCGGCACCGTTGCCCGAACCGTGGATCAGGACCTGGCATTCGGCAAGATCGATTTCCGGCCTTCGGAACGGAATACGTTTTCCTTCAGCCTGAATTATTTGCGGTGGGTTTCTCCGAACGGCATTCAGACACAGGCCGTGTTGAACAACGGAAACGGAATCGGAAATAATGCGAACTCCACGGTGCGCACACGCTACGGGCGCGCTACGTGGACCAGCATTGTGAATGCGAGCGCCGTAAATGAAGCCCGGTTCGGCTGGTTTAAAGACCGTTTGTATGACGAGGCTAGCCCCGATTTTCTGAGCCCGGCACTGGGCCGCGCGGGTCTAACGGTAGCCGGTGTGAGCAATCTGGGTTATGCCACAAGTTACCCGCGCCTGAACCCTAGCGAGCAACGTTTTCAATACGCGGATAACTTCAACTGGATTCATGGACAGCACACCATGAAGTTCGGCGTGGACATTAATTCCACTGAAGATTACCAGAACCAGCTATCCAACCAATACGGTTCGTACACTTACCCTACCTTTACCGCCTTCGCGCAGGATTTCAGCGGGAACACTACCGGCGCGCGGAACTATACCACTTACAGCCAGCGTTTCGGTAACCCTGTTGTGGATACCACGCTGAACGATTACGGCGTCTATGCTCAGGATCAATATAAGTTTTCTCCGAAGCTGACCGTGAATTTTGGCGTGCGCTATGAATATTCCGCTATTCCGCAGCCGAAGCTGGTGAATCCCGATTATCCGCAGACTGGTAAGATTCCCTCCGCAACGAAGAACTTCGCTCCACGTGTGGGCGCGTCGTATGCGTTCAATCCAAAGACTGTTGTTCGTGCTGGATACGGCATTTTCTATGCCCGTTACCAGACCGGGTTGATCAACACGCTGTTTGTGAACAACAACGTATACCAGCGCTCTTTGACCCTGGATATTACAAAGCCGGCCGATCTGGCGATTGGGCCCCTGTTCCCAAATAACCTAACGAATCTGGATCGCACACCGCCACTGGGAACGACCGGTATCAGCTTCGCCGACAAGAATCTCCGCAATCCGTATACCCACCAGGCAAACTTCGCGGTTGAGCGCCAACTCACTTCCACCGTGGCACTGACTGTCTCCTATTTGTGGAGCCGCGGTGTAAGACTATACACAATTCGCGATTTGAATGCAGGTCCGCAAGGCGCGCCGGTGACTTACACCATTCAAGACGCTTCAAAGAATACAATCGGCACTTACACTACCCCCACTTACCGGCTGGTCAACCGGGTGGACCCGCGCTACAACCGTATCAACCAAGTGGAGAACGGCGGGCTAAGTTATTACGACGGCTTGGCCGTACAAGTCAACAAGCGTTTCACGCACGGGCTGACAGGTTCCGTGGCCTATACCTGGTCGCATGCCATCGATTTCAACCAGGGCGCGGGCGGCGACAATATTTTCTTCAGCAACGGCCCAACCAGCTATGTGAACGGCGATTATGCGGGAGAGAAGGGCAGCAGCGTGCTGGATGTCCGGCATCGCGCGGTGATCAACAGTGTTTGGCGGCCCACATTCACCAGCGATACCGGCTGGGCAGGGCGCTATCTGATCAACGGTTGGGAACTGTCGCAGATCACCACCCTGCAAAGCAGTCCCCCTGTGACTGCGACTCTGAACGTGTCGGGCAGCGCTTTTACCGGTGCGGCTTTCTCCGGGTCGTTGAACGGTCTGGGCGGTTCCAACCGCGTTCCTTTCGCGCCGCTGAACGGCGTGGATGTGGACCGAATTTATCGCGTGGACGCGCGCCTTACCAAAGCGCTTCCCTTCAGCGAACGGGTAAACCTGAACCTCTACTTCGAAGGGTTCAACATCTTCAATACACCATATGACACTTCTGTACGCACACCGCAGTATCAGGTGGCGAACCAGATACTTTCGCCCATCGCCAGTTTCCGCAGCGGCACCGCATCGCAGGCGTTCCCGGATGGAACGAATGCCCGACGCGCGCAGGTTGGATTGCGTTTGACTTTCTAGAAGCCTAAGCGATATTCGGGCGACAGGGGTAGGCTTCGGCCTGCCCCTTTTTTAGTTTCTGGCCGCCGTGGAGAGTTGTTCCACTTTCTGCAGAAGAGCAATTTCGGCGATACTCCAGCCGGTGCCGATAGACACACGATCGATAGCCACACCCGCGTGGAGCCGCCGAACGGCTTCGGGCCGGCGATTCATGTTAAATCCATTGGGAAGAGCGGTAGCTGTGGCGGGGGCTTTATCCCTTTCATGCCATTCCTCGGCGATTCGATTTACCTCCGCCTTCAAAACACCCACTTCCTCTTGCCAATCGGCATGATATCGCTGGAGCTTACGGCGCACCCAGATCCAGTTCAGAGCAGTGACGCCAAGAGCCCCCACCAGCAGCGTGCCCGCCAAAATAAAAAGGGCAGCCATCCCGTTATGCAACCCCCACGCGTGCGCGGCTTTCCACCACGGCCGCACCACCAGTTCGCAGTCTTTCTTTGCGGCTTACCAGGCTCAAAATGCGAACCCCATAATTACCTTCGACGACTACCACTTCACCGCGAGCGATGACGCAGTTATTCACAATGATTTCGACGGGCTCATTGATTGCCCGATTCATTTCGACAATAGAGCCGGTAGTGAGCTTGAGAACATCTTTAACCGCCAGTTCCGTCCTTCCGAAGGAGACACTCACGGGAAGCGCGACATCCAGCAGCAGGTCGAAGTTCCGGGTGGGCGCTTCGGGTTCAGGCGGCAATTCGCTGGCTTGAGCAACCTGCTCCGTGGGCGCATCGGCCGGCTTCTCTTCCATCCACGAAACCAGCACCGGGTTGAAGGCAATCCAGTATGGCGCCAGTTCAACTTCGCCGAAAGCAATCACTACACGAACAACCGAAAGGCCGTTCGGAAAGAATGGAGGCAGCGTGGAAGGTGTTTTCGCTATTTCGCGGTCCAATCGCCCATTGAGGGCGGTGACCAGCCCACCGATGGATTGTTCCACAATCTCGAGCGCGGTTGAACGATTCTCTTCTGGATCGGAACCTTCCACTCCGGCGGCGGCAAGGACGCGAGAGCCCAAGCCCTGATGCAACACTTCGGGCATGCCGAGCCACAGCATTGGTTCGGGAGAACCGGCAAATCGCTGTTCGATGATGAGCGCACGCTCCCCCAACTCTAGCCCTTCATCCGCGGACCATGTGAGGGTGGGGTGTTCTTCCGTCATGGAACTGAGGACGCCGGAGAATTTTTCCACCCATTGATCCAGCAGCCAGGTGAGGCCGGGGTCCAGGACTTCGTCTTGTACGCTCATTGTTATTTCCTCAATTCAAAATTCCGTTAGCGGGTCAAACGCCACTTGCTCCTGGCCAACGCTTGTTCAGGACGCAGCGAAGGCGCAGGATTGCCTGAGTTTTCAGCTGTGAAATACGGGTGAGGTGCAGATTCATCACCTCCGCGATTTCTCTTAGGTTTAGCTCTTCGAAGTAATAGAGGCTAAGCACGGTGCGTTCCGGCACCGGCATTCGACCGATGGTCTCACTCACGATGCGCTCCAGCTCAGCGCGCTCAAAGAGCTGGTGGGGCTGTTTGGATTCATCGCTCGCGGCGAACTTCAGCAGGCTAAAGCTTTCTTCGCCGGAACCAGCCACTTCCAGCGCCGCGATTTGGAGACCACTGGTTTCCACCAGCCAATCATGGTACTCGGCAACGGGTATCCCAATCTCACTCGCAATTTCTTCCTCGGTGGGTGTGCGGCCCATACGTTGTTCGGCAGCGGCCAGCCCGGCTTCCATGCGCCGGCTCATCTTGCGCTTCTCGCGGGGAGCCCAATCCAGGCTGCGCAGACCATCGAGGATTGCACCGCGGATCCGATATTCGGCGTACGTCTTCAGCTTCACGTTTTCGTGAGGGTCGAAGTTGTCGATTGCGGCGATTAAGCCTAATGTGCCGGTCGAGATCAGGTCGTCGATAGAGACGTTGCCAGGCAGGCGCTCATGAATGCGGCGGGCAATGATGCGGACCTGCGGCAAGTGCTCCATGATGAGCGCATCACGGGCTTCGGCGGTAACCGGTTCTGCCTGACAGGTATACATATGTTTGTTTTACTTAGCAGCCACGGTGGCGCGGTGAAAAGCTCCTAGAGCAAGCTCCACCACACGAGCGGTTGAAGCGGGCTCCAGATCTTCGGGGATGGATTGCCCGTTAGCCAGGAACGATACGGGCAACCGTGATGAAACAGCGGCGGAAAAGACCGCACCGGCTTGCGTGGTTTCGTCAAGGCCGGTGAAAATCAAACGCGCGGGGCGGAACATTTCAAAGCGGTCGATGGCGCTGGCGAGCGCGGCGCAAGAGGCATCGGCGCGCAGCACCATATGCGATGCAACGGCGGGGTGGAAAGTGAGTACCTGGGCAAGAGATTGCGCGGCCGCGTGATCGCGCGGTCCAAAGCCGGGGGTATCGATGAGTGTAAGCCCGGGCAGGGCGTGGCGCAGGGCGTGGTCCAGGGTGGCCGGGCTTTGGAACTCTTCGTAGGTGACGCCTAAAATTCCGGCTAGCGTGCGCAATTGGCCTGGCGCGCCGATACGCAGATAATCCGCGCAAAAGATGCGAACGGGCTTGTGTTCCGCCAGACCGTACGTGATGGCAAGCTTCGCGAGCGTGGTGGTCTTACCCCTGCCCGGCGGCCCGATAAGGGCTGCGATCTCGCGCCCATTGCGCGAACGTGCAAGAAAAGGTTCAGCGGTGATCAGGCCCGCCATGTAGTCAGGGACAGACGACGGCTCAGCCTCCACAATGATGCGTGCCAATTGCGGATCGATTCCGGCATGAATCAGCGATGCTTCCGAGCATTGCGAGGGAGCCGGAACAGTCCGCGCCGCTGTGGTCTCGGCATCCGGGGATGGTGCCGGCACCGTCGCAAACACCACTTCATACTGGCCCAAGTGCCGCGCTTCAGCCGGGGCTTGGCGCGAGTTCAGCAGCATAGCTTCCGACCCCAATTCACGGCGCGCCAGATCGAGCGCGGATTCCACGCTGGTTGCGAAATAGGTCTTGATGCGAAGAGTGTCTTTCATTGGATGACACCGAGGGATTGCACTTTGATGCCGGCCGGCACTTCATTGTGTGAAAGGAAGATCAGGTTCGGGATGGTGGGCTCCACAATTTGGCGTAAGAAGAATCGTGCGGCGGAACTGGTAATAACTACGGTTGCGGTTTCCGGGTTGCCAACGGCGCGCGTGCACTTCGCCAGGATGTCGCGGAGCTGCTGAGGCGCCAGTGCGGTGTGGCTAGAGTGTTCCCCATGTTCCACGGAGGCTTCGACAGCCTGTTCGAGTGAGTTATCGAGGAACCATGCCACCAGATTTCCCGAAGGAGAAAGGTATGGCCCGGCGACAACGCGGCGCATGGATTGGCGCACGTATTCCGTCAACAGCACGTGGTTGCGAGTGGTGCCCGCGGCTTCACTCATGGCTTCCAGAATGGAGCAGCCGTCACGGATGGAGACCCGTTCACGAAGCAGATTTTGCAGAACTTTTTGCACTACCGCCAGCGAAAGCGCCTTAGGTACCAAGTCCTCCACAACGCGGGGGTTATCGGCCGCAACGCGATCCAGCAGCTTCTTCGCATCCTGCCGCGAGAACAGGTCCGCGGTGTTGCGCCGTATCAGTTCCGAAAGGTGAGTGCCCAGAACGCTGACACTATCCACGACGGTGTACCCCATGGCACGGGCGGCTTCGGCTCGCTCGGAGGGAATCCAAATGGCTTTCATGCCGAACGCCGGATCTTTGGTTTCAACGCCTTCAATGGTGGCTGTGAGCTTGCCGACGGGTATGGCCATCTCACAGCCTTGGAGCAGCTCAAAGCGGCTGATTTCCGTGCTTTTCAGTGAGATGCAATATTCGCGAGCGCGCAGAGAAAGATTGTCCGTGACGCGGACCGGTGGAAGCATGTAACCCAGGTCTTTCGCGAGTTGCTTACGAATGCCCGCGATGCGTCTGAGGAGCGGGGAATTTTGGCCGCCTTCGACGAATTGCACCAGCCCCAAACCGACTTCTACAGAGAGGAGCTCCACTCTCATGAGAGACTCCAGATTCTCTTTCGCGGGAAGCGGGGCGGCGGCGATGGAGGCTTGCGCTTCCACGGCATCGGCCTTACGCATGCGCAAGCCAAGTACGCCGAGACCGACTCCCAATACGATGAACGGAATTTTCGGCAGGCCCGGAAACATGGCGAGCACCATCAGCACGCCGCTTGAGAGAAGCAGCGGCTGGGATGCGCCGAAGACCTGCTTTTTAAATTCTGCGCCGAGCCGCGTCTCCGCACTCGCTCGTGTGACAATCATGGCGCCAGAGATGGAAATCATCAGCGCGGGAATCACGGTCACCAGACCGTCGCCGATGGTCAGAACGGTGTAGGTTTGCAGGGCGCGCATGATATCGGCTCCGTGCTGCAAAACTCCGATTGCCAAGCCCGCAATGATGTTGATGGCAGTGATGAGGATGCTGGCCACGGCATCGCGCTGTGTGAAACGGGATGCACCATCCATGGCGCCATAAAATTCGGCTTCGGCGGAAAGTTGCTTGCGCCGCCGGCGCGCTTCGGCTTCATCCACCAAGCCTGCATTCAGATCGCTATCGATCGCCATCTGCTTGCCGGGCATGGCATCCAGCGTGAAGCGCGCGGTCACTTCGGAGATGCGCACCGCGCCATGATTGATGACTACGTACTGAATGGCGATCAGGACAAGGAAAATGACAACCCCGATGATGTAATTGCCGCCTACGACAAAGTTGCCGAACGCCTCGATCACACTTCCGGCGGCGGATGTGCCCGTGTTTCCATTCAGCAGAATGAGGCGCGATGACGAGATGTTCAGGGCCAGCCGGAAGAGTGTGAGCAGCAGGAGCGTGGTGGGGAAGACGCTGAAATCGACGGGCTTGGCGATATACATCGCCACCATCATCACGATGACGGACATCATGATGTCGATGACCAGCAGAAAATCGAGAATGAATGAGGGCAGCGGCGTTATGAGCGCGACGATGATGGCCAGAACCGCGAGGGGTACGCCGAGTTCGCCAAAGCCGGAAAGCGAGAAACCCGAAAAGAGACCGCCGCCAGTTGAGGGTGCGGCAACAGAGGGTAGGGCTAGTGATTTGGCGTCGTTCACGAGGGCAGTTTTCCGTTCATCAGCTTGTAGATATAGGCCAGAATTTCCGCCACGGCGCGATACAAGTGCGCGGGAATCTCCTGCCCAACGTCGACTGATTTGTACAGTGCCTGAGCTAGCGGCGGATTCTCAATAATCGGGATCTGATTTTCCATGGCGCGCTTGCGAATGCGGAGCGCCAGGTAGTTCTTGCCTTTGGCTACAACGGTGGGCGCGGCCATGGAATCAGTGGAGTATTTGATGGCCACCGCGAAGTGAGTGGGGTTGACGATGACGGCGGTGGCGGTATTTACGTCGCGCATCATGTTGCGCCGTCGCATATCGCGCTGCAGACGGCGCACGCGCTGCTTCATCTGTGGATTGCCGTCCGATTCCTTCGCTTCGTCCTTGATCTGCTGTTTGGACATTTTCAACTGAGACGAGTGCTGGCTCTGCTGGCGAAAAAAATTGACCAGCCCGAAGACGACAATCAGCGCGGTGCCTCGCCAAAGCAGTTGTTGCATCGCCGCTCCCACGGTAGCCGCGCCCGCTTCCACTCCCCGCATGGGCAGCAGAAACGATTCAGCCGCTTTGTCGCGCACCACATACCAAACCGCGTAGCCCACCAGAGGCAACATAAAGCAAGCTTGCAGAAGCGCGGGCAGGTTTTGCTTGGGCAACCCCGTGATGCGCTTGAGCGGATTGAGCCGGCCAAACGAAGGCGCCAGTTTATTAAAGCTGAAGCCGAAACGAGTGACGGCAAATTGAACGATCAAAGTGGAAATGAGAAGAACGCCGCCTAACTCCGCAAGGGGCAGGAATTGGTGAGCGCCTACAAACCAAAACATGCTCACCAGCGATTGAGCGGTGAGTTCGGCGTGGAAGGCGCGTTCGATGATAATGCGAGTTGTGAGGCGGAACTGGCCGATCCAACGCGGTCCGGCGGAACCCAGAATGGCTACGAAGACGACAAACTGCACCGCTGAAACCAGGTCTTTCGCGACGGGGAACTGGCCATCTTTACGCGCCTTTTCCAGGCGCTTCTGAGTTGGCTTCTCAGTCTGCTGGCTCTTATCGGACATGCGCGAGCGGAACTGGCAGGGCCACCATGTGGCGAATGGTCTCCATCACCTGTCCGCTATACATGGAAAACATGCGCGCAAACAGGACGCCTGTGAACGCAAGCAGCACCAGGGCCGCCAGCATTTTGACGGGAAACGCGAGGGTGATCAACTGCAATTGCGAATTGACTCGCCCCATGAGAGCAAGCGAGAGATCGAGCATTCCCAGAAGCGCGACGGCGGGCAGCGCCAGGCGAACCCCGATGGAGAAGATGCCGGAGCTAAGCCGAATGAGGGAGTGCGCCAGGTCAGCGGAAACAGTGAAGCTTCCGGGGGGAATGGTTTGCAGACTCAGCGCGCAGGCCCGGATGATTTCGCGGTCCATGCCGGTGGCGAAGAAGAGTAGACCGGAGAACAGTTGGGCAAAGACCAGCAGCACGGGCGAATCGGCCTGTGTAGCCGGATCGATGGTTGAGGCGTATCCGTAGCCGGCCTGCACGCCCATCACCTGTGCCGCCATTTGCAACGCTTCGAGTGTGAATGCAACGGCAAGGCCGATGGCGAGCCCAAAAGTGGCTTCGGAGAAAATGGCGGCAACTACGAAGGAGACGGTTGGATTCGGTTCGGTGACGCGAGGCCAGATGGGGAATAACGCAACCGTGATGGAGAGCGCCAGCAGGACGCGCAGAATATCGGGGCCGTTCTTCATGCCGGGTATCGGCGCGAAGACGAAGATTCCCGCCACGCGGCTGAGCACAAAGAGGAAGCCCAGCAGGAGACCGGGTGAATTGAGGAAATCGAGCGGCGAACTATTTGGCATAGCGGCCAAGGTTGCCAAGAATATCAACCGTGTACGCCATCATTTTGTTCAGCATCCACGGAAGCAGCAGAATGAAGCCGCCCAGAAAAGCGATCAGCCGGGGTATGGCGTTAAAGCCGGTGTCCTGGATGGACGTGACAATCTGCAGCAAACTGACCACGATTCCGGCAATGAAGCCAATGGCCAGAAGAGGCGCGCTCAGCCAGAACGCCGCGAGGAACATTTCCCGTATGATCTGGACCGCCGAATCGGGCGTCATGCGAAGCTCTTCATGAGCGAGCCCACCACCAGATTCCAGCCATCCACCAGCACGAACAACAGAATCTTGAAGGGCGCTGAGACCATGACGGGTGGCAGTTGCACCATGCCGATGGAAAGCGTTACTGATGCAACCACCACATCAATGATGAGGAAGGGTAAGTACAGAACAGCGCCAATTTGAAAGCCCGCTTTCAGTTCAGAGAGGATATAGGCGGGAATCAGAACGCTCAGGCCGAGATCGGCGGGGGTGCGCGGCGCGGGCTGGTGCGAGATTTCGAGAAACAGCTTTACATCGCGTTCGCGAGCGAACTTGATCAGAAACTTGGTGAGCGGCTTGGCGCCCTCTTCATAACCCTGCTGCCACGTCAGCTTGCCTTCTTCCACGGGCTGCCAGGCGTGTTGGTAAATATCGGTCGCGACAGGTTGCATAATCAGCAGCGCCAGAAAAAGCGACAGGCCGATCATCACTTGGTTCGAAGGGGTGGTCTGCGTGCCCAGCGCCTGACGCAGAAAATGCAGCACCACAACGATGCGCAGAAAGGGCGATACGGACATCACGATGGCCGGCATCACAGTGAGCGCCGTGAGCATCAGGATAATCTGCATCGGCGAACTAAGGCCAACGGATGTGGCGGGGATGGCTGCGGCGAGAATCATAGTTGGGGGTGCTCCGGGGTGGGAATCACCTGGCAATTGCCAGGCGCGGTGGTGACGATCAATTCGCGATCGCCCACTCTGACCAGACAGAGCGTATGTTGAGGGGTGAGAGAAACGCGCTCCAATACCTGCAGGCGCTTGGGAGCCGCGGGGAATCGCAAGGCAGGCAATCGCTTATGGCGAATGCCATACATCGCAGCCGCCAGAAGACCCAGTACCAGAAGCACGGCACCGAGTTGTTGCATATTTTCCATGGGGTCAGGTTTCGATGAGGAAGTCAGTAATCCGAACACCCATAGTGTTTTCGATGATCACAATTTCTCCGGAACCTAACAATTTTTTGCCAATGTATATGTCGATGTTCTCGCCGGCCGAGCGGTTCATCTCGATAACTCCGCCAATCTGAAGATCCAGAATTTCCCGAATCTTCAAATAGCGGCGGTCCAATTCCACGCTAATTTCGAGCGGAACATCCTGAATTAGCGCAACTTCCTCCAGAGGTGTCATGGTTCTCAGAAAGAAACTACTGCTTCAACGCGATGGTTTCCTGGCTAATCTGATCCACCGTGGTAATCACTTTCGCATTAGCCTGATAACCGCGTTGATAAATAATCAGATTCGTGAACTCTTTGGCGATATCCACAGTGGAGCTTTCAAGCGAATTGCCCAGCACCTTACCGCGGCCGCCCGTTTCCGGAGCGCCGATTACGGGGAGAGCAGTCAACGCACTAACTTCAAAGTTGTTGCTTCCCACCGATGCGAGCGATTCCGGATTCCGAATGGCGGCGATGGCGAGTTGGCCCACCGTGCGCTCCTGCCCATTCGAATAGCGCGCCTGAACTGTGCCGCCATCGGCGAGACCCACCGAGACCAGCGTGGCCGCTTCCGCCCCATCCTGCGCGTTTGCGGAAAGTTGCGAAGGTTGTGCGATTTGCGTAAAGCGCGGAGTTCCGGAAGCGTTGTTCAGGTTCCAGTTGATGCTGAGGTTGGCCGCGCCATCCGCAAGGCCGGTAATGCTAATAGGGATGTTGTTCGACGTAGCGGGCGGGGTGGCGGCGGGCGTCAACAGCTTGCCGGCGCTATCGAATGTCAAGCTGCCCGTAGCGAGAGGGGCAGTGGGAGCGGTGGTCAGAGCGCTGGCGGGAATGCTCACCGCGTAAGTCCACGCGTTGTTGGCCGTCTTGGTGAAGCCAACGGTCAAGGTCTGGGTGTTGCCGAGCGAATCCACAATTTGCATGGGCTGCGAGAAACTGCCCGTGGGCTGGCCCACCTGCCCACCCGAATTCAAGTTCAGGTCAAGAGAAAAGTTTTGGGTGGCCAGCGGTTGGCGCAGACTACCTGTAGGAATCTGGATATCGCCAATGGCTCCGTTCGTGTTTACGGTGCCATCGGGATTGATTTGAGTCCACCCTTGCACGCGTTCGCCGGTGATTGTGGTGAGCATACCTGCTGAATCCGTCTTGAAGTTGCCCGCCCTGGTGAACTCCAGCGTACCTTTCGTTCCCTTCAGAACGAACAGGCCGTCCCCGTTAATAGCCACGTCGAGACCGCTGGCACTGGCGGCGATGGCACCTTGTGTAAAGCTTCGAGTGGTATTGGCGCGCACCACACCCGCGCCCGGCTGCACGTGGCCAGTGCCGCCGAGAGACTGCGTGACCAGATCCTGAAAAGATACGTTCGAGGCTTTGAACCCCGTAGTGCTCAGGTTGGCCAGATTATTACTGGTGGCGTCGATGCCGGCGGAGGTGGCGTTCAATGCGGATAGTGCCGTTTGGAAGGTAGTGAACATGTGGGTTCCTTATGCGGCGGTGGGTTTGCCGGTGGTATCGGTTGTGCCGGCTGTCGAGGTGGCGGCGGTTGCCGGCACGGCAATCTTCTGGACGCTGCCATTGATGCCGATCAGTTGCTCCAGTTCGCTGTATTGGGTGAGCTGGCCGACGAACTGCGTGCTGTCGGTGGGGTTGGTGGGATCCTGATTCTTCAGCTGCGCGACCAGCAGCTTCAGAAACGTGTCTTTACTGGTGAGGGCGTCGGCACTCGCCTTCTTCGTGGTGCTGGAACTGTCCGTTACCGCTTGGCTGGAAAGGCTGTTTGCAATGCTGCTCATGAGTTCTCCTGATGTGTGTTGGTAAGCATGTTGATTTGAAACTCTGTTTCGTTCGAACGCTTTTTCTGGCGCTGAGGCTCGTAGTGCGGGGCTCTTCGGTCTTTTGAGGAATCCTGAAAATTCGGGTTCGCTTGCGCCTCGCGGGAGGCCTGCGCACCATTCGGAAGAAATGTTTCGGCGTGAAAGCCGGACTTTTCCAGCTTGCCCGCCAACTCCGTCACGTTGGCTTGTAAGGAGCGCGTGAGAGCCGGGTCTGCGGAATGCACCGCCACACGAATTTGCCCGGCGCGTTCGGTCAGTTTGATGTCGACGGCATTCGCGCTGCCGGATCCCATGCGGAAAGAGATGTCGCGCGCCGGCTCGGTACGCGGTGCGGCGCTCTCCGGAACGTCCTGCTGTGTTCCCGCGGTAAGCGAATGCTTCTCTACGGGCGTTGCGCTTTCCGTCTGCTTGGCGGCAGTGCGGGGTGCGGTGGGCGCGGCCATATTTGCTTCCGGGGTCGTTTCCGTGGTCCCTCCCGCGCCGTGCCGCGGAAGAGTTAGGCTGTCCGTGTCGCCTGTGCTAGTTTTCCGGTCGCGCGACTCTGACTGGTCCTGACGCGCGGAATCGGAAGAGCCTTTGCTGGCTGTTTCGCTAGCGACTTCAGACTTTAACTGTTGCGACGTTTGATTCGCGCGCTCCGGCTCTTTACGGCTGGAATGCTCAAGCTGCTTAGCAGCCTCTACCGGATAAGGGACGACGGCTCTTGAAAGTTCGTGGGACGCCGTTGCACTCAGTTCGTGCTGGCCATTCGGCGTCTGTTGCGAAGTGAGAGACGCAGGTGCCGTCGTGTTGCTAACGTTTTGTTTCAGATGAGCTTCGAACGCCAGCGCTGTTTTCGGGGAGCTGGTTGTCGCGACAAGATCGCTCATGGTGAGCGCGCTGGTAAGTTCTTCCGGCACCTGGACATCCAGGCGCGAGACCTGCACCGGAGCGTCACTCCGCGGCGCGGAACTAATGGGCTGAGGGGCAGGTGAGAAAACAACAGGCGCTTCCCGTTTCTCTTCTATCGGGGCGCCATTCGTGGCTTCATGAACCGATTGAACCAGAGTCGACGCCCCGGAGTTCCACCCCAATGTCAAAGGCAGCACCGGTTCGTTCAGCTTGACTGGCACTACATCCACCGCAATCGGCGAGAGTGACGTCTCATGAAGGTTGGTCTTCGAGTTATTAGTTTCATCAAGCTTCGACGAATCGGCTTTGCCGCCCTTAGCCGGTAATGTTTCCGTTGCTACCGCTTGCAGCAATGCCGCGCTCCCATTTTTCAAAGGCAAGCCATCTTTTACAGGCGCAGGCGCCGGACAAGCGGATTCATTGGGCAGTGCGTCAGCGAATGAACTGATCAGCGCCGCGAACTCGCTTTCCGGTTGGCGTGCCGACACAGCCGGGGGCGATTGGGCTTCGCTTGCCAAGGGCAACCGCTGGAAGGTTGGCGCGCTTGCTGTAAGTGGAGTCACTGCCGGAAGAGAGGGCACGCCCCACGCCATTTTTTGTGATCGCGTTTTCAACGCTTTGCGGCATTCGGCGCCGCCACGCTTTTGCCTTCGCCCCTGGTACGGCAAAGTCTTGCCGCTCATGCCGGAGTGCTCTGAAGCTTGTTCTCTCTTCCGTTTGATGAAGTTAGGTCATGTTGCCCGAATGGCTTTCCGGATGCGTAATGTAAGGCGCGGCTCGCAAGTCGCCAACGCCCACCTATGGATTCACTCTCTCTTACCGCCGCCAGTGGTATGCGCGCCCGCATGGAATCGCTTGAGATGCTTGCGAACAATCTTGCCAACGCTTCGACGGGCGGTTACAAGTCCGACCGCGAATTCTATGGCTTGTATGTTTCCGCGGAAGCAAGAGGGCCAGAGACGGACGGCTCCGGTGCATCGCCCGACACTCAGCCCAATATCGAAAAGCACTGGACAGACTATTCGCAAGGCGCTTTGCATTCGACCGACAACACGCTGGACTTCGCCATTTCCGGCAGAGGCTTCTTCGCCGTCAACGGCCCTTCCGGAACACTGTACACGCGCAACGGCAACTTTTCCCTGTCGCCCACCGGCGTCCTAACCACCGGCGATGGTTACGCGGTTCGCACCCGATCTGGCGCAACCATTCAAACCAATGGCACCGGCGAGCCCATACAGGTGCAGCGTGACGGCACCGTGGTTCAGGAAGGCCAGACCCTGGGACAGATCCAGGTGGATACCTTCAACGAAGCGGCCGACCTGAATAAGCGCGGCTTGAATTACTTCTATCGCATCGATTCCACCAAAGCTCCACAGGCTGCGAGCGCCGAAGTTTTGCAGGGCAAGCTGGAAAATTCGAACGCCGGCCCCGCCGAAGGCGCGGTCCGTCTGGTGAGTATCATGCGGCAGTTTGAAATGTTGCAGAAGGCGATGAATATCGGTGCCGATATGAACCGGCACGCCATTGAAGAAGTAGCGAAAGTTTAACGGACAAAACAAAATGATTCGACATATTCAAAATGCGGTAACCCACCATTCCACAGCGCGCACGGCGGCACGCCATGCTAAAACACAGACCGAGGCCAATCCGTTCCGTAGTGTTCTGGATGCCACCTCAGCCACAACCGAAGCCCCCGTCGCGGCATCGTCATCCAAGACGGCGCAAACCGGCAATGCAGCCAGCCCTGTGACCACTGCCGGCAGCAAGCCAGCCAGCGCTGCCACGATTACGGCGACCATCACCAAAGAAGCCTCGCCTGCTGCCGTCACGCTGGCCGCGCCGAGCTTTGAATATGGTGCGACGGTCACCAATCCCGACGGCACCGTGGCTGCTCTGAACTGGACGCAATTTGCCGATGCCGCGACAGCGGAACGCGTGGCGGCGAAGCTAGGCGGGAAGGTTGCGGATTCCACCATTGATGGCTATTCGGCCACGCAGCGCAGCATCAAAGTACCGGGGTCGCAGAACCTGGTGAATGCGGGGATCGCCGCGCAGTTATTTGCGCAGTACGGAGACAAGCCCGGCAGCCCGGCATGGCAGATCATCAACCGCGACCTTGGCCGCGATTCGATGGCGACATAGGAAAGGAACAGAACAATTATGATGAGAGCTCTTTATAGCGCGGCCAGCGGTATGTCGGCCCAGCAAACCAACGTCGATAACATTGCCAACAATCTCGCGAACGCAAACACCATCGGTTACAAACAGCGGCGCGCGCAGTTCCAGGATCTGCTGTATCAGAATCTGGTAACGCCTGGTGCGCAAGCCGGTCAGCAGACCACCGTGCCTACCGGGTTGCAGGTGGGCCTGGGTACACGTGCCGCCTCGAACGAAATCATCTTCACACAGGGTAATTTTCAAAACACTGAAAATCCACTGGACCTGGTCATTCAGGGCCGCGGGTTTTTTCAGGTGCGCAAGTCGACCGGCGAAATTGCCTACACTCGCGCCGGCGCTTTCCACTTGAATCGCGATGGCGGCGTGGTCACCTCCGACGGCGACCCACTGGAGCCTAGCATCACCGTTCCGCCCAGTGCGCAATCCATCTCCATCGCCACGGATGGCACGGTAAGTTATGTGCTGCAGGGGCAGACTGCGTCGCAGCAGGCCGGCCAGATTCAGCTTGCCAATTTTCAGAATCCGGCGGGGTTGAATAACGTCGGCCGTAATTTATACCTGCCCACAGACGCTTCGGGCGAGGCCACCGTTGGTGTTCCCGGCGGCAGCGAAGGAATCGGCACGGTGTTGCAGGGGTATACCGAACAATCGAATGTCAGCGTGGTGGATGAATTTATCAACCTGATTGTGGCGCAGCGCACTTACGAGGCGAACTCGAAGATTGTGAAAGCGTCCGACGAAATGTATCAACAAGCCAACAATCTTACTCGATGACGTTTGCGCTGCTGTTTGGTTTGGCTTTGGCGGCATGTACGCCTGTCCGCGGACCCTTGGTGCTGGCCGGCGATCTGGCTGTTGCGGACCCGCGGTTCAGCGTCGCACCAACAGACGCAACGGCAGGCTTCAGCCCAGCCCCCGGATCGCGCCGAGTGTTTTCAGAAGGCGAAATGGGTCGCTTGGGGAAGCGCTTCAACGTGGAAGGCCAGTTCCATGAGTTGTGTTTTGAGTTCGCCATGCACAAGTTAGAAAACGCCGACGTTCTTGCGGCCATGCAGAAGGCAATTCCCGGCGCTGACTTTGAACTGGTAGAAATCTCCGCTTTTGCCGTACCTGAAGGACCGCTTACGTTCGCGCAAGCCACTTTGGCGAAGCCGCCACAATCGCGCCCGGAAGACTCCGTGATTTGGCGCGGCTCGATCCAGTACGCCGAAGGCCGTAAGTCTGTGGTTTGGGCGAAGGTTCGGGCCTCCATCGCCGGCAAGCGCGTAGTTGCTGTTAGGGACATCGCCGCAGGAAAGGAAATTACAGCCGAAGATGTCGAATTACGAGAAGGGAAATTCTTTCCGGATTCTGAACGCTGGGCTGCAACGGCGGAAGAAATGGTGGGGCGGAAAGCGCTCCTCTCCGTGCGGGCCGGTTCCGCTCTACGGGCGAGTGCTCTCTTAGGCGGTGGAGAAATGATCGCCCGTGGAGACACCGTTGTTGTGGCGGTGGATGCCGGCGCCACGCACTTGAGTATCGAAGCACGGGCGGAAACCGGCGGTAGCTTGGGCGATGCCGTGAAGTTCAGAAACCCCAAATCGGGGAAAGTCTTTCAGGCTCGCGTTACCGGGAAAGGGTTAGCGGCGATTGTGTCCCTCGATACTGCCGCAGCAAAGGATAAACAGTGAAATTTTCAGTGATGATGTTTGTGGGCGCCACCCTGCTGGTGGCCGGGAAGCGCGAGAAAGTGGTGAAGCCTTCGCCGCTTGAGCTGTACGTGGGTGAGAGTACGCGGCGCGCGGCCGATACCGATGCGCAGCAGACCACACCCGGCTCCCTCTGGACCCCGCGATCTGGCCTTTCCGATCTGGCACGCGATCTGCGCGCCAGCCAGGTGGATGACATTGTCACCGTCGTGGTTTCGGAGCGGGCTTCGGCTGTCGCTTCCGGCTCCACCAAGACGTCGCGTACCTCGAGTGCTAAAAACTCCATCACTGCTTTGGCTGGCCCCACCAAAGCTGCCGGCATGCTTGCGAACCTGACAGGGCTTTCCGGCGAGAGCAAGCTTGACGGCCAGGGCACCACTACGCGCGACACCACCTTGACCACCAGCTTAAGCGCTCGCGTGGTGCAGGTGCTGCCGAACGGCTATCTGGTGGTGGAGGGAACCAAAAACATACAGGTGGATGGCGAGCACCAGCTTGTTTCGGTGCATGGAGTGATTCGCCCTTCTGACATCACCACCGCCAACACGGTAACGTCCACACGCCTTGCCGAACTGGAGGTCCGCATCAATGGCAAAGGTGTCGTGAACGACGCCACACATAGACCCTTCTTTTTATATCGTCTGCTGCTGGGCCTTCTTCCTTTCTAAAATGAAACATTTTTCCGTCTTATTATTGTTCGCGGCGCTATGCAATCCCGCCGCTTTCGGTGCCAGCCGCCTGAAAGATCTCGCGAGCTTTGAAGGCATGCGTGACAATCAGCTTGTCGGTTATGGGCTGGTGGTAGGGCTGGCCGGCACGGGCGATCGGCGTCAGGCGGTATTTGCCGCGCAGAGTCTAACGAACCTTTTGCAGCGAATGGGCGTCTCGGTGGACCCCGGCGCGCTGACGGTAAAGAATACGGCGGCGGTGATGGTTACGGCCACTCTGCCGCCCTTTGCGCAACCGGGTACGCGGATCGATGTGACGGCCGCAGCCTTAGGGGATGCGCCAAACCTGCAGGGCGGGTTGTTGGTGTTGACCAGCCTGCGCGGCGCGAACGGACAGGTTTATGCCGTGGCGCAGGGGGCCGTCGTGACCGGCGGCTTTGTCGCTGGCAAAGGTGGCAACAGCCAGACCGTCAATCATCCCACGGTGGGCCGCGTGCCAAATGGGGCAATTGTGGAGCGCGCTCCACCCTCCGTCGCGCCTGGCGATCATTTGAAGTTGCAAATCAAACAGGCCGATTTCACCACGGCCGCCCGCGTTTCCGCCGCTATTAACAAGCGCTTCACTGCCCAAACCGCCAAGGCGGAAAATTCTGCATTGGTGAATGTCTCCGTTCCCGAAGAATTTCGCGGCAAGCCGATCGAGTTCATGGCAGAACTGGAAGTGCTCACCGTGGAGGTGGACCGTGCCGCTCGCGTGATTGTCAATGAGCGCACCGGCACCGTCGTCATGGGCAAAGAGGTGCGCATCTCGCCCGTCGCCATTCTTCAGGGCAACCTGAATGTCGAAATCAAGACTTTGTTAGATGTTTCCCAGCCGGCTCCGTTATCGCAGGGTAAGACGATGGTGACGCCGGAAGTCGCAGTGGACGCCAAGGAAGAGAAGGCGCGTAATGTGGTTTTGAAGCAAGGCGCCACGATAGAGGAGTTGGTACGCGCTCTGACCGCCATCGGTTCCACGGCGCGTGATGTCGTCGCAATTCTGCAAAGCCTGAAAGCCGCTGGTGCCCTGGAAGCTGAGTTGGAGGTCATCTAAAACAACATGAAACTGGAAGCAGTCACAGACATTGCGGCGCCAACCGCCGATCTCCCCCGCAAAGGTAAGGCAGTGGATGCGGCCAAGCAATTCGAAGCTCTTCTAATCGGTCAGATGTTAAAGACCATGCGCGAAGGCGGCTCCGGTTGGCTCGGGTCCGGCGAAGATCAAGCGTCTGAATCCGCCATGGGGATGGCCGAAGAGCATTTCGCCGCCGCACTGAGTGCCAGCGGTGGCCTGGGGCTGGCCAACACAGTAGAGCGCGGCTTAACCGCCGCACCCCATTCCCCGAACAAAGGCGCTGAAAGCAACGAAGCCCAGAAGAGCGGGCCTCAAAAGCTCCATGAGTGACAGGCGCCTTCGCCCGATTGCGCATAAGCTGCGGCGTATACGGCGGGTGAAGTAACAGCCGGGGCGGGCTCCCGCTCCGCTTCGGCTAGCTGCGCCCAACCTTCGGATAGGGTGGTGAGCAGGCCCAGAACCTCAGCGAGAGGGCCGTCCTCTTTTCGTAGGTTCGCCTGCAACAAGAGTCCCGTGCAATAGGTGTACAGTTCAAGCAGCCGGGTGGCCGTTTCGCCGCCTGAATCGCTGTCCAGCGACGCGGTCAGTTCAGCAATAATGTCGCAAGCCTTACTGATAGCCGCGCAGCGTTCCGGCACCTGGCTGGCTGCCAGAAACTTTCTCGCGTTCCGTAGCTCGGCAATGGCCCCCTGATAGAGCAGGCACACCAAACGCAGTGGACTTGCCGAGAGGATCTCTTCTTCGAAATACGCGGTGTGAGCGTTTCTCATGGGTTATAAAGTCTTATCGGAGGCCCGAGGCGATTGTTGAGCAATATTTTCAGTAAGTTGGCGCGCTACCTGAAGAAGGTATTCAGAGGGCAGTTGCTCCACCAGTTCGTTCGTGGCCCGATCGATAACTCGCACTATTGCTTGCCGTGTAGTGGGATCGATTGCGATGGAGAATTCGTGTAAGCTGCCCGCCGGAGCACTATCGTTCAACAGTTTTACGGCGGCGGAGACGGAGCGGTTTCGCGCGGACGTAGCCGGATCCGTAATGCGACCCACGGGCTCGACGGGCTGTAAAGCAGGAATGGAGCTCACGCTTGCAACTGAGATGGACATGCTCTTCTCCTAAACTCCTTATCGGAGGATTTTCCGAATCTTCTAGAAATTTTTTTAAAGGTTTTACCTGGTTGTGCCGATAGACTCCCCAGTGACTCGCATATTGCTTCCACTTTTGACGATAGCTTCGCTTGTTTATGCGGATAGCGCGGTTGACCGGCAACTCGCATCCGCCGCCCGCCAACGTGTAGCGATGACCGGAATGACAGCCTCTCTAAAATTCCAACAGGCGTCGGTACGCAGACAAGTGCAGGCACCTGTCGCTGTGGAATCATCGTTCTTTGTGGTCCTTGATCCTACGGCACCGGAACCGAGTGGTGGCGATTGCGCGGTGTTGCCCGTGTTCACGGCGCGAGGCATGGTGGAGAGCGCCGCGCGAACTGCTGGGATCGATCCGAATCTGCTGCAAGCGGTAGCCGCTCAGGAATCCGCCTTCCGCCCTTGCGCTATTTCCCCGAAAGGCGCACAGGGCTTGATGCAGCTCATGCCGGCTACGGCGATGGATCTGGGAGTACGCAATCCCTTTGATCCGGCCGAGAATTTGGCGGGAGGCGCGGCCCTTTTGAAGCAGTTGATGACGCGATATTCCGGAGACCTCAACCGCGTACTAGGCGCCTATAACGCAGGCCCCTCCCGAGTGGACGCAGCCGACGGCGTCCCGGCAATTCCCGAAACAATAAGCTACGTCGATAAAATTTTAGGCAAGCTACGGTGAAGCGATTTAGCGGCCTGGAGCAGTAATGTTCCGGGTGAGCAGATCGGTCATCGTGAAAAATACCAGGACTATGAAAAACAGAAAGCCGCTGGCCACGATAGTTTTGGTCAATTTGGTGGAGTACTTCACATGCATGAAGAACAGGATCACCAGCGTGGCTTTAAAAATCGCGATCGCCATGGCCACCACCAGGTTGAACCTCCCAAGGTCCACATAAGCCACCAGAGCAGTGACTACGGTCAGTACCAGCAGTGAAATAAAAACGGCCCAGTAAATTTTGACGGGTACGATGTGGTCGGCGGACATAGGCTATTTTCTAGGGTCGATTAAGTAAAGCAGTGGGAACAGGAAAATCCAGACGATGTCAACGAAATGCCAGTATAAGCCAAACATTTCTACCGGAGTATGCCAGGCAGCGGAGAACTTGTTTTGCGACGCCTGCACAATCAGAATAATCAGAATTACCGCGCCGATAATCATGTGTGACGCGTGCAAGCCGGTCAGGCCAAAATAAAGCGCGAAATAGAGCGAGGCATGCTGCGGGTCCGCTCCTTCAAATTGAAAGTTGGGGCCGGGGACTTCGTGGTGAACGAATTTATCGTGGTACTCCACCCCTTTGATGCCCAGGAAGACGCCGCCTAACAGCAGGGTCAAAATCAGGAAAGTAATCAGCGCTTTTTTCTTACCTAACGCCGCGGCGTGAACTCCCATGGCCATGGTCATACTGGAGCAGATCAGCACCAGAGTGTTGGACGCGCCCAGCGGGATATTAAGCTTCTGACTGGCCGCCGCGAACGCCAGCGGATACGCATGGCGGTAAGCGATATAGGCCATAAACAGGCCGCCGAAAAACATCACTTCGGTGACCAGGAAGGTCCACATGCCAAGAGTGGACGCTTCTTTCTGCTGCCCGGCGGTTTCGAAATGGTGCTTTAGGGTAACGGCACTAGTGTGAGTTGACAACGGTCTTGGCTCCCTGACCGGCGGCGTAATCGTACGCTTCGGTCGTGACTACAGGTGTGATGGCGAAGTTTTCAGTGGGCGGCGGCGAAGCAGTCTGCCATTCCAGGCCGCTCGCACCCCAGGGGTTTGGCCCGGCAAGCGCACCCTTCTTTAACGAATAGGCAAGGTAAATAAAGGGGATAACCATGCCGATCCCGAGCACAGTGGCTCCCGCCGAAGAAAGTACGTTATAGACCTGGAACTCCGCAGGATAAACATGATAGCGGCGCGGCATACCAAGGTAGCCAAGGATAAACTGCGGGAAAAACGTAAGGTTAAAGCCGAGAAAAATAATCACAGCGGCAACCTTCGACCAAGCCTCGTTATACATGCGACCGGTGATTTTGGGCCACCAGAAGTGAAGGCCGCCGAGGAAGCCCAGAATCGCTCCACCCACCATAATGTAGTGGAAATGAGCGATCACAAAGTACGTGTCCGTCAAGTGGACGTCCATGCCCATGGCGGCAAGGAACAGGCCCGTCAACCCGCCGATGGTAAACAGACCGATAAAGCCCAGCGCATATAACATGGGCGTTGCTAGCTCTACCGAGCCTTTATATAAAGTCGCGGACCAGTTAAACACCTTGATGGCGGAAGGAATTGCCACCAGATAGCTCAACACTGAGAACACCATGCCGGCGTAAAGGGATTGGCTGGACACGAACATGTGATGACCCCAAACGAGGAAGCCGAAAATCGCGATCGCGACGCTGGACATGGCGATGAACGAATAGCCCATCGGCTGGCGGCGGGAGAACGTCGAAATAATTTCGCTGACCACGCCCATTGAGGGCAAAATCATGATGTAGACGGCTGGGTGCGAATAAAACCAGAAGAGGTGTTGAAACAGAACGGGATCGCCGCCCAGCGCGGGATCGAAAATCCCGATGTGCAGACCGCGCTCCAGCGCCAATAGCAGCAGCGTCACAGCCAATACCGGCGTACCCAGAATTTGGAGAAGGCTGGTGGCGTAATGCGCCCACACGAACAGTGGCAGCCGGAACCAGGTCATGCCGGGTGCACGCATGCGGTGAATTGTCACCACAAAATTCAGGCCCGTGAGAATGGATGAAAAGCCCGCGATGAACACGCCGGTGGCCGTTGCCATTACATAGCCGTTCG
>Ga0123336_10000671_pt1 | contig 33168 bp, 35 predicted proteins | sample SSSSmetaG_FD_96466 | JGI IMG/M metagenome (GOLD analysis project Ga0123336, IMG submission 96466) | Glacier valley bacterial and archeal communities from Borup Fiord, Nunavut, Canada, to study Microbial Dark Matter (Phase II) - ​SSSS metaG | ecosystem: Environmental > Aquatic > Freshwater > Ice...
CCCGGAGCGGGCGGGCCTACGAGGCCACGGCGGGCACGTTTCTGCACAAGTCGCTGCACCGGGCGGGCACCTATTTCAGCGCCGACACGCTGCGGGCCGTCGCCGCGCTGCCCTCGCTGGGCCTGACGGGCACCATGCACGCGCGCCACGAAAAAGCCTTCGGCGCCGACCCGCGCCTGGTGCAGCTCTTCGACCGCTACGCCACCTACAACGGCTCCGACCCTTACCAGGCCCCCGCTACGCTGAGCCTCATCCCGCACCTAGAGCACGGCCTCGGCGCGTACTACCCGGAGGGCGGCATCTACGCCATCGCGCAAGGGCTGCACCGACTGGCCGAGGAGTTCGGGGTGCAGTTTCGCTTCAACGAGCCAGTCGAGGAAATTTTGACGGCGGGCGGGCGCGTGACGGGCTTGCGCACGGCCCAGGGCACGTACGACTTCGGCCTGGTAGTGAGCAACATGGATGTCGTGCCGACGTATCGGCGGCTCTTGCCCCGCGAAAAAGCGCCCGAACGCACCCTGGCCCAGCCGCGCTCGTCGTCGGCGCTGATTTTCTACTGGGGCGTGGCCCAGGATTTCCCCGAGCTGGACGTGCACAACATCTTTTTCTCAGCCGACTACAAGGCCGAGTTCGATGCCATCTTCCAGCAGCAGACCGTGGCCGACGACGTGACGGTGTACGTGAACATCAGCTCCAAGAAAACGCCCACCGACGCGCCGCCCGGCCACGAAAACTGGTTCGTGATGGTGAACGTGCCCCACGACCAGGGCCAGGACTGGGAGGCTTTGACCCAGCGAACCCGCCGCGCCGTGCTGCGCCGCCTGCATCAGGCACTGGGCCAGGACGTGGAGCCGCTCATTCGGGCCGAGCGCGTCTGGACGCCGCCGGGCATTGCCCACGACACGTCGAGCTTCGGCGGGGCGCTCTACGGGGCTTCGTCCAACAACGCGCTGGCGGCTTTTCTGCGCCACCCCAACTTCGCCGGCCGCCTGCCGGGGCTGTACTTTTGCGGCGGCTCGGTGCATCCCGGCGGCGGCATCCCGCTGTGCCTGCTCTCGGCCAAAATCGTGGCGGAGCTGATAGGTTAATTATGAATTATGAATTATGAATTATGAATTGGGGTGCAGTTGGCTCGTGCTTGCTTTTGCTCTCGCCCCCATTCAGCAATTCATAATTCATAATTCATAATTCATAATTCAAATCAATGACTTTTCCCGATACCGCTGCCCCGTCGGCGGCCGTTTCCACTTCGCGGCTGCGGCTGGCTCAGGGAGTAGTGCTGCTATTTCACCTCACCGGGTTTCTGGGGCTGACTTTCAGCGACGACCCCGCGTTTTATTTACGCTACACGCCCTTGACCTTGCTGCTGTCGGCGGGCTTGCTGGCGGCGTTTCAGCCGGGGCGGGGGCTGGTGTTCTGGCTCTTCGTGGGGCAGACGTTCCTGCTGGGCATGGTGGCCGAAATCGTGGGTACCAACTACGGCGTGCTGTTCGGGCACTACACCTACGGGGCGACGCTCGGGCCGCAATACCTGAACGCGCCCTGGCTCATTGGGCTGAACTGGGTGCTCGTCACGTATTTAGCCGGTACGCTGGCCGCGTATTTGCCCGTGGGCTGGCCGTGGCGGGTGCTGGTCGGGGCCGTGCTCATGGTGGGCTTCGATTTGTGCATGGAGCCGGTGGCCGGCCGCTACGACTTCTGGCACTGGGCGGGGGAGGTCATCCCGCGCACCAACTTCCGCGACTGGTTTCTGCTGGCGCTCGTGTTGCAGCTGCTCTTCGTGCGTACCCCTTTCCCGAAGCGCAACCCGCTCGCCCCGCTCGTCTATCTGACGCAAGTGCTGTTCTTCTTCCTGCTAGGCTGGCGGTAATTGGGTGAGTAGGTGATAAGCCGTTCGGGAAGTTCACGCAGAGCACGCAGAGGTTATTCGCAGAGAGTCGCAGAGCTGAAGGTCCGTGTTCTGGGCTGATGGAGGGTTCATTCGGCTCTGCGTTTCTCCGCGGATAAACCTCTGCGCGCTCTGCGTGAACTTCCCGAACGGCTTATCACCCATTCACTCGCCGCTGAAACCGGGTTTTAATTGTTTTTGGCTGAGTTCGCGTTGCCAAACCAGTCCAAGAACATCACCCCATGCCCTCTCCCACTTCCCAGGACCTTATTTTCTTCGGCGACAGCCTGACGGCCGGCTACGGGCTGCCGGCGGCGGCCAGCTTCCCGGCCCTGATTCAGCAGAAGCTCAACGCGGCGGGCCTGCCCTTTCGCGCCCTCAACTACGGCGTGAGCGGCGAAACCAGTGCCGGGGGCCGGCAGCGGCTGGCCGCCGTGCTGGCCCGCCACCCGGCCCCGGCCGCGTGGGTGCTCGCGCTCGGAGCCAACGACGGCTTGCGCGGCATGCCCGTGGCCGAAACCACTGCTAACCTGCGCGCCATGCTCTACGCGGTGCGGGCCGCTTCGCCCGAGACGCGCCTCTTGCTGGCCGGCCTCGATTTTCCGTTTGAGCTGCCGACCCTGCCCGTGCCCGGCCTGGGGCGTTACGCTCAAGAGTTCAGCGCCTTATTCGCGCGCCTGGCCGCCGACGAGCGCGTGGCCCTCGTGCCCTCGCTGCTGGCCGGCGTACTCGGCCGCCCGGCCCTTAACCTCGCCGACCGCGTTCACCCCAACGCCGCCGGCCAGCAGGTGCTGGCCGCCAACGTGTGGGCCGTGCTCGGCCCGCTGCTCGGCGAGTCGGTCGCCGTGGGGGGCAGTTGATACAAATAGTTTTCGACGTTTCAAAGAATAGACATGAGGTGTTAGACATGAGACATGAGACATGAGACATGAGACATGAGACTGGTATTTCGGAGTCTCACGTCTCATGTCTCACATCTCATGTCTTAAAAAAACAAACCCAACCCCGGGCGGCCCGGGCGCGTTGTGCGTACATGGCCGCCCCTTTTTTACTCGATGAAGCCGTCCGGGCCAGCGCCGCGCGGCGACTGGCGACCATTAGCGCGGCCGAGCGCAAGGGCGGGCTGGCCGATTTCGGGCCGTTTCACGAGAGCCGCTGGCTACCCGACACGGCTGTTATCGAGCGGGTGGCGCGGGTGCGGGGCGAGTGGCGCGTGAGCCTGGTGTTTGCCCACGTGCAGAACCCGCTGCGGCTCATCGTACGCCACATCACGGCCCACCCGAGCCGGGCGCGGGCCGCGCTTCAGGCGCACTACATGTGCCGGCTCGCTGCCAAAGACGCGCGCGGCACTCAGCGCGTGGGCATCGGCCAGCTTAGGCTGAGCTGGAACTAATAAGCAGTTCAGCAAGGGCTTAACGCATGACAACGCCGCCGTTTCCGGTGGGCTGGCTTGGCTATGCCTAAGAAGTTACCTACTCCTAACCCAGAAGTAAGTGCTTACTCACCCACTTGATTTATTGAAAAACTTTTCGTTACCTTTCGCCGGGCTTCGCGCTGGCGATGGGCCGCACCAGTTTTTCATCTCATCTTTTCCCTACCCTCATGGCAAACGTTTTGTGGCTGCAAGGAGGCGCGTGTAGTGGCAACACTATGTCGTTCCTCAACGCTGAAGAGCCAACCGTCGTTGATTTAGTGACGGATTTCGGCCTGAACATACTCTGGCACCCGTCCATCGGGCTGGAGATTGGGGCGCAGGTGACGACCCTGTTGCAAGACATCATCGGGGGCCGGGTGACGATGGACATCCTCGTCTTCGAGGGCAGCATCATCCAGGGGCCGCACGGCTCGGGCACGATGAACTACTTCTGCGAGCGGCCCATGCAGGACTGGGTGCGCGAGCTGGCGGCGGTAGCCGGCTACGTGGTGGCCATCGGCGACTGCGCCACCTGGGGCGGCATCCCGGCCGTGGCCCCGAACCCGTCGGAATCGACGGGAATGCAGTTTTTGAAGAAAGACAAGGGTGGTTTCCTCGGGGCTGGCTACGTGAGCAAGGGCGGCTTGCCGGTCATCAACATTCCCGGCTGCCCGGCCCACCCTGACTGGATAACCCAGATTCTGGTGGCCATTGCCACCGGCCGCATCGGCGACGTGCTCATCGACGAGTATCAGCGGCCGAAGACTTTCTTCACCGACTTCGTGCAAACCGGCTGCACCAATGTGGTGAACTTCGCCAACAAGGTGAACGGCGGCTTCGGGCAGCGCGGCAACGGCTGCCTGTTCTACGAAGTGGGCTGCCGCGGCCCGATGACGCGCGCCTCCTGCAACCGCATTCTCTGGAACCGGCAGTCGAGCAAGACCCGCGCCAACCACCCCTGCCTGGGCTGCACCGAGCCGGGCTTCCCGCACAACGACCTCGTGAAGGGCAGCGTGTTCAAAACCATGAAGTATCTGGGGATGCCGGTGGAAGTGCCCCAGGGCAACTCCAAAATCGGCTACTACCTGCGCGCCGGCTTCGAGAAAACCCTGGGCGTGCTCGAAGGAGCCGCCGGCATCGGTCAGCCCCACCGCGAGGGGTCAAAGTAGATTGGTGCTTGGTGCCTGGTGCTTAGTGCTTGGGTCTTTCGGCAATTGCCCGATGCTCAAAGCCTAACACCTAATACCCAGGCACCAAGCACTAAGCACTAAGCACTAAGCACCAACAACTAAGCACTAAAAATCTCATGGCAACCCTCGTAAAAGAACTCAACATTTCGCCGGTTGGGCGCGTGGAAGGCGACCTCGACGTGCGCGTCTATATGGAAAATGGCGTGGTGACGCGCGCCCACACGCAGGCGGCGATGTTTCGCGGCTTCGAGCGCATCATGGCCGGCAAAGACCCGCAGGCGGGGCTGATTGTAACGCCCCGGATTTGTGGCATCTGCGGCGGCTCGCACCTGTACTGCGCCTCGTCGGCGCTCGACACGGTGTGGAAAACGACGCTCACGCCGAACGCGCTGCTGCTGCGCGCCATCGGGCAGGCCACGGAAACCATTCAGAGCATTCCGCGCTGGTTCTACGCCATTTTCGCCACCGATATGGCGAATAAAAAGTACGCCAACAAGCCGCTCTACGCCGAGGTGGTGAAGCGGTTTTCGGCCTACGTTGGCACTTCGTTTCAGCGCGGGGTGGTGGCATCGGGGCGGCCGGTCGAGGTCTATGCCATCTTCGGCGGGCAGTGGCCGCACTCGTCCTACATGGTGCCGGGCGGGGTGATGTGCGCCCCCACGCTCAAGGACGTGACCCGCGCCCACGCCATTATGAACCAGTTTCGCAAGGACTGGCTCGAAACGCTGTGGCTGGGCTGCTCGATTGAGCGCTACTTGCAGATAAAGTCCTGGGACGATATGCTGGCCTGGGTCGAGGAAAACGAGTCGCAAAAGAACTCCGACCTCGGCCTGTTCATCCGCGCCAGCCTGGAATTCGGGCTGCACAAGCTCGGGCAGGGCGTGAGCCGCTTCATCGCCACGGGCACGTATTTGCACAAGGACCACTACAACCACCCCACCATCGAGGGGCGCAACGCGGCGCTCATCAGCCGCTCGGGCTTCTACGACGCGCACACCAAGCAGTACCAGGTGTTTGACCACCTCAACATTAAGGAGCACGTGTCGCACTCCTGGTACGAGGCCCAGCCGGCGCTGCACCCCTGGCAGGAACCGCTGCCCACGCCGGTGCCGTCCCAGAACCTGCACAACTCGGACATGGCCGGCAAGTATTCGTGGTCGAAGTCGCCGCGCTACCTCGACATGGCCGCCGAAGCCGGTCCGCTGGCGCGGGTCGTGATGAACGCCAACCCCGACAACCTGCTCTCGCACCAGCTTTACGACCCGCTCTTCGGCGACATCATGGACAAGCTCGGGGCCAACGTGTTCACCCGCACCTTAGCCCGGATGCACGAGGCCCCACGCATTTACGACTACATCGACGAGTGGCTGCGCGGCATCGACCTCAACGGCGAGTTCTACATCAAACCCGAGGAGCGCGACGGGCTGGGGTTCGGGGCCACCGAAGCCGCCCGCGGCGCGCTCGCCCACTGGATTGAAATCAAGAACGGGGTCATCGAAAACTACCAGGTAATGGCCCCCACGACCTGGAACGTGGGTCCGAACGACGATATGGGCAACGCCGGCCCCATCGAGGCGGCCCTGGAAGGCATCGAAATCGAAGACCCGCACGACCCGGTGGAAGTCGGCATCGTGGCCCGCTCGTTCGACTCGTGCCTGGTGTGTACGGTGCACGCGCACGACGCGAAGACGGGCGAGACGCTGGCTAAGTTTAAGCTGTAGGGTTGGTTGCGCACTGCCCAAGCCCCCTCCCCGCGCAACCCCATCCCCTAGCCCCTTCCCCGATGGGGAAGGGGAACTAGCTCTAATTCTAGCTCTAGGACAGACGTTAGATTAGAAGCTAAAACTAGAGCTAGTTCCCCATCGGGGAAGGGGCTAGGGGATGGGGTTGCGCGGGGAGGAGGCTACGAAAAGAATAACTCTATACGAACCACTTTTTTGCAGCCTTCCACCGCCATTCTAGGCTTCGGCAACCCCGTCCGTAGCGACGACGGCGTCGGCTGTTACGTCATCGAGCAGTTGCGCGCGCGGCCCGATTTGCCGCCTAACGTCCACTTGTTTGACATGGGGACTTCCGCTTTCGAGGTGCTGTTTCAACTGGCCGGGCACGAGCGGTTTATCATCGTGGACGCGGTGATAAACACCGGCGAGCCACCCGGCACGTTGTACCGCCTGCCGGCCGAAGCCGTGGCCGCCGCCGTGCAGGATGACCCGATGGTGTTTCTGCACGGCCTGAAGTGGGACCAGGCCCTGTCGTACGCCCGCAAGATTCTGGGCGACCAATACCCGGAGGACATCGCCGTTTTCCTGATTGCCGTGGACGACACGAGTCTTGAGGTGGGCTTGTCGGCGGCCGTGCGGGCCGCCGGCGACCAGGTCTTAACTCACGTGCTCGATGAACTGCTTGCCGCTGAAAAACTGCCACCTGCTGCTCCCCGCTGAGCTGGCCGCTCGCGCCTTTCCCGGCGAGGTGCAGGTGCGGCTCGTCTTTTATCCTGAGCGGCGCGAGCTGCTGCTGGCGGGCCGCTCGGATGTGTTTTTCGAGAAGCTGCACAAAACCCAGTGGCTGGTGCTGAAAGACCGCAACCCGCAAGGCGATAAAACCCTGGCCGTGCGCGATTTATTGATTGATAACGACCTGGAGCTGGACGACCGGGAGTTGGCGTTTGAGTTACAGCCCACGGGAGTGTTGCGGGTGATTTTTTGAGCGTCTATTTGAATCCGCTACCGCCATCGCGCCTGTTTTACAAACCCCGTTGGGGTTTGCAAAACAGGCGCAACAACGGCCATTGACCATTAACCACTGACCACTAACCACTAAGAATGATTTTTCTCACCACCGCGCCAGAACACCTCGCCGACGTGGAAGCGGCCCTAGCCCGCGAAGTCCGCCTGGCCGAGCTGGTAGATGTGGTCGTGGCGGTAGCGTCGCCGATGGCCGAAGTCGCCGAGCCGGCCGGCTTTGGGGAGCTGACGGTGACGGTGGACGGGGTGACGGCGGACCTGGATTGGGCGGAGAGCCTGCCGCCGGTGGTGCTGGCCCGGCCGCTGCCTTTTGATGAATCGAATTTGCTCACGCTCATCTATTTGCGGCTGGGTAATTGGGAGAAGGCGTACGAGCACGCGGCCCCAAAGCGGGCGCTGAGCGACGACGTGGATTTGCTCAACCGGCTGCAAGGCGGGGTGCCGCTGGCGGCCGTGCCGGGCGCGCCGCTCAACGATGTTGGCAGCTTCGACCATTACCGCCGCTGGCATAACCGGGCCGTGGCTTTGCACTACGGCCAGTTGCCGCGCCCGGCTAATGCGTCGGATTTGCAAGCCGCTTATCAGCAAGCCATCGCGGCGGCCCCGGATGCGGAGTGGCGGGCGTTTTCGACCAAGCACTACGCTACTTTTTTATTGGACAACGGGCAACTGAGCGTAGCGCGGCAGCAGCTTGCGGCCGCGCTCGCCCTGGAAAACCTGAGCAAGGCCGCCCGCTATGAGTTGCTGTCGGTGGAAACGGGCGTGCTGCTCCAGCAGCTTACCGTGCCGTATGACGCTGACTTGCTGACCGAAACAAAGGACAAGCTCTGGCAAGTGTTGCAGTATTACGAGCGGCAGCAGCGGCCGCTCAACGCGGCCCTGACCCTGCTCGACGCGGCGCAAGTGGCCAACTTTTCGGGCAGCTTCGCCGAGGCGCTTGGCTACCTGAACCGGGCCGTGGCGGCGCTGAGCCAGGAAGACGCGCCCGAGCTGCTGGCCAACGCCCAGTACCGCAAGGGCGTGCTGCTCTTTACCTGGGCACAGAACGGCAACCCGCAATTTTACCGGGGCGCGCTCGATGCCTACTTGCAGGCGCTCAAGGTGTTCACCCGCAACGAAGCCTTCCCGGTTTTCGCCGAGATTCAGCACCACCTGGGCGTGATTTACTCGGAGATTCCCGACGAGGCGAAGAAGAAATCCATCTGGGCGGCCGTCTCGGTCAGCTCGTTCAACCAGGCGCTCGAATATTTCACCCGCGAGACGCACCCCTACGAATACGCCACCATCTGCAACCACTACGCCAACGCCCTGACCAAGTATCCACTCACGCTCAAAACCGACAAGTTTGCCAAAGCCCTGGGCTTGTACCGCGAGGCGCTGGCCGTGCGCACCGCCGCCGCCTACCCCTACGAGCGCGCCCTGACCCTGCTCAATTTCCTGGAAGCCGCCTGGGAAGTGAACCTCGAACACGACCCCGCCCCGGAAAACCTGTTGGCCGAGATGACTCGCTACGCTGAGGAAATGCCTGACTTAGTGTCGGATGCGGCGCTGGCGGCGACGGCGCGCGAGCATTTGGGGCGATTGGCAGCGGTGCAGCTGGAGTAAGGAGAAGTTTGAGTTTACTAAGACATGAGACGTTAGACATCAGACATGAGACTTTTTCCGATGAGAGTCTCATGTCTGATGTCTAATGTCTCATGTCTTAGTAAACTCAAACGAAAAAGATGACGCAACCAATTGAGACAAAGCCAGCCCATGCACGAAGTCTCCCTCGTCCGTAGTATCATCGGCACGCTCGAAGCCGAGTACGGCCCGGCGGGCCTGGCTCAGGTGCGCGACATTTACCTGCGCGTGGGGCAGCTCTCGAACGTCGAGCCGCTGCTCATGCAGAGTGCCTTTGGGGCGGTGCGCGAAACCGACCCGCGCTACGAGCGCCTGCGCCTGCACGTGGAAGTGCTGCCCATTCTGGTGCGCTGCGAGCACTGCGACCACGTGTCCACCATCAGTAACTACCGCTTCCGCTGCGCCCGCTGCGACGTGCCCACCAGGAATATCATTCAGGGCACTGAATTGCTCATTCACCGGGTGGCTTTTGAAGAAGCAGTCGAAGAAGAACCCGGAGCACACCATTCGGCCGCTCAAAACGATTAGGTTCTGGACCTGGGTGTTGGGTTTTGGGTTTTAGGTGTTCGGTTTTGGGTGTCAGAAATTGAAAATAGGACAGGGTATTACTCGAAACCGAATACCCAAAACCGAATACCTAAAACCCAACACCGAGCACCGAGCACACAGAATCCAACCGCTCTGCCCCAATCCCTCATCCTAAATCCCTAACCCACTATGTTTCCCAAATCCAACCAGGCTCCGCTGGGCAAAGTGCAAACCGAGGAAACCTCGCTGCACCTGCTGAAAATGAACGACTTCATCGCTAAAAATATCCGCGAGCGACTGACGGCCAACCGGACGCTGGTGGTCAATATCTGCTCCAGCCCCGGCAGCGGCAAAACGAGCTTGCTCCAGGAAACCGCCCACCGGCTCAAAGACCAGCTCAAGCTCTCGGTGCTGGTGGGCGACCTCGAAACCGAGCGCGATGCCGAGCGCATCCGCGCCGCCGGCATCGACAGCCTGCAAATCGTGACCGGCGGCACCTGCCACCTCGAAGCCCAGATGGTGTTGCAGGCGCTCGACCACATCGAGTTGCGGGGCGTGGATATTCTGTTCATCGAGAACGTGGGCAACCTGGTTTGCCCGGCTTCGTTCGACCTCGGCGAGGACTACCGGGTCGTGCTCATGGCCACGACCGAGGGCGACGACAAGCCCAAAAAATACCCGCGTATGTTCGTCACGAGCGAGCTGCTGGTCATTTCCAAGTCGGACCTGCTGCCCTACTTGCCGTTTTCGGTGGAAGCGGCCGTGCTGGACGCGCGCGACTGCAACCCGGCCATCGAGGTGCTCACGCTGTCGAGCTACAAGGGCGAAGGCATGGACGAGTGGTGTGCCTGGCTGCTGGGCAAAGTAGCCGAGAAAAAGGCGGCTACCGAGCCAGCCGCCGCCGCTATCGCTGCCAAAGCCGCCGAAGCCGCTCAGCCTCAGCTCGCTTGAAAACCCACCACGTGCATGTGCGCGGCCGGGTGCAGGGCGTGGGGTTTCGGCCGTTCGTGTTTCGGCTGGCGACCGAGCTGGGCTTGCGCGGCACGGTCAGCAACGGGGCCGATGGAGTCCACATTCACCTACAAGCGCCCAGCCGAGCGCCTGACCAAACGCCTGACCAAACGCCCGATGACGTGGCGGCCGATTTCGTATCACGGGTACAGGCCGAGGCTCCGGCGATGGCGCGGCTCACCGGGGTATCGGTCGCGGTGCTCGACCAGCCGCCGTTCGTTGATTTCCAGATTGTGGACAGCCGCGACGCGGGCCAGTCGGCGCTCTGGCTGACCCCGGACTTAGCTATGTGCGCCGCTTGCCGGGCCGAGCTGCGCGACCCCGATAACCGCCGCTTCGGCTACCCCTTCATCACCTGCACCGACTGCGGGCCGCGCTACTCCATCGCCCACCGGCTGCCCTTCGACCGGGCCGTGACGACGATGTCCGCCTTCCCGATGTGCGCCCGCTGCCAGGCCGAGTACGACGACCCCGCCGACCGCCGCTTCTACGCCCAAACCGACTCCTGCCCCGCCTGCGGCCCCCGCCTCAGCGGCTGGGCGGGCGACGAGCCGTTGCCAGCCGGCGAAGAGCTGGCGGCCATCGCCGACCTATTGCGGGCCGGCAGTATCGTAGCCGTGAAGGGTATCGGCGGTTTTTTGCTGGTCTGCGATGCCACGAGCGCGGCGGCCGTGCGGCGGCTGCGCGCGCGCAAGCACCGGCCCAGCAAGCCGTTCGCCGTGCTTTATCCCGACCTCGACACCGTGCGCGGCGACTGCTGCCTGGCCCCCGACGAAGAAGCCGAATTGACCGGCCCGGCCGCGCCCATCGTACTGCTGCCGCTGCTGAGTCAACTAGCTTCGGGGTTGGCCTTGAATGAGATAGCGCCCGGCCTCGCTCAGCTCGGCGTGATGCTGCCTTACGCGCCGCTGCTGGCGTTGCTGGCCGAGCGCCTGGCCCGCCCGCTGGTAGCGACGAGCGGCAATATCAGCGGCTCGCCCATCGCTTTCCGCGACGACGAGGCCCGCGCCCAGCTCGGAACCGTGGCCGATGCGTTTCTGACCCACGACCGCGCCATCGTGGTGCCCCAGGACGACTCGGTGCTGCGCTTTTCGGCCCGGCAGCGGCGGCGCATCCTGTTGCGGCGCGGCCGGGGGCTGGCCCCCACGCTGCCGCCGCGCGTCGGCGCGCCAGTGGTCGTGGGCGTGCTGGCCTTTGGGGCTTCGCTGAAAAGCACATTGGCTTGGTCGGCGAGCGGCTACGATTACGTGAGTCAGTATCTGGGCGACCTCGAAAGCTTTGACACGCAACAGAATTTCCGGCGCGCGCAAGCCCACTTTGAGCAGCTGTTGCGGCAGCGACCGCGCGAGCTGCGGGCCGACCTGCACCCTGGATATTTCTCAACACAACTAGCTGAGGAGTTGGCCGCTGCCTGGCAGGTGCCCCTGCGACGGGTGCCGCACCACGCCGCCCACCTGGCCGCCGTGCTGGCCGAGCATCCACCCAGCGACGCACCCACGCTGGGCCTCATCTGGGACGGCACCGGTTACGGCCCCGACGGCCACGTCTGGGGCGGCGAGTTTTTGCTCAGCCGGGGGCCGGATGCGTCGGGTACTACCGGCTCGCCCGAGCGCCTGGCCCATTTCGCGTATTTCGATGCCCTGCTCAGCGACAAGATGCCCCGCGAGCCGCGCTTGTCGGCCTTCGCCCTAGCGCGCCACCTGCCGGGCGGCGAGGCGTTGCTTCGGCCCAAATTCACCGTTCAGGAGTTCGACCTCTATACGAAACTTTTGAGCAGCAACCAGCTGAAAACCAGCAGCATCGGCCGTCTTTTCGATGCCGTGGCCTCGGTGCTCGGCCTGGCCGACCGCGTGAGCTACGAAGGCGAAGCGGCCCTGCTACTTGAAACCGCGGCCGCTGTCTGGCTGGCACAAGCTGGGCCGAGTCACATATCTACACCCTATTTGGCCGATTGGAACGGCCACGGCGAGGTGCCTACCGCCGCGCTGCTGCAAGCCGTGCTCGACGAGCATCGGGCCGGGCGGCCGGGCGGCGAAATCGCGGCCCGGTTTCACCAGACGCTGGTCAGCCTTATTCAGAAAGTGGCGCGGGCGCATGGGTTGCGGCGGCTGGCTTTCAGCGGGGGCGTGTGGCAAAATGCGCTGCTGGTGGATTTGGCGACCGAACAGCTGGGCGCTGATTTCGAGCTGCTGTTCCATGAGCAGCTCGCGCCAAACGACGAAAATATTGCGTTTGGGCAGTTGGCTGCTGGTGGCTAGGATGGTTTCTGGGTTCGCACCTACTTGCTCGCCGCCCGTGAGCAAGGACTCCGAAACCATTCTATCCCGCCTCCCAGCTAATTAGCCAGCCAGTTAACGCGGCAAGCTCAGAATTTTGCTTATCTTTAACGCCACTAGTTCCGCGTTTTTCTTCTAACTAATTACGGCCATGTGTTTAGCCATTCCGGGTAAGATTAAGTCCATCGAGCTGCAATACGGCGGGCTGGTGCGCATGGCCAAGGTGCTCTTCGGCGGCATCACTAAAGAAGCCAGCCTCGACATGGTGCCCCACGCGGCAGTCGGCGACTACGTGCTGGTTCACGTCGGGGTCGCCATCACGGTCGTGGACGAGGAAGAAGCCGAAAAGTCCTTCGCCTACCTGGCCGAAATCGGCGAGCTGGACGAGCTGGTCGAAGGCAGTCAGCTGGACCGGGCGGCGTATTGAAGATTTAACGTTTAGGGGCTTTAGGTCATGCAGAGCGAAGCGAAGCATCTCGCTCGCCTCGTTGGATGGCCCGTTCGAATGAAGCGAGCGAGATGCTTCGCTTCGCTCTGCATGACCTGACACTTTCAAGCTTAAGCCCCATGAAATTCCTCTCCGAATACCGCGCCCCCGAGCTGGTCGGTCAATACCTGGCCGAGCTGCACCGCGCCGCGACGCGGCCCTGGACGATAATGGAAGTCTGTGGGGGCCAGACGCATAGCCTGGTCAAGAACGGGCTACTGAGCCTCTTGCCCGACCACGTGCGCATGGTACACGGTCCCGGCTGCCCGGTCTGCGTCACGCCGGTTCACCTCATCGACAAGGCCGTTTTTCTAGCCGAGGAGCGCGGGGTTATCCTGTGTTCCTACGGCGACATGGTGCGGGTGCCCGGCTCGCGGCGGAGCCTGCTCGAAGCCAAAGCCAACGGGGCCGACGTGCGCATCCTCTACTCGCCGCTCGAAGCCGTGCAGCTGGCCCGCCAACACCCCGACCGCGAGGTCGTGTTCTTCGCCGTCGGCTTCGAGACGACCGCGCCGGCCAACGCGCTGTCCGTGGTCCACGCCCGCCGGTTAGGGCTGACGAATTATTCCATCCTGGCCTCGCACGTGCTGGTGCCCCCGGCGATGGAGGCCGTTATGGACGACCCGGCCACGAACATCGACGGCTTCCTGGCCGCCGGCCACGTCTGCACCATCATGGGCGTGTACGACTACGTGCCGCTGGTGCAGAAATACCGCCTGCCCATCGTCGTCACCGGCTTCGAGCCGGTCGATATGCTGCAAGGCATCCTGATGACGGTCAGGCAGTTGGAGCGCGGCGAGGCCAAGCTCGAAAACCAATACACCCGCGTGGTGAGCGCCGAGGGCAACCCGGCCGCCCGCGCCGTCATCGACGAGGTGTTTGAAATCAGCGACCGCGAGTGGCGCGGCATCGGCAACATCCCCAACAGCGGCTGGGAAGTGCGCCCCGAGCTGGCCGCCTTCGATGCCAACCGCAAATTCGCCGTCCGCATCGAGAAGGTGCCCGAGTGCGCCGACTGCATCGCCGGCCTCGTGCTCAAGGGCATCAAAAAACCCAACGAGTGCAGCCAGTTCGGCCGCCGCTGCACCCCACTCAACCCGCTCGGCGCCCCGATGGTGTCGTCGGAGGGCGCGTGCGCGGCCTACTACCATTTCGCCCAGGCCAGCGAGTCTTTACAATTAACAATGAGCAATGAACAATGAGTAATTTGGAGCGAACTCAGCCCGGTCAAAGCTGAATCGCTCCTTGCTCCTTGACCTGAATTGCTCATTGCTCATTATTAATTGCTCATTGAAGAATGAACCTCGCCTGTCCGATGCCCGTGCTCGATTTTGATGTCATCACGCTCGGGCACGGCGGCGGCGGCATCCTGACTCACCGGCTGCTGGAGGCGGGCGTGTTCAGCCTGTTCAAAAACGATTTGCTGGACGAGCGCCACGACGGGGCCATTTTTGAGCTGAGCGGGCCGCTGGCTTTCTCGACCGACAGCTACGTCATCGCGCCGTATTTTTTTCCGGGCGGCAACATCGGCGAGCTGGCCGTGAACGGCACCGTGAACGACCTGGCCATGTGCGGGGCCGTGCCCAAGTACCTGTCGCTAAGCTTCATTCTGGAAGAAGGCTTGCCCATGACCGAGTTCTGGGACATCCTGGTCAGCATCCGCGACGCGGCCCAGCGCGCCGGGGTGCAAATCGTGACCGGCGACACGAAAGTGGTGGAGAAGGGCAAGGGCGACGGCATTTTCATCAATACCTCCGGCATCGGGCAGTTGCACCCGCGCGCGCGCATCGCCACTAGGCACGTGCGGGTCGGCGACCGCGTGGTCGTGTCCGGCCCCATCGCCTCGCACGGCATCGCCATCATGAGCGTGCGCGAGGGGCTGACGTTTGAAACCGACATCGTGAGCGACACGGCCAACCTCAATCACACCGTGGCCGCGCTGCTCGACGAGTTTGGCGAGCAGATTCACCTTTTGCGCGACCCCACCCGCGGCGGCGTAGCGACGGTGCTGAGCGAAATCGCCCAGGACACCCAGCTCGGCGTGGCCCTCACCCAAACCGCTATTCCCGTGCTCGACGACGTGTACAGCGCCTGTGAGCTGCTCGGCCTCGACCCGCTCTACGTCGCCAACGAGGGCGTTTTTCTGGCCGTCGTCGCCCCCGACATCGCCGACGCGTTCGTGGCCCGATTGCGGCAGCTGCCCCACGGCGCCCAAGCCGCCCGCATCGGCGAGGTCGTGGCTGAGCACCCGCGCCAAGTCGTGCTGCAAAGCCCCATCGGTGGGCGACGGGTGGTGAGTATGCTGGTGGGTGAGCAGTTGCCGCGGATATGTTAGACGTTGAGCGCGTTGGTCATGCAGAGCGCAGCGAAGCATCTCGCTCGCTTCGTTGCCAACGGTAGTCATGCAGCGCGCCGCTGCAAGCTTGCCCCATTGTTAGCGAACGGGGGTTACTGCTCCACGCGAGATGCCTCGCTGCGCTCTGCATGACCAACGCGCTCAACACCTCAAACCATGACCTCCCGCACCATCTCCCTCTCCAAAAACCCCGCCTTCGGAGCCGCCGACTCCGGGCCGTCCGGCCTGACGGCTTCGCTGGCGGGGCGACCGCCGCTGGTGCGGTCGGCGCGGGTGTTTCGGGGCGATGCGGGCAACCCGCTGCTAGCCCCGCGCGGGGTTTGGACGGTGGGCGGGCGGCTGCTAGTGGCCGACACGGGGCAGAACCGGGTTTTTATCTGGAACACGCTGCCCAACAGAGAGTTCGCGCCGCCCGACGTGTTGCTGGGCCAGGCCGAAACCCATGCCACCGGCCGCAACGCCGGCCACGCGGCCGATGCCACGACGCTGCACTACCCGTCGGGGCTGTGGTCGGACGGGCAGCGCCTGGCCGTGGCCGATGCCTGGAACCACCGGGTACTGCTCTGGCACACGTTTCCGACCCGCCACGGGCAGCCGGCCGACGTGGTGCTGGGTCAGGTCGATTTCGCGGGTAATCAGCCCAACGAAACCGGCATCGGCGCGCCGCCCACGGCCCGGAGCCTGAACTGGCCCTACGGCGTTTTTTCGGACGGCACCCGGCTCTGGGTGGCCGACACGGGCAACCGCCGGGTGCTGCAATTTGACGAGTGGCCGACTGAAAATCACGCTTCGGCGGCGGCCGTCATCGGCAAGCCGGGCTTCACGGAGCGCGACTACGAGAGCCACGAGCCGGTCTGGCCCTACGCCGTGCGCGTGAGCGCGGCCGGGCAGCTGCTCGTCGCCGACACCCAATACTACCGCGCCCTGCTCTGGGCCGACTACCGCACCGCCGCCACCCAGCCCGCCGACGTGCTACTCGGCCAACCCGATTTCGAGGCCAGCGGCCAGAACCAGTACCGCCTTTTCCCCGGTCCCGACACGCTGAGCTGGGTGTATGACGCGTTTTTCGTGGGTGAGCGGCTGCTCGTCGCCGACACCGGCAACAGCCGGCTGTTGTGGTTCGACCGGGTGCCGACCGCCAATGGCGCGTCCGCCGATGACCTGCTGGGCCATGCGAGCTTCGACGTGAGCAGCGAAAACAGCACCACCCGCCTCGGCACCGACCGGCAGCTCTACTGGCCCTTCTCGCTCTGCGCCGACGGCGCGACGCTGGCCGTAGCCGACACGGGCAATCACCGGATTGTGATTTACGAATTGGTTGAGTGAACGGTCGGCGAGGCGGGCTTTTCCGCCGGCTATCCGTTCGGGCGTTGTTGAGTTTAGTCAGACATGAGACGTTAGACATGAGACATGAGACTGGTATCCTGGAGTCTCATGTCTCATGTCTCATGTCTCATGTCTCATGTCTCATGTCTTAATCAAACAACCGGCAGCCCGCCTTCACCCCAGCCATCAGCCTAAAAACCCATGAACCCGGCTTTTCCCCTGCTGCTGGCGCTGTCGGCGGGCTTTGCCCACGCCTTCGAGGCCGACCACCTGGTGGCCGTGAGCAGCCTCGTTACGCGGCGGGCCACGGCCCGGCTGGCGGTGCAGGACGGTATTTTTTGGGGCCTGGGCCACACCTCAACCCTGCTGCTGGTGAGCAGCGTCTATTTGCTGGGGCGTTTCGTGTTGCGGGCCGGCGACTTCCGCTACCTCGAAGCCGGCGTGGGGCTGATGCTGGTGGGCCTGGGCAGCTACCGCCTCTGGAAAGTGCTTCGCCAGCAAGACGTTGCCCGCGACCATAACCACGGCCCGCCCGCCTTTTCGCTGGCCTACGGTGTGGGCATGATGCACGGGCTGGCCGGCTCCGGGGCGCTGCTGCTCTCGGTGCTGACGCAACTCCGGGGCACTTGGAACAGCCTGGCCTATCTGCTCGTGTTCGGGCTGGGGTCGGTGGGCGGCATGATGGTGGCGGCGGGCGCGTTCAGCCTGCCATTCTCCACCCGGTTCTTGGACAGCAAGCCGTTACGGCAGCTGCTGACGCTGCTCTCGGCGCTGGTCTGCCTGGGGCTGGGCTTGAAAATCGTCTATGAAAACCTGCATGGCTGAGCAAATCCTTCCGTACTCCGAGGCCGATTTCGTGGCCTACGCTTTCGCCCAAATGGGCATCGTCGTGGCCCGCCGCGACGGCTCCGTGTTCGAGTTGGCCAACGGCTTCGTGGTCGAAGTCGAGGGGCCAAGCCTGTACCGACTCTCGCACGAGGGCTGGGTAATTTCGCCATTCGATGAAATCGGCAACCTGTGCGCCTTCATCGAGCGTAATACGGAGGTGGAAGAGTAGCGAGCTGACCTGACGGGTTGCCTCACCCCCCGGCCCCCCTCCTTCAGAGAGGGGGCCGGGGGGTGAGGCAACCCGCGCGGCGAGTAGATAAATTACTGACGTACACCTCTATCAGCCGTGGAAAAGCTTGAATTATTGATTGGGGGCCTGGTCGAGAGCCAGTCGCACCCCGGCCTGTTTGCCCTGCTGCTCGAAGAGCCGGGGTCGGGCCGCCGCTTGCCGCTGCTCATCGGCGAGGCCGAGGCCCAGGCCATCGCCATCGGCCTGGAGCAGCTCGACCCGCCGCGCCCGCTCACCCATGACCTGCTGCACAGCGCGTTGCTCGCGCTGGGCGCGACTCTGGAAGAAGTGCGCCTGACGCGCGTCGAGGCCGATGTTTTTTACGCCGAGCTGGGTTTGCGCGCCGCCGACGGCCAGCGCTTCACCCTCGACGCGCGCCCTTCCGATGCCATCGCCCTAGCCGTGCGCGCCAGCTGCCCGGTGTTCGCCAGCCCCGCCCTGCTGGCCACCGCCTATGCCGCCCCCGAAGCCCTTGCCCCCGCCGACAGCGCCCTGAGCGCCTACTCGCGCCCCGAGCTGGAAGCCGAGTTGACCCGCCTGCTGGCCGAGCAAGCCTACGAGCAGGCCGCCCGCGTCCGCGACGCGCTCCGCCGGCGGCCATTGGCGGATTGATTGACTGACGCAAACGACTTGGGCTGGAAACGGGTTATTAGCGCGGCTCAACCCCGCGCGCCCGCGCCCGCCGCCAACTGCCTTGCGAACAATACCCGTAAATATGACTGATAATAAGATAGATACCGTCGTAATCGGTGCCGGCCCCGTGGGCCTGGCTTGCGCGATTGAGATTCAGCGCCGGGGCCACACGGTGGTCGTCATCGACAAGGGCGCGCTGGTTAATTCCATCGTCGGCTACCCGACCCAGATGGAGTTTTTCTCGACCCCGGAGCTGCTTGAAATCGGCGGGCACCCGTTTCCGGTGGCAGCCTACAAGCCCCACCGCGAAGACGCGCTCGACTACTACCAGCGGGTGGCGGCGGCCGAAAAACTCAATTTGCGCCTGTACGAACGAGTGACGAGCCTGCGCGGCGAGGCCGGCGACTTCGTAGTCACGACCGACAAGGGTGAGTTGCGCGCCCGCGCCGTGGTGGTGGCCACGGGTTTTTTCGACGTGCCCAACCCGCTCGGCGCGCCCGGCGAGGACCTGCCCCACGTGAGCCACTACTACAAGGAACCCTACGCTCACGCCGGGCGCGACGTGGTGGTGGTGGGGGCCAAAAACTCGTCGGCCAAAGCCGCGCTGGCCCTGGTGCGGGCTGGAGCGCGGGTGTCGCTGGTGGTGCGCGGCCCCGCAATCGCCGAGACCGTGAAATACTGGATTCGGCCCGACCTGCTCAACCGCATCGCCGAGGGCCGCATCCGGGCATATTTCAACACCAAAATCAGCGCCATTACCCCCACGACGGTTGAGCTGCTGACGCCCAACGGTCCGGCCACCATTCCCGCCGACCACGTGTATGCGCTCACCGGCTATCGGCCAGACTATAAATTATTAGTCAATCAGTTAGAATTGCCCCTGGACGAGGCTGACCCGGCCCGGCCGCCGCGCTTCGACCCCGCTACCCATGAGAGCGGCCGGCCCGGCGTGTACCTGGCCGGCACCGTATGCGGCGGGCTGGCCACGAGCCGCTGGTTCATCGAAAACGGCCGTCACCACGCCCAGCTTATCGCGCAGGCGCTAACGGAAAACCTGGCCCCAGTGTCGGTGCTAGCCTGATTGTGCTGCCGCTGGCTTGGCTTCAAGCAAAAAGCCGCCCGTGTCCTTTCCGGCACGGGCGGCTTCATTGAAAAACGATTTTCGCGGCTATTTTTTGGTGAACGTGGCCGAGACGGTCGTGTTCTGGCTGGTGCCCTGGAAAGCAATCGTGGTGGCATAGCTAACCTTTAGCTCGGTGTCGGCCACTGAAATCACGGTGTAGGTGGTCGTCACCCCGGTCAGCACGGTAGTCAGCGTGTTGCCATCGGCGCTCAGCGCCCAGGTGCCGGTGCTGGTGGCGGGGCTGCCGACGCACACATTGGCACCTTCGCTGACCGTGTACACATTAGGCAGCTCGAAGCGCTGAATATTATCGAGCAAGCAGGGCGAGGTCAGCGTCAGCGCCTGAATGCCGTTGGTGAACGTGAAGCCCATGAACGTGATGCCGGGGTTGAGCGTGGCCTCGGTCAGGACCCAGTTTCGGCCCGTCAGCAGCTGGGTGCGGGTCGGCGGGGCGGGCGCGGGCGCAGGGGTAGCGTAGTTATCTTTCCCACAAGCCCCCAGGGTCAGCACCAAGCCGGCCAGTAACAGTAGTTTTCGCATAGCATAACAGCGTTTTAGCCGGGCGATGCTGCCCTGCCGTAGGCGTAAAGATAGCGGACGAGGCGAGTTGTTTTGCCGTCCGTCCTGACTGACAGCGCGCATCAACCAGCAGCCACTCAGCGCCCGCACCGGGCGGCCGCCGCCACGGCGTAGGAGTAGCCGCTGACCGCGCCGCGCCGAAAAAACCGGCAAGCCCCGGCCGAGTCGCCGCGCTGCTGGGCCAGGCGGCCGAGCAGGAACAGGGTGCGGCCGTCGGCGGGCCGGGCCGCCAGGGCCGAGTCGTAGCGGGCGAGGGCTTCGGCGTAGCGGCCCAGGTGGGCCAGGGCCGCGCCTTCGGCCAGCAGCGCGGGCGGCGGCGGGCGGCGGCCGGCGCGCTCTTCGGTCCGGCGGCCATGCTGCAAGTCGCGCAGGCCGGGCTGGGTTTGGCCCAGGGCCAGCAGGCGGTTTTCGCCGCGCGCCAGGTAGGCGGCGGCCAGGGTGCTGTCGCGGGCCAGGGCGCGGCCAAAGCTCAGGTCGGCGGCGGCGGGCTGGCCCAGCGCCCCCTGGCAGCGGCCGAGGCGCAGCAGCAGCGCGGCGGCTTCGGCAGCGGGCAGCGCGCGCGCGTCGGGGTCGTCTTGCAGGGCGGCTTCGTAGTCGGCGCGGGCCTGGGCGTTGTCATGGGCGCTGTCCTGGGCCAACTCGCCGCGCAGGCGCCGGGCGGCCGGGTAGTCAGCCCGAAACTCCAGCGCCGCGTCGAGCCGCTGATAAGCGGGTCGCCAGGGCTGGCCCTGGGCCAGCGCCAGCCGGGCTTCGTCGTAGAGGCCGCTGGCCGTCACGCGGTCCATGACCACCTTCACCGACAGGCCAAAGAGCAGCATCAGGGCCAGCAGGCCAGCCACGAGCAGTGCGTCCTGGCGGTTAAAGCGTACCTGCTGGCGGGGCACCCGCTGCTGGTAGTGGCGCTCGCGGCGGCCGGCGGGCGGGCGGGTGCGCAGGGGCGGCGTGGTGGGGCCGGCCGTGCTGGCCGTGGGCGCGCCGTAGGGCGAGCGGGCCGAACCGGGCGCGCCCGCCATCCCCGAGCTGCCCGGCGCGGCGGGCTGGGCTGGCCGGGCGCGCAGCTCTTCGGCGCGGCGGGCGACTTGCAGCAGTAAAAAGTCGTACTGGGCGCGTCGGTCGGGGTTCGAGAGCACGCCGTAGGCCACGGCCACGGCTTTGAACTGCTCCTCGTAGCGCGGGTCGCCGCCGTGCTTGTCGGGGTGCAGGGCCGTGGCCAGCCGCCGGTACGCCCGCTTGATGTCGGCGGCCGGGGCCGTGGCCGATACGCCGAGCAGCTGGTAATGATTCTGATTCACGTCGTGGAAAAATAACCCGTCGGTCCCGGACAAAAGTTAGCCCCGCCCCCAACTTTTTCGTAAAGAACGCCCCGACCCCGTGGTAAGAACGAGCAATCAGCCGCCGCCGGATGCCGCCAGTAACCACCAGCGGCATCCGGCTCGCCACTGCCCGCTACTTACGAGCCACCACGCAAACTCTCTACTTTTCGCTAAACAATTCCGCTCGTATGGCCACGCCCCCCAACGACAAAACCCCGCAAAACGACAGCCTTATCGGCAACCTGACCGGCTACCTCGACACGCGCATCGACCTGGTGCGCCTCGAAACCCAGGAAAAAGTCAAGAACGTGTTCGTGAGCACCGTGCATGGCGTGGCGCTGGCGTTTCTGGGCGTGCTCTTCATTATATTCGGCTCGATTTACCTGGGCCTGGCCCTGAACCAGGTACTCGATAGCCCCTCGGCGGGCTTTGGCCTCGTGGCCGCGCTTTATTTGCTGCTGACCGTGCTCTTCGTGGTCGGCGTGGATAAGAAAGTGTTTCAGGGTGTGGCCGACAAGCTGCTTAACAACACGATTTACAAATCCGATAAACGCTGATTTTTAATGATTAATGATTAGTGAGTCAATGGCTAATGACAAGATATTAACCATTGACCACTACTCATTAACTACTAACCATTGACCATTAACCACTAAAAACAGATGTCTGAGCCGACTAACCCGTTGTTCGAGGAAGAAAAGGAGTTTCTGGAGCGCAAGAAGCTGGAATACGAGCGGGCCTTGCGCGGCGATGTGGCGCACATCAAGGACCAGACCGCGAACGTGGGCAAGCTGGCGCTCATTGGCGCGGGCGCGGCCACGGGCCTCTGGCTGCTGGTGAAAGCTTTCCGGGGCCGCAAGCACCACGACGACCGGCACGACGACCACGACGGGTACAGTGCGCGCGACGGGCGCGACGACCGTGGTCGGCGCGATGAGCGTGACTACGCGAGTGGTCGCAACGGCCGCTATGACCAGGGTTACGGTATGGCTTACGACGACCAGCCCGATGGCGCTTTTTTTGACTTCGACGACGACGACGACGAGCGTTGGATAAAGCACGAGCCGACGCGCTTCGAGGAGGATGAGGCCAACGAAAACTTCGACCCCGAAGAAATGATGGCGCGCGGCATGCGCGCGTACGAGCAGGAAAAAGCCCGCGACCCGCGCCGGAACAACTTCGTGGCGGGCAGCCCGCGCGGCGGCGACGACGACGATAATGGTCTGAGCCAGTACCCGAACTTTCCGGCCCATTCGGCCCACCAGCCCGGCGACGGCCAGAATCAGCCCGACCACCAGCCTAGCGGAGGATTTTATTTCACCGACGACGACCACTTCGGCTACTCCGAGCCGGGCGGCCGCTCGGCCGAAGCCGCTGACCGGGGCTATACGACGGATGAGCCGGCGTTTGACTTCGCGGACCGCGACGCGAAAGATGCCCCGGAGCCAGCCGTAAACCGGCCTTTTTATCACCCCGACCACAGCCACCCTACCGCCAACCAAGCCCCCGGCGACCGCCGCCACCTACCCGACTCGGATGGCTTTCAGAGCCTGACCTCCACCCAGAAAGTGGCCGCTACGTCGCCTCAAACCAATTCACTAGCTGAGCCACAAGCCAAGCCGGGAGAAACGCTCGGGTCGATGCTGTTTAACTTCGCCACCAGCGAAACCGGGCGCGCCCTGCTCGGGCAGGCGGCCGCCGTGGGGATGGCTTTGTTCGGCAAGGCCGTGAAGGACCGGATGCCGCGGGAGCCGCTCACAGTCCCGACGCTGACTGAAACGGCCGGTTCTGCCGACCTTGCGGCCTCAACCAGCCCGGCCGCCCGCGCGGGCCAGTCTTCTTCCGCCCCGGATGCCTCCTCCGCCGACCTCGCCGCCGCTTCCTACTTCCCCGACGATACTGCCCGGTAGCCGGCTGCTGAATTCGCTGCTGAGCCTGCGTCAGGCCGGGCACCGGGCGCTGGCCGTGCTGCTCGACCCCGACGATTTCGCGCCCGCCGTAGTGCATCAGCTGCTCGCAGCCATTCGGCGGCATCCCGTCGATTACTTCTTCGTAGGGGGCAGCCTGGTGCTTACCGAGCACCAGGCTGCCCTTTTAGCGTTGCTCAAAAGCGAAGCGCCGCACGTGCCGGTGCTGCTCTTCCCCAGCCACGCGCTGCACGTGGACGCGGCCGCCGACGGCATTTTGCTGCTCTCGCTCATCTCGGGTCGCAACCCGGATTTTCTCATCGGCCAGCACGTGGTAGCGGCCCCGCGCCTGCGGCAAAGCGGGCTGGAAATTCTGCCCACCGGCTACTTGCTCGTGGACAGCGGCCGCGCCACGACGGCTTCGTACATGAGTGGCACGGCCCCGCTGCCGGCCGACAAGCCTGGCATCGCCGCCGCCACGGCCCTGGCCGGCGAGCAGCTCGGCCTGCGCCTGACTTATCTCGACGGCGGCAGCGGCGCGCTGCACCCAGTGCCGCCCGACCTTATCCGCGCCGTGCGGGCCGCCGTGAGCACGCCGCTCATCGTGGGCGGCGGCCTGAATTCGGGCGAGAAAATTCAGGCCGCGCTCCGGGCCGGGGCCGACGTGGTTGTCGTAGGCAACCACCTGGAGCGCAACCCGGCGTTTCTGGCCGAGGCCGTAGCGGCGGTGGAAGCGGTGCGGGGCGTGAAGGCCGACGGGCCGGCAGCACTGGTTTTGGCTGGTCAGCCGTAACGAAAGGCTCCCGGCACCGGTAGCGGTGGCGCGGGCAAATATTCACGCGACCCGCCCCACCCAGCATGTTACTGAAAATATTGCCGCGCACCGGCCTGTTATTGACGCTGCTGACCCTTTGCCCGGTGCCGGTCCGGGCGCAGTCGCTCGCCGGGCAAGCGGCGCTCGACAGCGTACGAGCGGCTTATCATCTGCCGGCGCTACTGGCGGCAGTCATTGAACCGGGCCGCATTCGCTACGTGTACGCCGGGGTGCGCCGCAACGACCAGCCGGAGCCGGTGCGACTGACGGATTATTTCCACCTGGCTTCCGAAACCAAGTCCGTCACCAGCCTGCTGGCGGCTAAGCTCGTAGAGCAAGGCCGGCTGAGCTGGGACAGCGAGCTGCTGGTCATCGTGCCCGAGCTGCGCGTCGGGGCGCTGCCGGCCTACGCTCACGTCACGCTGGGGCAGCTGCTCTCGCACCGGGCCGGCGTGGTGCCTTTCACGGCGGGTGCCGAGTACCAGAAACTATCCAAGCTCACCGGCAGCCTGGCCGAGCGGCGCGCGCGGTTCGGGGCGTATGTGCTGACGCTGCCGCCCGCCCCGCCCGAAGCCGGGCAAGCCTACCGCTACTCCAACGCGGGCTACGTGCTGGCCGCGCTCATGCTGGAGCGCGTCAGCCATTGCTCCTGGGAGACGCTGGTGACCAAGCTGTTTCAAAAGCTAAAATTGCGCCACTGGCTGGGCTTCCCGAACCGCCACGACCCGCGCCAGCCCTGGGGCCACTGGCGACCGACCGCCGCCGACAGCGCTTTCGTGCCGCTCGGCCCCACGCACGCGTACCAGCTGGCCGATTACATGGCCCCGGCCGGCGACCTGGCCATGCCGCTGCCCGACTACGCCCGCCTGACGCAGTTGCACCTACGCGGCCTGCTGGGCCGGGACAACTACGTGCGGGCCGCCACTTTCCAAACCCTGCACTTCGGCCTGCCCGCCTACGCCTACGGCTGGGGCGTGTCGTCGCTGGCCGCCACCGGCGCGGCCGTAAGTTCTCACGACGGCTCGGCCGGCACCTTCTTCTGCCACACCATCCTCTATCCCGGCCAACAGGTGGCCTTCGTGGTGCTCACCAACGACGGCGACGAACCCGCCCGCCGCGCCTGCCACGCCTTGCGTCGGCGGCTGAAGGCGCTGTATCTGAACGGAAAGCTGTGAGTGATACGCTTGCCCAGCATCTCAAGTCGCCTCTTCAGCCCACGTCCGAATCCGCGCAATCCAAAAAAATCCGCGTCAATCTGCGATTAAATGTTCATCGCCGTCTCGCGCCGCCGCATTTTCCCCGCCGGGATGCCAAACATCATCTTGAAGCGGCGGCAGAAATAGGCCGTGTCCTTATAGCCGACTTCCTTGCCAATGTCGCGGATGCTCTTTTTGGTGGTGCGCAGCAGCGACACGGCCCGCTCCATGCGCTGATACTCAATGTAGTCCTGCGGGTTGATGTTGGTCAGCATCTTGAAATACTGCCCCACGTAGTCCTCGCTCACGTTGGCCACGCCGGCAAGCACCTTGTTGGACAAGTCGCCGCTGAGGTGCTCTTTGATGTAGTTGAACAGGTCAATCAGGCGCGGGTCCTTGAAGTAGGTGCTGTTGGTGGCGAGCTGCTCCACGAACAGGTTGTTGCGCAGGATGTAGCGCACGACTTCCACCACCAGGTTTTCGGTGTAGATGGTGATGAGCCGCTCGCGGCCGGGCAGGTCCTGGATGGTTTCCTCGATGATTTTAATGACGAGGTTGGCCAGCTTCGAGCTGCCGCGGATGACGAAAGGCGGCACGTCGAGCGAGGCAAAGAAATTCACCGAGTCGAACACCTTGGCCTCGAACGAGACGAAGGAGTGGCTCTGCTCGGCGGCCCCGATGAGGTCGAGGTCCTCGTTGGAAGTAAAAAACTTGTCCTTGTTGGTAATCAGGTCGTCGTTGGAGATGACGCGCGCGGCCGCGCCCACGCCGTAGCCCACGCGGCTGGCCCGCCCGCCCGGCAAAAACAGCAGCTCGCCTTCCTCGACCACCTGCTCATCGTCGCCGAACACGAGCCGGCCCTGGTGCGAGAGAATCAGGTTGTTGCCCACGTCGTAGGCGTTGCGCACCGCGAAGGCTTGGCGCAACACCAGGTTTTTGGCCCGGATGAAGCGGACCCCGAGCGACTCAATAACCTTGTTGTAGTCTTCCATGGACAAAAACTGAGTAGGCCGGGACGTAATACATTCCCTGCGGTATCCAGCAAAAGTACCCAACACCAACCGAACTAAAGCACGCCCCCGGCTGAGCTGAAAAAAATAAATCCCCGCAATAAAAAAACCCAGGCCATTAGCGCCTGGGTTCAATGCAATTTCTTAACGTTCGGGACCGCGCGGCTTATTTGAGAATCTCGCGGGAAATAACAATTTTCTGAATTTCGGACGTGCCTTCGTAAATCTGGGTGATTTTCGCGTCGCGCATCAGCCGCTCGACGTGGTATTCCTTCACGAAGCCGTAGCCACCGTGAATCTGCACGGCCTCAACGGCCGAGTCCATGGCCACTTTCGAGGCGAAGAGCTTGGCCATCGCCCCGCTCTTGGCGTAGTCGGCGTGGTTGTCTTTGTCGGCGGCGGCTTGCAGGCACAGCAGGCGGGCGGCATCCACGTTGGTGGCCATGTCGGCAAGCTTGAACTGAATGGCTTGGTGCTTGGCGATTTCGACGCCGAACGCCTTGCGCTGCTTGGCGTACTTGATGCTCAGTTCGAGCGAGCCGGAGGCAATGCCGAGCGCCTGGGCCGCGATGCCGATGCGCCCGCCGGCCAGCACCTGCATGGCGAATTTGAAGCCGAAGCCGTCGGCCCCAATGCGGTTTTCTTTCGGCACCCGCACGTCGGTAAACATGAGCGAGCAGGTGTCGGAGCCGCGAATGCCGAGCTTGTTTTCCTTCGGCCCGCACACGAAGCCGGGCGTGTCCTTGTCCACGATGAGCACGTTGATGCCGCGCGACTTCAACTCCGGGTTGGTTTGGGCGATGACCAGGTACACCGAGGCGGTGGTGCCGTTGGTAATCCAATTCTTGGTGCCGTTGAGCAGGTAGTGGTCGCCCAGGTCCTCGGCCGTCGTGCGCTGGCTCGTGGCATCGGAACCGGCCTCCGGCTCGGACAGCGCGAACGCGCCGATGATTTCGCCGGAGCAGAGGCGCGGCAGGTACTTGAGCTTCTGCTCCTCGGTGCCGTATTGCTCCAGGCCCCAGCAAACCAGCGAGTTATTGACCGACATGATGACCGAAGTCGAGGCATCGACTTTGGAGATTTCCTCCATCGCGAGCACGTACGAAATCGTGTCGAGGCCCGAGCCGCCGTACTCGGGGCTGACCATCATGCCCATGAAGCCCAGCTCGCCGAGGCGCTTGACCTGCTCGGCGGGGAAGCGCTGGTGCTCGTCGCGCTCAATCACGCCTTCCACAGCTCCTGGGCAAATTCGCGGGCCGCGTCGCGCACGGCCAGCTGCTCTTCGGTGAGGGTAAAGGGCGACGCGGTGGCCGTGGAAGTCATCATATCAGGCGGGAATTGAAAAGCGGAGGTTAAGACTGCTCAAAATTACGAGTCAGGGCGCAAAGCGTTGGATAAATAACGCACAAGCCGGAATGTTTTAGGGGGAAGCGACGAGCGCGGGCGGACGGCTTTGCACCGCCTTACCAAGTCTCACCCACCCACTTGACGTTGAGCGAGGTATAAAAACTCCCCTCCAACTGGACAGCCCGCCCAGGTAACCGCTCTAACCAAACCGGGCGGATGAGACCTGGTAAGGCGGCGAAGAGCCACCCGGGTCGCGCCTTTGCTTGTCAATTACGCCGGCCGCCAAACAGCATCATGCCGTAATAAAGCAGCGTGGCCAGCGACGAGACGGCGGCGACCACGTACGTCATGGCCGCCCACCAGAGGGCATCTTTGGCCACGGCGTGCTCGGTGGTCGTCACTACCCCACTGCGGTCCATCCAGGCCAGGGCGCGGCGCGAGGCATCGAACTCGACGGGCAGCGTGATGAACGAGAACAGCGTAGCCAGCGCGAACAAGGCCACGCCCAACCCCAAGGGAATGATGCTCACGCGCAGCAGCAGCACCCCGGCCAGCAGCAGCAGCGGCATAATGCGCGAGACCGACGAGAGGGCCGGTACCAGGGCCGAGCGCAACCGCAGAAAACCGTACGCCTGGGCTTGCTGCACGGCGTGGCCGCACTCGTGGGCAGCCGTAGCCGAGCGCCCGGCAAACACGTCGGCGCTAAGGTTCACGGTGCGGTCGGTGGGGTCGTAGTGGTCGGTGAGCTGGCCTTCGGTGCTGATAATGCGCACATCGCGGATGCCGTGGTCGGCCAGCATGCGGGCGGCGATTTGCTGGCCGCTCAGGCCCGAGCGCAAACCAATTTCGGCGTATTGCCTGAACTTGCTCCGCAGGCGCCACTGGATGCCGTAGGATACGAGCGTGAGCAGAATCAGAAAAATGAACATGTCGGAAGGGGGAAAAATGGTGCGGCGATAACAGCGGCGGCGGCCCGGAAATTCACCCGGCAGTCGCTGTATTTCACGGCGCGCTCATCAAATTTCCCGCCGGATTTTCGCCACGATGGCCGACGTGCTATAGCCCGCCACGAGCGGCACGGTCAGCACCTGCCCGCCGCCGGCCAGCACCAGCTCGTGGCCCACGATGCCCTCGACGGCGTAGTCATCGCCCTTCACCAGCACGTCGGGCCGCACCAGCTCGATGAGGGCCAGCGGGGTCGGCTCGCCGAAGAGCACGACGGCATCGACGAAGCCCAGCGCGGCCAGCACCCGCGCCCGGCTGGTTTCGTCCTGCAGGGGCCGCTCCGGCTTGAGGGCCGCCACGGAAGCATCGGTGTTGAGGCCCACCACGAGCCGGTCGCCGAGCGCGCGGGCGCGCTCCAGGTAATCGACGTGGCCCAGGTGCAATAAATCAAAGCATCCGTTGCTGAACACCACGCGCTGCCCGGCCGCGCGCCAGGTGGCTAGCACGGCGGGCAGGGCAGCGCGGGAGAGAATTTTGTCGGCAGTCATTTTTTTCAATTATCAATAAGCAATGAACAATGAGCAATTCAGAATAAACCTCAAATTGTCAAAGCTGAATTGCTCATTGCTCATTGCTCATTGTTCATTGTGATAATCGGCTCGTGGGCCAGCGCCTCGGCCTCGGCCGAGAGCGTCCCCTTGTCGTGGGCGGCGACGGCCACGAAGCTGATGCCGCCGAGCAGCACCACGAGCAGCGTCTGTGCCCCGTGCACGACGAGCGCGTAGGCGATGCCGGCTTCCTTGCTGATGCCGTAGGCCAGCAGAATGCCTTGCACCAGCACGTGGAACGGGCCGATGCCGCCCGCCACCGGCGCGGCCATGCCGAAGGCCCCGAAAGTGAGCACGGCCAGGCCCGCCTTCGCCCCCAGCCCGTAGGTTTCGGGGAAGCAGAAGAAGGCCAGGTAATCAAGCAAGAAATACACGCCCCAGGTGAAGAGCGTGTGCGCCACGAACAACCATTTGTGCTCCAGGCGGCGAACGCTGAACACGCCGGCCAGCAGCCCGCGCGCGAAAACCATTGCCCGGTTGAAGAAGGCGAGCTGCCGCAGGCGCTCCAGGTTGCGCACCAGCGTGAAGGCGGCGGCGGCCAGCAGCAGCAGCCCGCCCAGCGCGGCCAGCAGCAGCGGGGTGCGGTTGCGGGCCAGCGCGTCGGCCTGCCCGCCGAGCAGCTTGTCGGTTACGAACACCCAGAACGTTTTGAAATCCAACGCCAGCGTGAGACCCAGCAAACTCAGCAGCACCAGCACGTCGATGACGCGCTCGGTGACGACGGTACCCAGCGCCACCTGCACCGGCACGCCGGTCGTGCGTCGCAGCACCGAGCAGCGGATGACTTCGCCCGCGCGCGGCAGCACGAGGTTGGCCAGGTAGCCCACCATCATGGCGTGATACACGGTCCAGAACGGGGCCGGCGTGCCGGAGGCGGCCAGCTGCATCTGCCAGCGGTAGCCGCGGCTCAGGTAGCCCAGCGTGGAAATAACGAGCGTCAGCCCCAGCCAGAAATAATTCGCCGTGCGGATGTAGTGCCCCACGCGCGACAAATCCTGGCCGCGCACCGCGAACCACATCAGCGCCCCCGAGATGGCCAGCAGCAAGGCGTATTTTAAGAACTTCATTTTTAGTGGTTGATGACCGACCTGACGCAGCGCCTCACCCCCCGGCCCCCTCTCCGAAAAGGAGAGAGGGAGCCTGACGACAGAGGTTGCTACTAAATTGTTATACATCAGTTATTAAGCACCAAGTGCTACGTCTCGGCTCCCCCTCTCTTTTTCGGAAAGGGGGCCGGGGGGTGGGGCGCTGCGTCAGGTCGGTCATTGCCCATTCAAGCCAGCCGATTATGCTCGTCCGGGAACACCAGCGTGGGGCGGTGGGCGCGGGCCTCCTGGAAATCAATCAGCCCGTAGGAAAACACGATGACGATGTCGCCCACGGCGACGCGGCGGGCGGCGGGGCCGTTGAGGCAAACCATGCCCGTGCCGCGCTCGCCGCGGATGGTGTAGGTTTCGAAGCGCTCGCCGTTATTGACGTTTACGACCGTTACCTTCTCGTTTTCGACCATGTTGGCCGCGTCGAGCAGGTCTTCGTCGAGGGTGATGCTGCCCACGTAATTCAGCTCGGCCTGGGTGACGCGGATGCGATGCAGCTTGGATTTTAATACTTCGATGTGCATGAGGCGAAAACGGAATCAGGCAGTAGGTACAACAGCGAATAAAAGCCGGAAAAAAGTGCGTAAAGATAGCCGGCCCCGGCGCGGCCCTGACGTATGCTTTGGCGGGTGCTTCGACGCAAGGCGGGCGCGGCAAACCGGCCGCGCCGTACTTTGAGGCCGCTTACCAACCCGTCTGCTTTGCGTACTCCCCGTTCCTTACTGCTGCTTAGCGCCCTACTGGGGCTGTTTTTGGGCGGCGGCCCCGCCGCCCGTGCCCAAACGCCCCTCGGCCAACCCTCGCTCGACGAGGCGAAGGTGCAAATCTGGTGCGCCACGGCGCGCTACGTGTATGCCGACGCGGGCCGGCCGCGCCTGGCCGCCAGCCTGCGCTGCGAAGGCGGCAACCTGGCCGCGCTCGCCGCGAGCCTGCGCCCCGACAGCCTGCGCATCTACACCCTGCTCTACGCGCCCATCGAGGGCCGGGGCCGCATCTACCGGGGCCTGAAGGACAACCCCGCCCGGCTCGCGGCCCTCACCAAGGCCATCGTGAGTAAGCTCGGCGCGTCGGCGGCCCGCCAGCGCGACCCGGCCCGGCTGGCCGCCCTGCAAATGCTGGAAAAGCGGCTGACTGATTACGTGCAGACCGGCCTGCCGCCCACCGACCCCACCCCCGCGCCCGAAGCCGGCCGGACTGCCGTCGCCCTCAGCGGCCCCGCCGAGGCCGCCGAAACCAGCGCCGCGCCCGGCTCACGCGGCGGGCAGCCGGGCGCGGCGGGGCGCGGTGCTGACTCCAGCGGGTCGGTGCTGCCGCGGCTCTTTGCCCCACTAGCCCTGATTCTGAGCTTGTTGAGCCTGGTGCTCTACGCCCTGCTGCGCCAAAGCCTCACGGCTACTTTGCGCCAGCTGCGGCGCGACGTGATGCCGCTGCCCTACGCCGAGCTGACCACCGCCCAGCGCCAGGAAGTGGACGAGCTGATAACCCAGCGCCTGGCTGAAACCGCCCAGGCCGCCCGCGTTACCCAGCCCGCTCAAACTGCCCAGGCCGCCCAAGCCACCCGCCCGCTTGCCCCCGACACGGCGGCACCCACCGCAGCTAACCCAGAGAATCCGACCGTTGCCGGGCCGGCTGCGTAACTACGCTTTTCTCCCAGGTCGGCCCCATGCGCGTGCTTTGTTGCTTTGTTTTGCTGCTGGCCGGCCTGCTCGGTGGTTGCCACACGGCAGCCCCCCGCCGGGCCGGCATCCGGGCCAACCAAGTGCCCAATAAGCGTGTGCTCACCGAGTCGCCCACGCTGGAGCGGCCCGCGCCCCGGCAGTGAGTTTTTAGTGGTTAGCGGTTAATGATGCCTCCTCACAAAGACTCATTAATCACTAACCATTAACCACTATTCTACCACTTCGAGCACGGTGCGGAACGAGTGGTACTTGCCCCGAAAGCGGGCGTCCATGTCCTGACGCAGGGCGGGCGCGAAGTGCGTCTGGTAAGCTTCGAGCTGGGCCAGGCTGACGGCGTAATACTGAGCGGCGTAGGTGATACCGCCGTCCTCTTCGTCGAGCAGGCGCAGTAGCTGGCAGCGCACGAAGCAGCCCGTGCCGAGCACGTCGGCCAAGTGGTGTTCGCGCATGAAGGCCAGCCACGCGTCGGCAATGGCCGGCTCCAGGCTGGTAGTCACGTTGTAGAGAATCATTTTTTAATGTGTTGATGTGTTTTTGATGTGCGAATGTGCGGATGATTTTTCTGGCAGCAGCGGTTTCTCTGAAAAACCATTCGCACATCAGCACATTTAATTCAGACCCGCATCGTGTCGGGCTGAAAGTCGTTGATTTGGGCCATAATATCCTTCGGGGTGAGTTTTTGGGTGGCGGCGGCCTGGGCGAGGGCGGGCAATTCGTGGTCGCCGGCCAGGCGCAGGGTTAAAATCTGGGCCAGGGTCAGGGTTTTTTCGAGCGTGGCGAAGCGCTGGCCGCTCAGCTCGAAGTAGCGCTGGCGCACTTCGAGCCGGGCCACGCGGTCTTGCAAGGTCAGGGCGTAGTGCTGGCGCAGCATGACGAGCACCCCGAAAGAGAGCGTAGTGACGGCGGCCAGCGAAAACCAGAGCCGCGAGATTTCGGAGTCGTCGCCGCGCACGTCGA
>Ga0123336_10000677_pt1 | contig 33059 bp, 14 predicted proteins | sample SSSSmetaG_FD_96466 | JGI IMG/M metagenome (GOLD analysis project Ga0123336, IMG submission 96466) | Glacier valley bacterial and archeal communities from Borup Fiord, Nunavut, Canada, to study Microbial Dark Matter (Phase II) - ​SSSS metaG | ecosystem: Environmental > Aquatic > Freshwater > Ice...
CGCCTCGCCAACAAGAACGAGCCGAGCTGCTTGAACGGAGTCACCAGCGTGTTGCGAAGGAGCATGCTGATGACGGTGACCGAACTAATCAGCCCAGCGCCCTGGTAGCGCTCGATCGCGGGCGCCATCAATCGAAAGACAGTCTGATACATCCACACCACCGTCCACACGAGCGATAGGGCGGCGAACATGATGAATAGATATCGCAGGTTCGAGTCGATCTCTTCCTCGGGCGAGTCGATGCCAAACAGCCGCTTGCTCAGGCTCGATTTCAAGAGTTTGAACGAGCGCTCTCGCAAGTTTGGGGTGCCCAGCAGATCGCACAGGAAGTAGTAGCCGTCGTACTTCATGAACGGTACGACATTGCCGACGAGAGAGACTGCGGCGAAGCACATGTGGATGTAGACGGCGCGGTAAAAGAAGCTTGTCGGGTTCGTGATGGCGAGGAGGACGACGGAGAGACATACGAGTACTAACGACACGACGCCGCCGCCGGCTGAGACCGCTATTTTGTGACGTCGGTTCGTGAACAGGTACGTGCTGCTCGTATCGCAGTATGGGAGGGCGGCAATTCGGTAAAAGACTGTGAACCCGATCTCTCGAACCTTACCTCCGTAGTGGTAGCAGGTCAGTCCGTGGCCGAGCTCGTGCAGAAACGCGTGGGTCAGGATCAGAACGATCGCGAGAGCGATGTCGAGCACACCAAAGTCGAGCTTCGGAAACGCGGTCGTCGCAAGCTCGTAGCCGGTGACCACGACGAGTGCGAGTAGGACTAACGCAGCGAACCCGTGGAAGACGAACTTGCCAACGGTTCGATCGAGAAACGTCAGGAGTCGCGTAGGATCAAAGGTCCCGAAGGTCGGAAAATCTGTCGACGAACCGGAGAGAGCCTTGACGTAGCTCCGCTGGATCGCGTCCACGAGCGTTTTAGTCCGCTGGTTATCAGGATTGATCTCGAGGACGGCGTGAAAATAATCGAGCGCTTTGGCGGGTTCGCCCTGCTGCAGATGCCTCAAGCCTCCCATGAACATCACGGCTTCGGCCGAGACCACACGCTGCGCCCGTTGGCTCGTTTCGAGCTCCGAGAAACTGCGAAACTTGAACCCCAACTTCTTGAGCTCTTTGATGACCTCCTTTTGCGCTTTTGCTTGCGAGACGTTGAACGAGCCGATGTCCAGCAGCGTCATCTTGCGCGCTTGAGAAAGGAAGCGCTCCGCGGCGTGGCGCGGGATCTCGACCTCGAACTGCTCGCTCAACTCCGCCGTCATTTCGTCGAGCGAACGGATGCCGTCGAGCTTCCTGAGCATCGCAGCCTGAAGCGGGTTGAACTTGTAGTAGGTGCCTCGCACCGGGTCGTGGATCATCACGACATCTTCGCCATCGACTACCTTGTCGAAGTACTCCAGCTCGTCTCGAGCTTTGGGCTGGCGAAACGGCATCGGAGATCAGAGAAGGAACCGCACCCGCACCCAGCGAAGAAGCCGGCGCGTCGCGAGGTTGAGAAGCGTGCGATCGCCGGCCTCGACTTCGCCGTAACCAGTCATGTCTTGCCGCAGCATTCCGTCGAGGTTGTTTAGCCGGCTCACGACCCGCACCACGTTGACCTTGTCGCGTTGCTCCACCGATGGTGCGATGAACTCGACTTTTCCTGTGAATGGGTGGAGCGGATAGCTCTCGACTTTGACCGTCACGGGCATTCCGATCGCGACGGTATCCGCCTCGCGCTCGGGAACGTAGATCTCGGCGCGCACCGTTGCGGTGTCCGCGATCTCGCACACCAGACCGCCGGCCTCGACATGCTCTCTCATCCGCTCGTGAAACTTTGGGGTCAGAACAACACCGCTGATCGGAGCTCGAATCACGACCATGTCGTTGAGTTTTTGATTGATGAAATCGAGGTCCGCCTGTGCGCGCTTCAGCGTTGCTTCGTAGGCTGCGACCTCTTCCACCCGCGTTCCCGCCTGGAGAAGCCGCAGCGCTGCACCAGCTTCGGACGCCGCGTTCTGCTTTACCTGCAGGTCGAGCTGCGCCTGGTCCAGCGCCTGCTTCGAGCCGACGCCGTCGGAAAACATCTTTGATCGGCGCGACGCCTCTTTCTGCGCGAACGACACCGCCGTGAGCCTGCCGGAGAGTACCGACTTGGCTTGCGAAATCTCTTCAGGCCGGGCGCCGTGATGCAGGCGTTCGAGCTCGGCGTGGGTACGCTCGAGCTCGGCTTCGGCCTTCCGCTTCTCGGCTGCAAGATCGCGGTCATCGAGCCGGACGAGGACATCGCCCTTTTTTACGGGCGAGCCCTCTTCGACGAGGATCTCGGCAATCACGCCGCTGATCGGCGCTCGAACGTACGCGCGGTCCGCGGGCACGATGCTGCATTCAGCGGTGACGTAAAGCGGATGGTGGATCACCCCCGCTCCGATCAAGACGACAGCGAGTAGGGCGAGCACGCGCAGCGACCTGCGTTTCCACCAGCGCGGCGTCTCGCTCTTGCTGCTTTGCCACAGCTCCTCGGACTCGGATGCCACCGCCTGAGGCGTCATTTGCGGGCTGGCTGGTGCTTCTACATCGACGTCTTCTGAACTTCCTGACTTGAAGCTCTCGGGCGCTCTCGGCGGCGGAGCGGGCGCTGGTGTCAGATCATCGAAGTCGCCGGAGCCAAGTACCGTATCGTCTTCGGTCTCGCCGTTCGCGACCATCTGATTGCGGCTCTGCTCAAGCACCTTGAATGGGTCGCCGGCGGGCGCGATGTTGGTGTTGTCACCCAAATCATCATCAACGAATCGCTGCTCGATGAAGAAGGGCGCCCGCCGCGGTCCCGGATTTGTTACCTCAGCCCAGCGCAGGCCTTCTTCGCGGTGTAGATCGCGTACGACCTCGTTGCGAAACGCAGCAAACTCGTCGGTGACCGCAGACGGAAGCGGGATGACTTTGCCGTGACCGGGTTTCGTCGGTTCCGGCGGCTCTTCGAGCAGACCGATGTGGAGCAGCTGGACGACGAGCGACTCGACCGCTGCAGGTTGGATGGTCGGGTTATAGGATCTCGCGACAAGCGTTAGCTCCTCGAGCGAGCGATCTCCATCCAGCGCTTGCGCGACGAGACACTCCAGCTCGTAGAGCTCTACAAATTGTTGGGTCCGCGGGTCGCAGAGCCGGAAGGTCTTTCCGTCGCGGCCGCGCACGAGCCGCAGATCAAGGCGTAGCGCCGGCAGCCGATGCCAAGAGCGGACGCGCTGTAGAAGATCGCGTCGTGCTACCGCGGGCTCCATACTGCCGACGAAGATATCACGTGAACGCTTTATTTGACTGACCCACGGTCGCTTACACGGCAACACATTGGCACCGTTGAGACGGCCGGTCGGCGGGTGTTAGCTTGTGCCGTGCGAACGGTCGCAATATCGGCGGATCCGCATGTCCGCAGCCGGCTATCGTCGCTCCTCGACGCTGAACCGGCCGCGCAGCTGGATCCTTCGCACGACGGTGCGCTCCTTGTCGTGGACGCCTCGGGGGACATCCCAAAGGTGCGATCGCGAGCGATCTTCGTCGTGCGTGATGCCTCGCTCACTCGCATCGTCGAGCTGTTCGCGACCGACGCGAACGTCGTCGGGGTCGTCCGGCTCGCCGACGAGGAGCAACTTCGAACACTCGTCGCGCGGGTGCGGAGTGGCGAAGTATTCAGCGCTCCCCTAAGGTCAGCGGACCTCCATCGAGATCTCGTGACGACCTACGCGGATCGCGCGGGGGTTCTCGAGCGCATCCGAACCAAGGCTCAAGCGTGTGGTGCTTCGCGCGGCACCTTAGATTCGATCGAACAGTGTGCAGACGAATTGCTCGTCAACGCCCTGTTCGATGCGCCTGTCGATGTGCGGGGCGCACCATTATTCTCGACGATCGATCCGCTGCGCCGCACGCGAATCGCGTTCGAGCAGCGCGTGAGTGTCGAATATGGCGGCAATGGCGAGTCGTTTGCGCTGGTCGTTCGGGATGGTTACGGCACGCTGCTTCGGCCGGTTGTCGCGCGCGTGCTGCAGCAGGGTGTCGCCGCGCCAACGGTCGGTCGCAGCGTGGGCGGTGCAGGACTCGGCTTCTTCTTGATCGCGAGCAGCGCGTCGCAGATCGAGATCTCCGTGCTCCGCGGAATCGCCACGCAGGTCACCTGTTGTTTCGCGCTGGGTGGCAAACCGACGCTCGGGCAGCTTGCGTTCCTTGAGCTCACGCATGACACCTCAGGAACGCTGGTGGCTGCACCGCGTCCAGCAGCTGGCACGCGGTTCGTCTCTTCGCGAAGTCGCCGCGCGCGCCCTTTGGTGGCACTCGGCGCGGTGAGCGCGCTCGGGTTCATTGGAGCGATGCTCGTGCAACGCGCTCGCGTGCCAGCGGCGGACCCGGGGCTGACGCTTTCGATCTCGGTAGCCGATGCGGTCGTGCGGCTTGATGGCGTCCCGCTGTCTACGACGCACGGTGCGCATGAAATCGATCGATCGCGCGCCCATCAACTGGTCGCGACCGCGCCCGGGTTCGTTTCTACAACGCTTCAGATCCCGGCCGATGCCCATCACGTGGACGTCACACTGCGGCCCAGCGCGACGCTATCTGTCGCAACGGTGCCCGTAGGCGCGATGATTCGAACGAACGGAAAAGACCTCGGAACGTCGCCCCTCACGATCGAGGTCGAGCCGGAGCAGGCGCTCGTGCTCGAGGTCACGCTCCGAGGCTTCGCCCCGGCGCGCGTCGAGGTCGGTGCGATCGCGGCCGGAAAACTTCGAGTCGCTCGTAGCGACCTCGTGCGTTCATCGGAGTTCCTTAGTATTCACGTGGAGTCGACCCCGAGCGGTGCGAGGATCACCGGGACCGGGGTCGCGGAGGTTGCGTTTACTCCGGCGGATGTAATCGTCGCCAAGGCCAAGCATCCCGAGCTCACGCTTTCGATGCCCGGCCACAAGACGGTAACTCTGCCGTACGTCGTGCCGGAGGCCGGAACGGAGTCGATCGAGCTGCGCGGCGAGCTCAACTAACTTGGCTTGACGACGAGATACGCGATCAACGCCGCCACGATGACGCACATCACGATCATCACGAGCCGTACGTTCGTCGGGCTCTGCGGTTTGACGGTCGGAAGATTCCGAGTGGTCTCGGGCTTCGCCGCGGAGAATTCGTGACTTCGTCGCGACAATGACATCGACGCGTCGATGAGTTCGTTCGGCGAGATTTTCGACCGCAGAGACTCCGAGCCATTCATGCTCGCGAACGATGCTGGCGACTTGCTCTGATCGAGTTTGTCGGACTGCGCTTGGGTAGTGCCAGACCCGACGGCGAGCTTGCGGGTTGCCAGTGATTCGCTTTCCGCAAAGCTCGGATTGGTGTGGACGATCTCGATCACTCCACCTTCCGCGTCGTCAGCTGGATAGAGGCGACCGAGGAATTGGCTGATATCCGTCGACGACCGGTTGAGGTCGAACGTGCGCGCAATCTCGTCGAGCGCGATTGCGATCTCTCGACCGGTCTGCGGCCGGTCGGCTGGGTTCGGAGCAAGCATCCGCGCCACCAGCAGCGCGATCGGTTGCGGGATCTGAGGAACGAGCTCTTCGAGTGGGGTGTATTGACCGGCGCGGGTCTTGCGGACGATGTCCTTTGGGTCACTGCCGGTGAAGGGCATCTGGCCGCAGCACATCAGATAGAAGATCACGCCCAGCGAAAACAGATCGGAGCGATGGTCGAGAGCTTGGTTCGACGTGTGCTCCGGCGACATGTACATCCACTTGCCAACGATCATGTTGGCCTGCTCGGTCACCGAGGACATGGCGACGCCGAAGTCGAGCAGCCTTACGGTTCCATCGAAACCGAGCATGATGTTGTGAGGCGAGACATCTCGGTGGACGACGGATAGCCGCTGGCCGCCTAGGTCTTGCGACCAGTATGCGTGATGCAGTGCTTGAGCGACCTCGTGGACAATGAAGCACGCGTCGCCGAGCGACATGGTTTCGCGCACGGCGCGGAGCCGCTTGATCACCTCGCGGAGGTCCTTGCCGCGGACATATTCCATGGCGAGATACAGCGCGCCGTCCACTTCGCCAACATCGAGCACCTGCACGATGTTCGGGTGCATGAGTCGGCCGGCGATCTTCGCCTCGTTCAGGAACATGTCGATCGCGAGGTGTCTGCTCTCAAGCAGCTGTCGCTGAATTCGCTTGAGCGCGACCGGCTTCTCGAAGCCTCCAATCCCAACCTGTTTTGCGAGGAACACCTCCGCCATGCCGCCGGACGACAGCAGGCGTACGATCTTGTACTTGCCGAGGATGGTGTCGTCGGCGCTCAGCGACACTGATGCGCTATCGCCTGCCTTCGCGACGTTCGCGTCCGTGAGCGCGCGCGACAAGACCTCGGCACGTTGGCTAATTAATTTCGAGCTCGCCTGAGGGACGCCTGTACTGGCCTTCTGCAGTGGCGCGAGGATGTTCGGCTGGAGATTGTGCACCGTGGTCCCGCCGCAGCGCGAGCAGACCTGGTCGTAGAACTGCAGCGGCCAGCCCTTGCCGTCGAGCGTCTGGCTTTCTTGCGACGTGCGCTTGCAGTCGACGCACGTGTATTCGACGAGGACCGACCAGATTGCGATGTTTCGCGCGATCGCGATCGAGTCAGCTGCGACCGCGAGAAACGAATGGTTCACATCGACGAGCGAGACCGAAGGAACCTGGCCCGCGAGACTTTTTAACAGGCGGCGCCATTCGCGCTGCCCGAGTGGATCGAATCGCTCGACCTCCGCGAGGTCGATGACGACCTCGCCCTCCGCACCCACGAGAAATGGCCGCGCTCTGAACATCGAACTGATCGCGCCAATGATCCGGAAGTACGTCACCGAGCCATGGACCAGTTTGATGATCTTCGGCGGCTTCTCGGCCGCCGTATCGACGGATGCGATGTAGAGGTTTTGCGCCGCGAGCATTTCGGCTGCAGCGGGCTCGATGACTGAAGCAGCGTATTTACCGACGAACGAGAAGTAGCTCTCGGGAGTTTCGTCAAACTCGAGCGTGCCACCGCAACGCTGGCATTCCTTGGCCGGCACAGCTCCTTTGGCGAGCGCCGCGCGCTCTGCGAGTACATCGATCAGCTCGCCTGCTTCGACGCCGCACGAGGGGCAAGTGTACGGCGCGTAAGCCGACAGCACTTGCCCGACACCGCCGAAGTTCAACACCATGTTTAGCTGGTCGACGAAGAACGTCGGACACCCGAGCAAGTAGATGTCGGAGATAGTCTTGGGCAGGGCATCCATACCCTTGAGCCACTGGCGAACACCGAAAGACGTCATCCGTGTCATGCCGGTGACGTTGATGACCGCCGTTTTGGTAGTCGCACTAAAAGTCCCAAAGCCTGCAAAGTTCTCATCGACGAGACCGGTTACGTTGACCAGCGCAGCGTCGCCAATTGGCACCACTACAACGGCGCCCTTGTGCTTCGGACTTGCTGCTTGCTGAACTTCTCTGGACATGCGGTCTGCCGTCCGTGGCACCGCAGGAAGCGATGCCACCGTACTCTGTCGTTCACCGTAGCATAGGAAGCGCTGACATTGACAAGCCCATGGCGTAGTGGTTATTTCAGCAACCGTGGGCAGCTCGGACGATGATTCCCCACGTCCGGCTCGCACGATACCCCCGCCGATTCCGGCATCGGCACGCAGTCATCGCCCGACCGGTCTCGAGCGGCTACTCGCACATGTAAGCGTAGGCGAGCTCGCTGCCACGCTGGAGCGCGAGCTTATCCGATTCCCGAGTGCTTCGACCGCATTTCATCTCGCCGAGCTCTGGCTTCGCCACCTGCGATCGCCGCGACGTGCGCTCACGTATTTTCGGCGTTCGAACGACCTCGATCCTCGCTTCCACGCAGCGAGTTGGTCACTTCGCCGCGAGCTTCACGACTCGGGAGGATGGAGCGAGCTGAGTGCTTTGCTCGATCGCGAGCTCGCCACGCGAGGAGACCCAGCGCTCGCGTTCGAAAGGGCTGTCGTGGCAATTGACGCCGGCGCGGACGATGTCTACGCCGTTCTGGAACGCGCGCTCCAGATCGCACCGAGCCACCATGGAATTCTCCTCGAATCCGAGCGAGTCCTGGCACGGCTCGATCCGCGATCTGAACAGCGCAAAATTTGCGAACAACTCGCGGAGACGGCGCTCTCGCCCGCGCGCAAGCTGGCCTACTGGATCGCAGCCGACAGGTTCGATCGCGCATTTCCGCTTGCGACCACGGTCGAAGCGAAGGCGCAGCTCGCGCGAACCTGGTTACGAGCTTCACCCGACGATGTTGTCGCGCAGGTGCTACCCGTCGTGATCGCTGCAACCGGTGCGCTGGTCGCGCACAGGCCCGAGCAAGTTCTAGCGCACGATGAGCTGGTCGAGCTGCTGTGCTGGCACGCCCGAGTCGGCCCTCCAGAGGATGCGTGGAATGCGCTCGCGCGCGCAGCCGAGCTCGCCCCTGAGAATCCGGTCGTTCTCGCCGACCTAGCCGAGGCTGGCACGCTCCTGCAGCGGAATGATCTGCCGATTGTCGTCGCTGCGTGGCGGCTCGCGGAGACCCGCCCGGATCAACTGCAAATGGTCGAATGGTGGGATGCCCGCGCGATCGCGGACTCGCGCCTTCGACCGTTGGTCAGAATGCTCGCGGAGAACGATCCAGGCTTCGCAATTCTGGCGTCGGTGCTGGAGTTCGACGCGCTCCACGCCTGCGATCTTGGCGCGCTCGCAGAGGTCTACCTCGCCCTCGCGCGCAAAGCGCTCGGCGGTTCATGGTTGCCAGGGCCGCCGGCGCCGAATCCTGCCGCCGCAGGCGCGCTGTACGTGCAGGCTGCCGAGCTGTTATCCCGGTACGTCGCAACTGCCGAGAGCGTGGAGCGCGCGTACGCGATCCTGCAGGAGGCGCTGGTAAACGCGCCGGAGTTTCCGGCGGCTGTCGAGGCGATGATCACGCTTGCCGACGCTCGCGGTCAACCGGAGGTGGCGATCGGCATGATTCGCAGCCAACTCGCCCGCGATCCGCTCCAGCAGCGCGCGCTGCTGGAGCGCGCCGCACGCATCGCGCACACGCACGGCCGGGTCACCGACGTCATCGCCATCGAACGCGAGCTGGTCGAGCGCGATCCGCGAAACCCGATTCTCGGCTGGCGGCATTACTCCAGCCTTGCACGACACAGAATCGACGATGCGCGGCGCGACGCCGTCGACCGGCTCGCGCGAGACGACCCCGATCCGGTGCGTCGAAGCTTCGCGCTTGCGGAAACAATCTTGCCGCTCGAAGAGTGTGGCGATCTCGACGTGGCGTTGGCTCGCGCGAGCGAGCTCGTGAGCCTCTGCCCCGGAGACGAGCTAGCGCGCGAACGCCTGCTCGGCGTGCTCCGCGCGCGCGGCGATTGGGAAGCGGTGGTCGCTGCCAGGGATGCGGAGATCGCAACCGCTGTCCGGTTGCCCTTGATCCGTCGCGCGCACCGAGAGATTGCATGGGTGCTCGAGACGCGAATCCGCGACCGTACTCGCGCCGCAGACGCTTACGGCAGGTGGGCTGCACGGCTTCCGGACGACACTGTCGCGCTCGAGGGGCTGTTGCGATGCAGCGACACCGGCGAGATCGGGACTCGCCAAGCGCTGCGCGCGTTGGATCCGTTCTCGTCCACACAGTTTCTCTTTGCGCGCGCGGTCGACGGCGCGCAAGCGTTCGAGACGTACGCGGCCCTTCTTCACGTACGTGAAGGTGCCGTCGCTCTCGCTGCGGCGTTGTCGCTCGCACGCACAGCCGCCTCGACGCGCGATGGAGCTCGTTATGCGGCGGCAGCGCAGTACCTCGCCAGCGCGACGACCGACCCAGAGCTCGCTGCAACGCTTCATGAAGAGTGCGGATGGTGTGCGCTCGCAGTCGCGAATCTTGACGCCGCGGACGCGGCGTTCGCCGCGGCAGGCACCCGCACGGGTGCGTGGTTTGGCCGCATGCTGGTCGCCTGTCGACGCTCCGACGGCAATGCTCTTGAGGCTACATACGTGGCGCTGGCGCGTCTTCTCGAGCAGCCCCACCTACTGCAACGCGCTTCGCTGGTCGCGGCCAACAGCGGCGATGGCGCACGCGCGATCGAGCATCTCGAAGCTGCGCGGACGCTCGAACCTACGAGTCTCGACATTTTCGTGGCTCTTGACGATGTTCCGATCGCTACTATCGATCCGTCGGATCCGTTCGCGAGCGCCGAACACCTTCTAGATCGAGCAGCGCTCTGCGCGACGCGTGCAGAGCTCGCGCAAGATCCAATGGCTAGGCTCGATTTCGAGCTCGACCGTGCGGATGCCCTCGAGCTAGCCGGACAGCCGCGAGAGGCTGCTGCCGCGGTGGTCGACGCGTTGACGCGTATGCCGCGTTCGTGGCGCGCGCGCATCGCACTGCGTCGCCTGGCCCAGCAACTCGACCGACCGGGGATGCTCGTGCACGCGGTACTCGGGCTCGCACAGCTGCATCGATCGCAGGAGCATCGTCTGCAGCTATTTCGAGAAGCTATGCAGCACGTGACGGGCATCCATGATGTGGAGCTCGAAAGAGCGATCGCATCGCAGATCGTCTTGCTCGACCCTCACGGCGCCGAGATCTCCAGCTACCTGGCAATGGTTCGACAGCAAGGCGATGATCACCGGTCGGTCGCAGTCTTGAGCCTGGCGCTTCGCAGGTCGCCAGATGTCGAACAGTTAAACGAGCGAGCGAGGCTGCTCGAAAAGCTCGGAGAGCACGAACTAGCGTCGCAGGATTTCTCGGCGGTCTTGGCGTACGATGGCGGTCATCGCGGAGCCCTCGAGGGCTCCGCTCGCGGAGCTGGAGCAAGTTGCGCTGTGGTGGCGGTTTCCCGCGATCGAGACCGCCCCCTCGCGGATATCGAGGCAAGAGTTGCTCAGGCACTCGTGATTCGACGATCGGTGCCAGACCCTACCGCGCCGATGTCGCGCGCCGATGCTTCGTGGGAGGCCGAGTCAACGCGACCCGACAGCCAGGCGATCCAGGCTGCGCTACAGCTTCCCGTGTCGGTCCCGGACGTTCGCGTCTCGCCGTCGGTCATCCGTCGCCCGACGGGGCAGGTGCACGCTCTGGACGCTGTGACTGACGCTCTCTCGGGCGCGACGGTCCTCACGGATCTCACCGTGCTCCAAGAGCAGGAACGCCGCCTCGCGCGCGAGACCTCTGCGGGCGAGTACGAAGTCGAGATTGCGGGCGCGAACCCACCGAGCGCGGTCGTGGTCGAGGTCACCGAGAACTCTGCCATGGCGATCACGCTAGGAGCGCTCGAGCGTCACGCATTGACGACGATGGCCGAGCTGCGCGTACCCGCTCTCGGTGAAGCGTTCGCGCTCGTCGCGGAACCTCTGCCGGTCCGCGACCTCGGGTCGATAGGTCCGACGACACAGCCGCCACTCGACCTCGACGAGTCCGCCGTCGTCATCATGTCATACGAAGAGCTCCAACCGACGAAGACGGCGATTGCGACGGTGGAGTTACTCTCGGAGCTCGAACGCGAGCTTGGCCTCGCGACATCCAGCGATGAGCGCGGGGAGCTTCATCTCGAAGCGGGGCGAACTGCGATCGGTCTCGGTCAATCCGCAGTTGCGCTCGCTCACTTCGAAGCGGCGATCGCGCAGGGCGCGTGGACGGTTCCTGCGCTTCGTGCGCTACGGCGCATTGCGTGGCAAGAGAGCGACCTCGCGGAGTGTGCGCGTCTGGTCCAAGCGGAACTCACGCGCGCGAGCGAGCGCGAACGGCCGAGTCTGATGCGTTATCGCACCGACCTGTTGTTGGCGACCGGTGAAGAGGATCTTGCCAGGGTCAGCGTGGGAGACCACCTCGAGCTTGACGACCGCGACCCCGCGGTTCTGATCGCGAGTCTCCAGCTGGCATTTCTCGACGAACGAATACCCGAGCTGATCGAGGCATTCGATCGGTTGAACACGGTGTTCGCCGATCCCATGCTGGCCGCAAGCTTTGCGTTCGCGCGAACGGTGTTCGATGGCTTCGCGCTGCCAATGCTAGAAGCGGAGCGGTATCAAGCGGGTGGAATCCTCGCCGCAATGCGGAGCGCTGATGCGAAGTTCGAGCTCGCGTGTCAGATCGAAAGTAATGATCCCTCGCTCGCAGGTACGCTCGCGGCGCTCGCGCTCGATCGCGACCTGACGGTCAGCCACCGCGAAGCAGCCGTTCATCTCGCTACGCGCGCGATGCCACGCGACGCGCTCGTGGCTCGGCTTTGCGCCGAGGCACTCCTGTCGGCGGACGAACCCAAGAAGGCAGCTGCTGGCTTTGCACGGTGGTCGAGAACGAAGGCGCCCGCGCGCGAGCGCGCTTACGCCGCGGCGCGCGCCGCCGAGCTTGATCATGCGCTCGCGCGTCTTTGGCTGCAGGCGCTCGAGCTTGATCCGGACGACGATTATGCACATGCGATGGCGTACGCAGTAGTCGACGCTGCGGGCGAGGTACGCCCGGCGATCGATATCGACATTGCTATCGCCCGGGCGACGGGACGCTTGTTTCCGGCCATCCGAGGCGCACGTCGCCTAGCCGACCTCGATCCGCCTCGCGCCATCGAAGTGCTCGAACAGGCCTACCACGAACACCCCACGTCCCTCGTCGTTGCGGACGGACTCGCGCGGTTGCTCGAGGATGAAGACCGATGGGAACAAGCGGCAGCCGTACTCGCGCCGATCGTAGACCAGATGCCCGTGTTTGCAGCTCGTTACGCGCACGACATCAGCCGTAGCGGCGGTGAATCCCGTGCTGCGTGGGCGCGCGTGCTTGCGTTCGATCCACGGTCGCCCGAAGCGATCGCTGCCATTCCTGACGCGGTTGAGCCGGAGCTACCCTGGGAGTGGTCGAGCCAACAAATCCAGCAACGAACTTCCCATCCTCCCTTGGTCGACGATCCCCGTCACTCGGTCCTTGCAATCGTGAATGCCGTCGAAAGATGCGACCTGCTGTCAGTTGTCGCGGAACACGAGCGGCGCGCGCAGGTCGTCACTGGTTCGGAATCAGCTGTATTGCGCATGCGCGCTGCGCACCTTGCACTCGATCTCGGGTCACCGCAGAAGGCGGTGGCTATTCTCGACTCGACCCGGTTGCAGATCTATGATCTCCGCGCGATCGCGTCGCAACTGGCCGGGCTCCCGCCACCCGTTCGACCTTCACTTGCGTTCTCGCTAGACCGGCAGCTTCGTGAAGCCGAAGCGGAGCACGACCCTCGCGTCGCACTTCGCCGGTTCCGCGACGTCTTCGCACGGTCCCCGCAAACCATCGCGGTCAGGATGCGGTACGAACGCGCTGCGCTCGGCGTTGGCGCACTCGATGATCTCGAACGACTCGCGAACGCGAGGATCGCTGATTCGACGGCGGATGTAGTGCGTACCGCCGAAGCGCATGCAGATCTCGCACGCATCTTCGAGCGCGGTGGTAAGCCCCACGAGGCCCATTTGAGCGCGGCACTCGAAGCCGATCCGACTCGCCTAGACATCCTTCACCAGCTCACACGTATCGCCGCTCATCGCCTGGATCACGAGCGCGTCTTCGCACTTCGCCAGCTCGAGCTAAGCCGCAATGATCTCGTTCGCGAGGACCTGGCTGTCTTGACCGTGGATGCGGCAATCCTCGCGCGTCGATCTCGGTGCGAACGGGCGGAGGCACTCGCGGTCGCTCGACTTGCATTCGAGCACGTGCCGGAGTGCGACCTCGTTTTACTTTTTCTCCATGCCGCCGGGTGTCGTGCGTCACGGTCGGAGCAGTCGGTAGCGCTCGACGAGCGAGTCGCGACCAGGATGACCGACGCCGAAAGCAGGGCAGCATTCCTGACCCTCGCCGCCGAGCAAAGCGCCTCGCTCGGGCAGGTCACCGATGCGTTCGCGCGGTTGCAGCGAGCACTCCAGTTCGCGCCAACTTACGAACCGGCACTGCACGCATGGGAGCGGGTGGCGGTCGAGTACCAGCAGTGGCACCAGCTGTTCGCACTCGCGAAGCGCGACCAGCCGCGCGAGCGCGGTGAATCGATCCGCGTCCTTTACGTTGCCGGCGTCGCGGCGATGCTCCGCGCCAACGATCCCATCACCGCGGTCGAGATGTTTCGGTTCGTCCTCGCGGTCGAGCCGACTCATCGAGATGCCTTCGTCCAGTTGCGGACGCTTTTCGAGGAGGCGGGCAACGAGAGCGCTCTCGACGATTTGTTTCGTAGTCGGCTCGCCGTCGAACCCGACCCCTCGGCGCAACTCGCCCTCCATCGCGTGCTCGCTCGCAGGGCAGCCGTGGCCAATGACCTCGAGCGAGCGAACGCTCACTACGTTAGGATCTCGCAGCTCGACCCTGACGACCGCGGCAACTGGACCGAGCTGGCGCAGCTCTCCGTGCGGCGCGGGGATCGCGAGGCCGCCATTCGGAGCCTCGACGCGCTCATCGCTACCGAGACCAACCAAGCAGATCTCGTCGAGATGTATTCCTTGCTCGGAACTCTTTACGCGACCCTCGAGTCGGGGGCGGCGTTGGCGGCCTTTCAGGCTGCTTTAGCCATCGATCCTGGTCACCTCCCGAGTCTGCGACAGCTTGCTGATCTTGCGATTTCCGAAGGCAAATGGTCGCTCGCGCGAACCACTGTCGATAGGATCACCGCCGAGCCGCAAGACTCGGAGCAATTGGCGCTCGCCTGGCATCGGTCGGCGCGAATCGCTGCGATGGGCTTTGGCGAGTTCGAGAGCGCCGAACAACTGCACGACCGAGCGTGCGTGGAAGCTCCAACGAGTGAGGCTTCGCTGCGCGCCTTGATCGCGTTCCACAGCGAGAGGCACGAGCCGCAGATGTTGGCAGACCATCTGGCGCACTTAGCCGCGGTGTTGCGCTCGCGTATCGCTGAACGGCCCACGGATGGCCCAGCGTATCGCACGCTAGGTCTAGTAGTCGCACATGGGTCTACGCGATTGCCACTCGCGACGCGCGTCGCGCTCGAGATTTCGCATTCTCTCGGGTCCGCTACCGCTGCAGATTACGAGCTGCTAGCCACGAAGCCGATCTCTGAACCCATCACTGATGACGCTTTGTTTTCCCATTCAGATCAGCACGATTTGCGTCGACTGTTTCAATTCTTTGCTCCGCAGGTCGCGAAAGCGGTCGGAATCGAGCTTGCTATCTACGGAGTCAGCCGGCGGGACCGGTTGCGCCCGACGCAGCCGCTCGCCTTACTCGCACACGAGATGGCGGACGCGCACGGGCTCCCCAACGTCGACGTCTATATCTCGCCTCGGCTTCCGTACTTGATGGTGGCCGAGCCAACGAGTCCGCCATCGCTGGTACTCGGAATGGCGATCGCGGCAGCGTCCGTGACCACGCAACGATTTGCGATGGGCGTTGCATTGCGGCTGATGGCCGTCCACTTATCGGTGCCTGCGCGGCTGTCGCACCCACGCCTCGCAGCGCTCGCATCCGCGCTCACCAAGCTCGTGGTCCCGAACGTCGCGCTTGAGCTCGATTCCGAAACCGAGATGTGGCTCGTCAAGCTCGAGAAGCTACTCGGGCCCGTCGAACGCGCTTATCCCTTGGTGATGAGCACCGATGCGCCTCGACCCATGCAGTTTGCCGAAGATTTGCAAATTGCTGGCTTGCGCGCTGGAGTCGTTGCCTCGGGCAGCCTGATTGCGGGACTCGTGCCGATCGCGACGTCTCTCGACCTCGCCATTCCGCAGCTGCTTACATCGCAAACCTTGCGCCGCACCATCGGGGTACTGTTGGGGTAGTTATTCGCATTGTTGCTGTGAGCTCAGCGTTGGTCCATAGTCATGTGTGTGGCGTTGCGCTCCGTTCTTTACATGGCCGACGCAGAAGCCGCCCGGCTCGCGGACCGACTGAGCTCGTCTGTGAGGGCGACGAATCGCAGAGCCTTCGGCGCGGCGCTAAAGCGTACAAACACAATCGGTTTCGTCGACGCCGCGCTCCTTCCGTCGCTCGCGGGCGATGCGGTCGGCGGTCCGGTGGTCGCGGTGCTCATGACGAGCGTCCGTCAAGAGATACTCGCGCAGACGATCGAGTTGCTCAGCACCTATCCATGGTTGTCACACGTGGTCAGCGCCGCGCTCTACGAAAAGCCGTTTGCACGAAAGCATCTCCACAATTTATTAGAGCAACTCGAGCACGGCAGCGACCACACCGCGAGGGTCGGACGCGTCGCGATGCTAGCTCGCGCGTCGCGCCGCAATGCGCGATTCGACCGCATGCTCGAATTTTTCGAAGGTCATGGCGTGACCGGTAGAACGCTCGGCAACCTCGGCGATGTTGCCGAAGAACTCGTGATGAACGCGCTCTACGATGCACCGCGCGAGTCCGGTTATCTGCGCGAGGCCGTGTCGCGAACAGAAGATATTGAGTTACCACCTGACCGAGCATGTGAGATCGGATATGGGATCAAGGATGAGTGCGCGTTCATCCGAGTGCGCGACCCATTCGGCTCGCTCGACCGTGCGCGACTACTTCAAGTGCTAAGTCGCTGTCGTACGAAGACGGTCGAGCTCGATGAGAGCCGCGGTGGCGCGGGTCTCGGCTGGTGGCGCATGATGTCACTCGCAACGTCGGTGTCCATCACGGTCGTCCCGACCCAGCTCACGAACATCACGATCTCGCTCGCACTGCAGCCCGGCCCGAAGCATCTAGTGGCGACTCATCTCCATTTTACGCCCGTCGCACTCGCAGAGCCGTTCGACGTCGATTCACTGCTGTTGGCAGACAAGTTGATGTTCGACAATTCATTCACGCTGCTCGCGTAGGGTCACTGCGCGGCGAGCGACGTCGTGGAAATCTTGTACTTCTGCAGGAGCGTACCGTCGGCGATCGCGAGACGCGCGAGCGAAAGCCGATAGTTTACGCGAGCGCGTGCCGCGCCGATCTGAGCCCGCGTGAGTTCGTCGGCGACGCGTAGGACGTCATAGCTGCTCACCGTTCCCGCTGCGAACCGCTTGCGCATCCCGGCGAGCAGACGCTCGTCGGTCTTAACGGTGTCATCGGCCGATTGCTGCAGGGCTGCGTTCGAATCGAGGAGGGCGACGCTCGTCCGAATATCATTCTCGAACTGGACGACCACGGCATGTTCAGCGAGCTTCACGCGGTCGACCTCGTTCAGCTGACGCTCGTGCCTGGCGAGAGCCGCGCTGTTACCTAATGGCAGGTCGAGGCGGAGGCCAAGCGTGACCGCGTAGTTACCAGCGGACACTAGATTCGTAACGGACTTAGCGTACCCGCCGACCGCTTCCGGGTTCCCCGTGAAGCCACCCGTGCCGATGACACCCGTCGACAGATCCGGCTCTCCGGCAAAGCCGATGAGGTTTGCATTCAACACGACGTCGAGCTGCGGTTTAAGATCGTTGGCCGTGACATCGAGCCCGGCACGGGCCGCCGCCACTTGAGCTCGCACCGCAAGCAGGTCAGGCCGATTCTTCTTTGCCAGCTCGAGGTGCTCCTGCATCGAGATCTTTGTCGGGGTGACGGTAGGATCGTCAGTCGGAATCAGCACGTCTTCGAGCGCCCAATCCGGGCCACCGACGATCAGCGCGCGGAGCCGGTCCTCGCCATCTATGATCTGCTGGCGAGAGAGCAGCACCGCCTGCTGCTCTCGATTGACACCTGATTGCGCCTCGACGAGGTCGAGATCTGAGATCGTTCCGATCTTCACTAGTCGCGTGCTCTCGTTGACCTGCTCTTTTGCGACCTTCAGCAGCGACTCGTGTGCCGAGACCTCGTTGTGAGCGAGCGCGAGATTCCAGTATGCGGTCTCGACCTCGCCGACGATCTGCTCGAGCTTCACGGTGAGCTGTTGGGCGCTGAGATCGCGGCGCAGCGACGCGACGACGATGGGCGCGGTGGTCGCCTTGTTCCATGCGTTGCGCAGTAACGGCTGGGTCACCGTGAGGTTGAACGACGTCGAATAGGTGGGGGCATAGATGGTCTGAAACTGGCTGATGTAGCGGTCGTACGTCGAAAAGACGCCTACTGAGTATGTGGTTCCAGAGGTCGTCAGGCCGCGCAGCTCGAGCGACCCCGCGGTCAGCGAATCGGTCCAGCCGAACCGCGTCGCGCTGCCGAACTGATTTTCGCGGCCGTAGCGCGTGTTCAGGACGAAGTGCCGATCAAAAATCGATCTCGCAATGGCAACATCGTCGGCAGCGAGCTCCGTATCGACGCGGGCCAAATAAAGTTCGGCATTGTGAGCGAGTGCGAGCGAGATCGCATCGGCGAACGTCAAATTTCGGTTCTCCGCACGCGTCAGGCCGAGGTGACCGACGAGAACCGCAGACAGGACAAGTGCGCGAACCATCGCTCCCATTGTGCGTGCGAGCAGAGTCGCATTGTCAACAACCTGAACGTCTGACCGAGACCGAGAGCGAAAACCGCATGGTAGGATAATCAAATGAGGGCTGTTGTCTGGATGTCCCAGCCGCTGGCCGACCTGGTGGTTCGCCGGGTTGCCGCCTACGAGCCAATTTGCGTCCGTTCCGCAAAGGAATTTCTCGAGGCGGCCAAGCCCGTAGGCACGGTCGCGTTTTTGGATGCCGAAACGCTCGCGCTGGTCGCGGAGGTGTCTCACGTAGCGCTCACGGCGTATGTGATCGCGGTGTGTTCCGACCAGCTTGCCGCAGCGATCGGTTGGCTCCAGCCGTACCCGTGGGTTTCCAGCGTCGTCAGCGCGGGCATGTTCGAACACCCGATGATCGAGCGTCACCTCGACCACGTAATCCGCACGGGACTTTCGACCGATAAACCCCGCCTGCTCGACTGGCTCGCCGGGAATGTCCAAGGGCGCAGGGTGCGGCTCACGCACGCGAGCAAGCGGGCTTCTCGCATCGACAAGATGGCCGAGTTCTTCGAGTCGCATCAAGTGGGTTCGCGAACATTGCAGCATCTGCGCGACGCGGCCGAAGAGCTCCTCACCAACGCGTTCTACGACGCGCCCGTCGCAGCTGGCGTGATTCCAGGGCCGGTTTCGCGCGCCAAAGATATCGCGCTTCCCGAGGACAACGCGTGTGACCTCGCGTACGGCTACTACGACGAAATCGCGGTCGTTCGCGTCCGCGATCCGTTCGGCGCACTCTCGAGGCGCCGGCTAGTCGAGGTCCTCGAGAGGTGCGCGCGCAGCGATATGTCTGTGGATGTAGACGAGACCATGGGCGGTGCGGGCTTGGGTATGTGGCGGATCTTCTCGACGGCGACCTTTGTTGCTGCGTCCATCGTAAAGAATCGCCAGACCGAGATTCTGGTCGGGATCGCAAAGAAAGCGAAAGCGGGCACCAAGCCCTTCGCGTTCCACCTCTATTTCCGCGAGAGTAAGAAGCGCAAGTTTTGGCAGGTATTCAAGGACGAGACGACGGCTCGACCGAGCATCGACCACTCGGTGATAATCAAACGGAATTAGAGATGAGAGGCCGATGGCACGAGATGTAAAGCCGGCGACCGCGGCGGCGCGCGCTACTGCGAACGTCGGAGTGGTCTCCGAACGTGATGTCGCACTGGTCACGATCGCAGGTCTGCTCGACGAGCATTTTGCGGGGTTCGGGAGTTTCGGAGCAGGCGTGCGAACGATCGTGATCGACGTCGGTTCGATGACGCGCATGACGTCTTTCGGCGTTCGGCAATGGCTCAAGGCGATGGACGCGCTGCCCCGAACAGTCAGCGATATTTACTACCTCGCATGCCCCACTTTCTTCGTCGACCAGCTGAACATGGTCCTCAATTTCGGTGGCAACGCACAGGTGCTGACCGTGGTCGCACCCTACACCTGTCCGTCGTGCGGACAGGAGGCCGGTGAAACAATCGACGTGCTCGCGGAGCGTCCAGCTCTCGCGAAGAATGTCGTACCGGTCAAAGAGTGCCGTCGGTGCGGCGGTACGCTCGAGTTTGACGAAACTCCGGAGAGCTACTTTTCGTTCGTCCACAAGTATGCGGCCTCGAGCATCCAGCCCGCGGCGGTCGAGTTTCTCAAGCAGCGAAATCTTTACACGACCACGGTCGACCCCGCTGCTGCCGAAAAGCCGCCACGAATTATCAAGCTCGTCCACGGCGAGGTCACGTACTTTCGCATCATCGGTTCGATCGGCTCGATGTTCCGCGCGCGGCCACTGCTCGTCGGCGCAGAGGGCGAGGTGGTGATCGATCTCGCAGAGGTTCAGCAGATCGACGTGTTCGGACAGCGCGAATGGCGTCGGTTGGTGAAAAGTCTCGCCGCACAAGTGGCGACGGTCACGCTAGTCGACATCAACGAATCGTTTCTGACCATTGCTGCCGACACGATCTCGCTCGCGCGCAACGTCGTGATCGCCTCGCTGCTCGTGCCGTGTGTCTGCATCGATTGCGGGCGGGTCTCGCTCGAGAGCCAGTCGTTGGTCGGGAAGGTGTGGCCGCTGCAATTCTCGGATCAGGTTTGCACGGCGTGCGGTGGAACCACGAACCCTCGGCTGTCACCGAACGTCCTAGCGCCGCTCCAGCGCGCGAGTACCGTCGTCTCGCCCGCGAGCTCCAAGGTCATCGATCAGCGCGACGAGATCTTATCGCGCGCGCTGTCCGATGCGAACGTTACGCAGGCAGGCGATCAAGCAACTGCCGCGCTCGCCGCAGATACGATCCTTGGCAAGTACAAGATCGTCCGCCGCTTGTCGTCCGGCGGGATGGCGGAAGTCTTTCTCGCGAAGCAGGTCGGGATCGGCGGCTTCGAGAAGCCGGTCGCTCTCAAACGCATTCAGCGCCAGTCACTCGAGACCCGTCACCTCGCGATCGACATGTTTCTGAACGAGGCGAAGATCGCCGGACGGTTAATGCATCCGAACATCGTCCAAGTCCTCGACGTGGGCGAGGTCCAAGGTGCGCTCTATCTCGCAATGGAGTACGTGCGTGGCAAAGACCTCCGAGAGCTGATCACGAGGCTCCAAGCCGAGAATGTGCTGATGCCGTTGGGGCACGCCTGCTACATCGTTCGCGAGGTCGCGCAGGCGCTTCACCACGCCTATTGGTCCCAGGATGTCTCTGGCCAGCGGCTCTCGGTGGTGCACCGCGATGTGTCGCCACACAACATTATGATTGGCTTTGATGGTGGGGTCAGGCTGCGCGATTTCGGTGTCGCGATGTCGTCGGTCACCGAGTCGAACAACATGATCGTCGGGAAGTGGCAATACATGTCCCCCGAGCACACGGCCAACCAGCCGAACATGCCGCTGGACCATCGTTCAGACTTGTTCTCGCTCGGCGTAATTCTGTATCTGCTGTGCGTCGGAAGGGTGCCGTTCTCCGGTGCCGACCCCAACGAGATTGTTCGAAAGGTGCGCTCAGGAGCTTACGTGCCACTCCAACAGATTGCTCCGGACCTGCCGCAACAAATTAGCCAACTCGTGTCGCGCATGCTGTCTCCAAACCCAGCCGAACGGCCACAGAACGGACGCGAGGTCGTCGCGATCCTGACTGAGGCTGCGCGGAGCTACGGCTTCGAGAGCTCGGCAGCGAGCGTCACGCAGTTCATGGCGAACCTGTTCGCGAATGAAGTCGCACAGGAAGACGTCTTCGGCGAGACATCGCGGCGCCGAACGGCAGTCGAGCTCGAATCGTACACCGTCGGTCCGAATGGGATTCCGCAGTTAACGACGGTCGACGCGCACTCGTCCGCGTTCAACGCGCAAGCGCCGACCGCGCCCGCGCAACCACCATCGTTTCTACCCGCACCTCGCCAAGTTCAAGCCGCGCTTCGCAACATGGAGCCGCGCGCGGATCTTCGTAGTTTGAGCGAGGGCCGATGGCTGACCTTCCTGGTTGCTGGACTTATCGTGTTGGTGGGCGTGGCCATGTATCTGCTGGTTCGACCCCGATGAGTGACCTCGTGAAATGCATATTACGGATAGTCGTAGCGAGCACAATGTTCGCGGCTACGTCGGTCGTCGCACAACCCGCGGCCACCTCGGACAAGGAGACCTACCGGATGCAGGAGCCGCTTGATTTCGATCGAGTTGGAGCGGAAGCGGGCCTGCCGCAGTCGGAGGTCCAAGCCATCGTTCAAGATGACCTTGGTTTCGTCTGGTTCGGAACGCAGGACGGTCTTGCTCGCTACGATGGCGCTCAAAAGATGCGCGTGTTTCGGCCCAGCCCGACAGACGCTGCCTCGATCTCGACTGGCTATGTCACGGCGCTCACCATCGATAAGAGCGGTCAGCTCTGGGTCGGCACCGACACGAAGGGCGCAAATATCTACGACCCGAAGACCGACCACTTCACGCACTACGCTCACGACAAGGCGCCAAACAGCCTCAGCTCGGAAGGCGTAAACGCGGTCCTGCGAGACCACAAAGACCGCATGTGGTTTGCGATGAGCGGCGGTGGTCTGAATCGCTTCGACGAGGTGAAACACGGATTCGTCGACTATCAAAGCGATCCGCTCGACACCAGCATCACCACGATCGCGAACGATGCGAGCAATAACCTCTGGCTCGGTACCACCGAGGAGGGCGTCATCCGATGGAATCCCGACGATGGAAAGTCCACCCGCTACCTCAATGGCCCCCAAGGGCTCAACAACGTAGCCGTCAACACCATCCTCGTCTCTGCGAAGGGAACCATCTACGTCGGTACCGAGGGCGAAGGTCTTTTCATCATAGACGTCAAGACCGGCGCAGTCGATCAGCGCCGGCACGACCCGACCAACCCGGAGACGTTAAGCCACGACCACATCTCGACGCTGTTCGAAGATCGTGACCACGCGATCTGGATCGGCACGCACAACGGACTCGATCGGCTTGGTGCGGATGGCAAGCTCACGAACTTTCAGCACGACGCCGCCAACCCGACCTCGATCGTGTATCCGTGGGTAACCTCGATTTATCAGGATCGTGGTGGCGTGATCTGGATCGGTGAGAAGTCGGGCGGCGCGTGTAAATTCTCACCGCAGCGGCCGAGCTTCGGGCACTACCGGATGCGCTCCGACACGGCTAACTCGTTCTTCGAGGACAGCGACGGGACGCTCTGGATTGGCACGTACCACGGTGGCCTCTATCACTACGACTTCGCGAACAAGAAGGTCACGACCTATCACACGCTAGGCACGCCGAACACAGAGGGGGCGGTGCTGCTCGACCTCGCCTGGATCTCGGCGGTTCATCGCGATAAGCGAGGACTGATCTGGATCGCGACACTCGAGCTCGGTCTCATCGCGTTCGATCCGGAGACGGAGTCGCACAAGCAGTACCGCGCCGACCCCAAGAATCCGAACGCCTTACCCAACGATACGATCTGGGACATCTGGGAGGATCCTAAGGGCGACCTGTGGCTCGCTACGTGGGGTGGCGGACTCGTTCGCTACGACACGAAGGCGAACAAGTTTACGAGCCTGACGATGGATGACTCCACCGGTCTGTCCTCGAATCATCTTTATCGAATCTATCCCGACCCGAAAGCCGCGAACGTGCTGTGGATCGGAACGGCGAAGGGCGGCGTCGTAAAGTTCGATACCGTAGCGCGCACGGGCGTCACATTCACTCACAAACCAGAAGATCCGAGCAGCATCGCCAGCGATGATATCTTGGCGATCTATCGGGATGGAGCGGGTTCCGTGTGGCTCGGAACGTATGGCGGCGGACTCGACCGTCTCGATCCGAATACTGGCAAGGCCGAACATTTCACGACCGTGAATTCGAAACTTTCGAGCGACGTGATCTTCGGAATTCTCCCGGACGACAGCGGTGCACTCTGGTTGAGCACGAATGGAGGCGGGCTCGTTCAGTTCGATCCGTCCAAGAAGACGTTTTTCGTCTACGACGCGAGTGATGGTGTGCAGAACAACGAGTTCGGGCAGGGCTCGTTCATGCGCGATGCCTCCGGCAAGCTGTTCTTTGGTGGTGTTGGTGGCTTCAACATGTTCGTTGGCTCGGCCGTCAAGCGGAACGCCTACCCGCCGCCGGTGGTGTTCACGGGGCTGCGTGCGCTCAATCAAGACGTCGCGCTGGCCCTGCCGATCTGGACGCTGCCGTCGCTAAAAATGTCGTACTCGGACTCGTTCGAGGTTCAATTCGCGGCCCTCTCGTTCGCTGCACCGCAGAAGAATCGCTACGCCTACAAACTCGAAGGCTTCGACGATAAATGGATCGAGACGGACCGTTCGTTCGCGACCTACACGAAGCTAGAAGGCGGTAATTATCGGTTCCGTGTCCGCGCTGCCAACGAGCACGGGGTCTGGAATGAGAGCGGCGTCGCGATCAAGATCGGCGTCTCGCCGCCATGGTGGCGGACGTGGCCGGCGTTCATCGTCTACGTCCTCATCATCATCGGAATCGCCCTCTTGTTGTTCCGCCTCCAGCGGCAGCGGCTCTCCCGCGCCGAGCGCGAAGGCCGCCTCCAGGTCATCGAACGCGACCTCGAGCTCACGGGCGCCGTTCAGAGTGGCTTCCTACCAGAGTTCAACGAAATCAATACCAATCGCGTGAACTTGTACGGCTTCTACCGTGCTGCCGACGCGTGCTCGGGCGATTGGTGGTGGCACCAGATGTTGCCGAACGGCAAACACATCGTGATGGTCGGTGATGTTACCGGCCACGGACCAGGACCGGCGATGGTGACTGCTGCGGTTGCGACAGCGTTCCGCGTGCTCATCAACAATGGGCTGTCCGACATCAAACACGCCCTCGTCCTCCTCAACGAGGTGGTCCTCAGCGTTGCGAAGAACAAGTATCACATGACCATGGCGGCGTTCGAAATCGACGAGGCCACGGGCGTCTGGCAGTTTCACAGCGCGGGCTCACCTCCAATCCTAAGCATCGGAAGCACCGGAAAACATCGCGTCCACTTCTCGGCGGGTACGCCGCTCGGCACCGAGTCCGGCAGCTTCGAGACCGGTCTCGTCGAAGGTCGCTTCGAGCCGACCGATCGCATGTTGCTCTATACCGACGGCATTCCCGAGATCACGCTCCAGAACGGGAACGTCCTTGGCATGCGTCGGTTCGCCCAGATGTTCGAACGGACGAAAAGCCAGTCGCTCAAGCAGGCGGCATCGTCGATCGTGGAGCAAGCCGATGCAACTCAGCCGAACCGAGCACAACAGGCTGACGATTGGACCTTCACCATCGTCGAGTGGAACGGCTGATTACGGCTTCGGGACGACCGAGACGCGACGGTTGCGACCATCCGTCGAACCGTACTTGAGCTTCGTATCCCCGAACCCAACCGTGTCTATGCGCGACGCATCCACACCCGCAGACACGAGGAACTCTTTCGCTGCCGTGGCGCGCTGCTCGCTCAAAGCCATGTTTGCGTCGTGCGAGCCAGTCGGGTCGGCATAGCCCTCCAGGGTGATGCTGACGCTGTTGGTCGTTAGCCACTTTGCTGCGCGTTTTAGCTGGCCCTGGGCGACGCTCGACAGTGAAGCTCCGCCGAGCACGAAGTGAACCTCGGAATCACCGCGGGCGAGCGCGACTACATTGGTCGGGGGTGGAGTGCGTGCGGGCTTGCTGTCTTCCAGCGCGGGCGTCGGTGCGACCGCAACCATCTCAGGCACCGGCTTCGCGACCGGGGCCGGCTCGGGCCGCACCTCGGGCTTACGAGTCGCGATCATCTCGCGACGCTCGGGGGTCGGACCCGCGGCGACGGGCTGACGGCCGACGCGAGCTGCTACCACCGCACGCGAGTCATCGCTGCGCGTCGGTCGGCGAGCGACGGTGGTCTCGACCGTGTGAAGGTCCGCGGTCTCATCGCCGGAATCGATCACCACGACGCCGTCTCCGAAAGCCTTGCGGGCCTCGTCGGCCTGCGCAGAACTGACGAGGACGACTCCGTAGCTCGTGCGCTTCGCGGTCGCCGCCGACGACTCGACTTCGACGTCGTGGCCAGCAGCAACGAGGTCGTGCTCGAGGCGACGCGAATGACTACCGAGCAGCAGGACGTGTGAAGGGTTCGACGAGTGCGCGATCGCCTTCTTTGGCGTCGAAGGTTTGATCGTTAGCTTCACGCCGCACGCATCGGCAGGCGCGATCTGGACCGACGACGCGAGCAACAGGCCGAGTACTGCGGCGATGTTCCATTTCATATGCAGAACATAACACGTGCAATATTCACCCTCAATTCTCGTCGACGGTCATGGTCCCGCGCGGTGACGTCACCGTCGACTGTTTCCCCGACGGCCAAGCCACATCGACGCGCTCGACGGTATCGTTGCCAAGGCCGAAGTAGGCACGCGCACGTGGGGAACCTTCCAGCACACCGCCCGCGCCGATCGCGCGAATCTGCGTAGACCCACGTGTCGTGTGGAGTGTGATGATGGCACCAATCCCGTCGCGGTTGCTGGTGCTGCCGCGAAGCGCGACTTGCAGCCAGTTGGTTGCCGTTGGCGTGGTCTGGTTCTCGATCACGAGCAAGGCGCCTGCCTTGGGGCTGACGACGAGATCTTGATCGCCATCGCCATCGAGGTCTTCGGCGAGCACCGTGCGCGCATCCATGCAGGCGAGCTCGGGGGTCACCTGGCCGTACGCGTTGGGCCCATCGCGCATGTACAGCGTCATCGGGACAGGATGGTCCAGCTCGGTTTCGCCGTTCGCGATGATGACGTCCTCGTTGCCATCGAGATCGAAATCTCCAGGGGCAGCGCTCCATGACATGTACAAGCACGCCGGATCGCTCGAGTCGGCGGGGCACTTGCTGTCGATCCGACGTGGGTCAGCGAGGCCGAGGCTCGGCGCGATATCGGTGTACGTCGCGCCCCCCGAGAAGATCTTCTTGGCTCCCCAATTCGTGACGAACAGGTCGAGCATGCCATCGCCATCGAAGTCCGCCAAGCTGCCCCCCATCGAGCTGCGCGGCGCATTCATCCCGAGCTCGCCGGCGATATCCGTGAACTGTGGAACTCCATTCGCGTCGACGCCGTCGTTGCGGAGCAGGAGGTCGCCTCGAAGGGAGCTTTGCGTCGTCGAGGTTCCCCCAAAATCAGGAAGCAACGTGTCGTTAGCGACGTAAAGGTCGCGGTCTCCATCTCCGTCGATATCGAGCGCCGTAGTGGCCCACGTAAAGCCCGCGCCGACATCGACTGCATGTGCGAAGGTCAGCTGCGGCCCACCCATGAACACCCGGTTTGTCGTGCGCGAGAGGCTGTAGAGGTCGTAGTTGCTAAAATAAAGGTCGAGAATGCCGTCGTTGTTCAGGTCGACCGGCAGGATTTGTTCGGTCGTGCCCGTATCGGCAAGCGTCGCGATCCGGTCGAAGGTCCCATTGCCGCGATTTTGAAAGACCTCGGTCACGTTCGCCTCGGCGATAACAAGATCGATATCACCATCGTTGTCGAAATCGGCCGCAGCGATAGCCGTCGCGACGAGATCTTGCTCGATGCCCGAATCCTGCTTCTCGAAGCGAAGGCCGCCGAGATTCTTGAAGATCTGAAACCCGCCGTTGCGACTGGCCGCAATGATCTCGGGTTGGTTGTCGCCGTCGAGATCAGCGACCGCGAGCGCTCCCGCCTCGATGCCGTCCGTCGCGTACGCGAAGTCGACGCCGCTCGCTGCGGTGATGTCTCGAAACATTTTGGTCGTCGCGCCGGGCACGGGCTCGCATGGAACCCACGGGGCCTGACCGTCGCTGGTGCCACACGCAGCAACCGCGAACAGGACGACGCTAGCGGCGCGCTTCTCTCGCAACATCTTCCACAGTCCCGAAGTGTAGCTCGGGCGCAATCCCCGGGTGTGCTGAAACGAGCTGGAGCGCTGCCAGGATGCGACCGCCAAACTCGTGCGCTGTCTCCTGATGAAAGCCAAGGACGATCACCACGTCATGACCGGGGTCGCGCCTGAGCTGCTGTTCGGCGGCATCGAAGAATGCGACCAACTCGGGCACGGTTGCATAGTCCGAGATGCCTGTAATCGGGACTTCGATGAGGCGGTCGAGCTCGTACGGTTGGGACGACGTCGTGGTCGTCGGCCACGTTTCCTTGATTCGGAGGGGTAAATAGGTCTGCTCGTCGAGCTGGCGGTAGTCGGTTGCAGACGAATCGATAGCGAAGCCCTCGGCGACCAAGGCAGCACGTACCTTGGTGCTGGCGAGATATCCGCCCGCTCGAAAGCTCTGCGAAACGCGAATGCCCGTTTGTTCGAGCAGTCTGCGCGACGTTCGCAACATCGCGCGCAGTGCCGGCACGTCGTACGTATCGAGATCGGTATCGAAGCCAGCATCATCCTCGAACATGAGAACGCGTTCCGTGCCCGTCAAAAAGGAAGGCGATAGTCGCGGCTGAATCTGTGCGGCCTCGGCCAACGAGCGCCACGCGTGAAGGTGGACGGCCAGCTCGTCGCCTGGACGCACGGCCTCTACAATCGAGCGCCTCGCGGCCGGGTCGACGCTAGGCTTTGTAAAGTAGGCGGCGGAAACAAAATGGGTGAACGGGAGAGGCCCGAGCTTCGCGCGAAAATCGTCGAGAGCATCGAGCCCGTCCGGTGAGATATAAGCGCCCTCCCAGTCGACCGTTAGCGCGACAACGATATGACCCCGTTGTTCCTGCGGATCTGCGCCACAAGCCACGAGCGCCGCGAGTAGGGCAGTTACCGCCTTTGCGTGCACGAATCTACGATCACTCGGTTCGCCGTCGCTCGTGAATGTAGGTGTCCCGTTTTTGTTGCGTCGTGCTTGGCGCGGAACGCATTCTGAGACAGACGATGCTTACGAAACCCTATTCGGTGCTCGTAATTTGCGGGCGACCTTGCGCGGCTAGGCTCGCTGCTGTCACGCCTCGTCCGTGCGTGCGACCTGCGATCCGCGCAGGTGTTGGTCGCACAAGCAAAAGGCGCTTCGCCGCCGTCGCGTTCATCGATCAATCGCTGCTCGCGTTCATCAACCCGAAGCAACTCGAGATCCCGATGCTCGCGATGCTCGCGATGAGTGCAAACGTCGAGCGAGACGTTCTACGCTCACGGTTGCTAGAGAACACGCGTTCCGCCCGTCGGGCTCACGTTGCCGTTCGCGAAACAGACCCGGTATCACTGGCACGGGAACTCTCCTGCAAGCCGCATGCGGGAAATCCGCAAGCGCGGTTTGCACGGGGGGTCGTACAGAAGCTCATAAAGAGGGACAATCAATCCACCAATGATGCTTGCGCACGTTCATTCCCTTGCCGCCTTCGAGGAGGCGGCGCTGTGCCGGCAGCACAATCACGCCGCCGAATTCACGCGGTGCGAGATCGCGGCGCGTGAGGACGCATGCCGGTGAGTGGTCATTCGGTGCCGTTAGCTCGCGACTGGACGCTCTGGCAGTGGTGCATGGTTCGCGGAACAGGTTTTCCGATGGCAGGAGTCCTCGCCCTCTCCGCGCCCGAGACGGCCGCCGCCGCGGACGTCGTAGTCGAAGCCGAGGACTGTCTCACCGTGGTGCGGGCACATACCGCCAAACGGCTTCGTGAGCTCCTGTCGACATGCGCGACGGAAGTGCGAGTCGGAGCAGTGAAGGCTCTGCGCGTGATCGAGCGGCGCAAACCGACGACATTCGACCACGACGCGGCGGTGGAACTGCGGATCGCGGAACAGCGGCTCGCTGAGGGATTGGCGGCCTTACACCTCGTGGCAGCGCGAGAAGCGGAGCTCGTTCAAGCACAGCTGCGCCGCGCTGCAGATGATCCGCGCCTGCGGGAAGCTGTCACGTGGCAAAGCCGCACCGCTCTCCGCGAGGGCATCGACCGGCTGGGCGACAGCGACTCCAACAACTCGAAGCAGCGGCGGCGACAGCGACTGATCGCGATCTACGTTCAGCGCTACTGCACGAAGAACGAGTCGATCGGCTTTTTCGGTCCGTACTGCGCCGGTGCTGTCCAAGCGGAAGGTCCAACAATAATCGACGCTGGACCCGACTTTTTGACGAAGCGCACCGTTTACTTCGAGCACTGGGCGATCAACGAGCTCGCGGAAGCGCTGTCGGCCAGCGAGGCTATCAAACCATTCCTGGCACCTCGCCTCATGCCATTGGCCGCTGTGGACGGCCAAACGCTCAACTACGGTGCCGGCCGCAGTTCCGCGATTCCCGAGCTCGTCGCACGTCTGCTCGAGGCGTGCGATGGATACTCGTCCGCGCGAGAGATCGCAGAGCGATTTGCCCCAGATCTCGAGCCTGACGAAGTCTACGAAACACTCGAAGATCTCGCCGGCAAGGGGTTTGTCACCTGGACGCTGGAAGTGCCGAGCTCTGTTCCGGCGCCCGAGCGCGTGCTCGGATCATTATTGGCGAAGATCGACGATGACGATGTACGAGCGCCCGCGCAGAACGCACTTGCGCGGTTGCTTTCAGCCCGAGACGCCGTTGCAGCGGCCGCCGGCGATCCGATTCGCCTAGCGTCGGCACTCGAACACATCGACGACACCTTCCAGTCGATCACGGGCACCTCCGCGTCCCGCAACGCAGGCAAGACGTACGCTGGTCGGATGGTGGTGTACGAAGACACTCACCGCGATCTAAAAGCGCGATTCGGCCGCTCGTTCGTGGACAAGATCGCTCCGTCACTCGCGCTCGTCGGGCAGAGCGCGCGCTGGTACACGCACGAGATTGCGTCTCGGTATCGCAGGGCGCTCGACGCCGCGTACGAAGGACCTTCGGGCTTCGTCGAGTTTTGGACGAAGGCGGGTCAACTGTTTCCAAGTGACCAGCGCGAGCGCTCCCCGATCGTCGCAGACGTCGCAACGGAGCTTTCGCTTCACTGGGCCGACATCCTTTCGACCTCGCCGGTCGGCGGGCAGGTCGAGCGGACCAGTGAGGAGCTCGTGTCCAGCGTTGCACGAGTCTTTGCCGCACCCGCTCCAGGCTGGCCATCGGCACGACACGTTTCACCGGACCTTCTCGTCGCCGCGCGCGGGATCGAAGCGTTCCAACGCGGCGAAATCACGCCCGTCATTGGCGAAGTGCACATCGCAAACACGATGTTGTCGTTGTACGGCCTCCATGAACATCCGGACGCAGAGACCCTCCTTCGCGCAAACGACGACGATATCGGGGCGATCCGCGTCGCGCCTGTCGAGAGCCGAAGTGTCGTCGGTCGCGGCGATCTGATGAGCTGGTCGCCGCGAGATTTGCACCTCGAGATGGGATCGAGCCGCTCCTGGCGTCCAGCGGGCCAGGTCCTCAGAGCCGCTGACCTGTGGGTCGAGAGACGCGATACAGGGTTGACGGTCGTCGAGCGTAAGACCGGACGCGAGTTCGACATCATCGCGTTCCTCGAGCAGTACTTGAACTTCGCGGCCAGCACGCACTTCAAGCCCCACCCTCGTGGTGGTCGGGTCCCGCGAATCACCGTCGATGGCGTCGTCTGGGCGCGCGAACGGTGGGAGGTCGACCCGAAGACGTTTCCAGTCGTCGCCGACCGTAGTGCTCAACTCGTGGCGGCGCGGCGGTGGGCGCGCGACCTCAGGTTGCCACGTTACATTTTTTACAAGATCCCTGAAGAGACGAAGCCGATCTACGCGGACTTCACGAGCCCTATCTTCGTCGAGCTGATGGCGTCCATGGCTCGGAAAGCATCCGCCCTCGTCATTAGCGAAATGTTGCCGTCCGTCGACGAGACGTGGCTTCCAGACAGCGCCGGAGCGACGTATTCGTGTGAGCTGCGCCTGGTGACGGTCGACCCGGTTGCCTGGCAACCGCCGGGCTAAGCAGGCGTCCAAGCTTGCGGGTCCACCGCAACTACTCTGAACTCGCTCGTGTATCGATTGCCTGCTGCGTCCGGCAACCAAAGCTCGTGCGGACCCGGCAGCATCTCCGAGAACGTGACACGACTGGCCCGCTTGATGAGGTGCGCAGCGAGCTCGATAAAATGCGGGCTCGTCAGATCCACGAAGCAGGGTTTCGGCTCTTGTGACACCTTGTAAAACAAGCAATTCGGTATTCGGTAAGCTCGCGCCCAGCGTCGCGCAGAGATCATTCGGTCGAGAGGATCCGCGATGCGAGCAAACTCGATCGCCGATGCATCGAAGGACCAGGTCTCTCGCTGGACGACGAAGTTATCGATCGTCACGCGTGGAACGTGCGCGGCTGGTGCGATCATTCGAAACGATTGCGCTTCGATTGTGAGATACGCATCGAGAAATTGCTCGAGCGCGAAGCGGTGGGTGCCGTCGCGGGTGACCAATACAAGTGAGCTCCCGGACGGCTCGACACACAGATTGCCGGCTTCGAGAACCTGAGCTCGTGGCCTGTGGGAGCGAGTGGCGCCGTGCTCGAGGTCGAAATCGCTCGCAAGGAACGAGAATCGATCAGCTCGGTTCGTTCGGTCTTTCGAAGAGATGACTTCGACGATCGGGACGTCGCGGTCCGCTTCCATCTGTGCAACCAGCTCGTCCGGATCAGGATGCAATCGGCGCATCCAACGGATTCCGGTCGTGGCGTATGCGAGGTGGAGCTCGCCCGCGACGACCGAGAAGTCGCCGCGCTGGATGCTTTCGACATCTCGCGCCGCAATCATCAGGTCGGGTGAGTGGTGCCGTGCCGACGGCCAACCCGGTCCCGGAGCGGAAAACATGCGCTCGACGACATCCTCGATGTCTTGCGAGCGAGCAGCGATCCGGCTGTGTTCTTCGCCCGGTGCAAGATTAAAGATCTTGCGCCAGCGTTCCTGCAGCGTGCTCGTCGTCTGAACGACAATCTCGGATTCGGTGCGGTGGGAATCGGAGACGTCGAAGTGCGCAACGGCCAACCTCCAAAACTGAAGGAAGTCGACGCGAGTCGAGCACGTCTGCGCCTGCAGATCGCGGTGCAACGCCACCAGCGCCTCGCGATATCGACGCGCTAGCTCGTAGGTATACCAGCGCGCGCTGAGCAGGACCTGAGCGAGTGGCTTCTCGAACGCTGCGATCAATGCTGGGCCGAGAGAGATCGTCAGATCTCGACGACAATCTTCGTATATGACGCCGCGACCGGCATAACTCAGACCCGCGCGTCTCGTGGCGTCGTTACCGGTAATACGCTTGAAGGTTGTCTCGAGCTCTTCGAACGCAGCGTCGAGCTTTCGCTCGTCCCCCGCGGCCTGTGTGACGAGATCGCGGGCAGCGATGAGCTCGTCAAGAGCGCGA
>Ga0123336_10000683_pt1 | contig 32937 bp, 24 predicted proteins | sample SSSSmetaG_FD_96466 | JGI IMG/M metagenome (GOLD analysis project Ga0123336, IMG submission 96466) | Glacier valley bacterial and archeal communities from Borup Fiord, Nunavut, Canada, to study Microbial Dark Matter (Phase II) - ​SSSS metaG | ecosystem: Environmental > Aquatic > Freshwater > Ice...
ACGCACCGTAGGCTTCGTTCCGCGAGATTACCGCAGCGCCCGCGAAGCCCGCACTCACGCCGTCATCGATTTCGCCGAAATGCTGGGCGCGCCCGGCATCGCCACCCATATTGGCTTCGTTCCGGGGAATTCCGCCGACCCCGAATATCGCGCCGTTCTCGAGATGGTCCGTCGCATCGCCGACCACGCCCAGCCCATGACGTTCGCCCTCGAAACCGGTCAGGAAACGGCTCCCGCGCTCCTCGAATTCCTCGAAGCGGCCAATCGCCCCAACCTGGGCATCAATTTCGACCCCGCGAACATGATCCTCTACGGCACCGGCCAGCCGCTCGAAGCTCTTTCCATCCTCGCCCCGCGCCTGCTCTCCGTCCACGCCAAAGACGGCACCTGGCCCACCGCCGCCGGCGCACTGGGTTCGGAAACCGTCCTGGGCGAAGGAGCCGTAAACATCCCGGCATTCCTCGCCAAACTCCGCGAAGTCGGCTACCACAAGCCCGTCTTCATCGAGCGCGAATCGAGCGATCCCGTCCAGCGCCTGCTGGACATCCAGCACGCCATCCAGCTCATTGCCGCGCAAGACAACTTCTCACCTGACGAAGGGTTAAACTCCGGTAGCGATGCGCGCTAACCTCCTCCTTCTTGCTCTATCGGCAGTTCCAGCGCTGAGCGCCACCTTCGGTACCGTAATTTCCTCGCAAGCCGCCGCCTCCTATTCCGATATCCTCCTCGATGAGCCCCGCCAGCGCATTTATCTGGTCAACAGTTCCGCCAACCGCATCGAAGTCTGGTCCACCCAAACGCGCCAATACCTGGCCAGCATCGCAACAGGCACCAATAGCCAGCCTGACGCCATCGCCCTTTCGCCGAATAACAACGCGCTTTACGTCTCGGCCTATAGCAGCAATTCCCTAAAAATTATCGATCTCACGAAAACAGCCCCCACGGTGGCTACAATTGGTCTCATCGCCAGCCCCCAAGGCATCGCAGTCGGCAAAGACGGCCGCGTGCTCATTTCCACCGTAGGCAACGCCGGCCAGAACAACCTTCTCATCTACGATCCCCAGGCCAACTCGCTCAACAACGTCGCCGTCACGCCCGCCGCCGCCACTCCCCCCACGCTCCCCGCCCCGTCCGGCCGCGCTTACCTCTCTTACCACTCTAAGCTGCTCACCACCAAAGACGGCAATTACATCATTGGAGCGAATATCATCAGCGGCAATAACACTAACAACCGCGTGGTCTTCGTCTACGAAGTTGCCTCCAGTACCGTCCTCCGCTCCCGCATCCTCACCAACCTCTCGAATGTGCTCTCCGTTTCTCCCGATGGCTCCCGCTTCATGGCCGGTTACTCGCTCATCGATACCGCCACACTCGCCATCCTCGCGCAGGAGAATGTCGCCAACTCCCCCTTCGCCTTCCCCAATGGCACCAACTTTAACGCGCAGGTGAACCAGGGCGGCAGCGTCTTCTCTCCCGATGGCTCAAACATTTATGGGGCCTTCAATTTTGCGCCCGTGCAAGTGCCCGCGGCTAAGCCTAACGTCACCCGCCTGCTCTATAACGATCCCGATAACCTCCTCATCAAATTGGGCCTGCAGCTTCCCGAAAATCTTTCCGGCCGCATGGTCGTCAATAACGCCGGCGACACCATTTACGCGCTCTCCGAATCCGGCTTCATCATTCTGCCCGTCGGCCAGGTCAATGCAAGTCCACTCGCGCAGGTGGATTCCCAAATCGTTCTGCTGACCAATGACCAGTGCGGTGTCACCGCCGCCCAGAGTTCGGTCAAGAACAGTGTCACCAATGCGGGACGTGGCCGCCTCACCGCTTCCGTCCAGTCTTACACCCTTACCAGTGGCGGTCTGGCTGCTTCCACAACAGCAGTTCCCGGTCTCGGCGGGCAGGGCGGTCCCGGCGGCGGCATCATCTTCCCCGGTGGGCCTGGCGGCTTTCCCGGCGGCCCAGGCGGCTTTCCCGGCGGCGTGCCCACGCCCACGCCCGCCCCTACAGCCACCACCAGCACCATCCCTGCCGTTCAAGCCACGCCGAACAGCTTAGGAAGCACGCTAAACTTCCGCTTCAACGCCAATGCCGCGAAATCGCCCGGCACCGCGGCGCCAAACGATTTTCTGGTGCAATCCCCCGAAGCCATCAACATCGCCCCCAACATCCGCGTCTTCCAGAATAATCGCGATGCCGATGCCCGTGGCACAATCATCCCGGTCCCCCAAAACGTAAGCGGCGGCGAAACGCTCACCGATCTGGTGCAGGACCCCGCACGCCAAAAGCTTTACATCGCCAACTCGGGCCTGAATCAAATTGAAGTCTTCGATCTGAATACCCAACAGTTCACCACCCCCATCAAGGTCGGCCAACTCCCCCATTCCCTGGCTCTGGCCAGCGATGGCTTCACAATGTACGTTGCCAATACCGGCGGCGAAACCATCAGTGTGGTCGATCTCGATAAACAGCGCGTCACCGGCCGCGTCATCTTCCCCGCCATCCCCGCGAACATCGCCGTCGGCCTCAATTTCGCCACCTCCATCGCGTCAAGCCAGCGCGGGCCGCAGTTCGTGATGAGCGATGGCACGCTCTGGAAAATTGACGGTCTGCAAGCCGTCCCTCGCGCTCTGAATCCCCAGGTTTTCGGAGGCACGCCCACCGCCGTGGTCAGAACCGTCGCCGGCGGCACCCCTTCGGTCCGCACCCTCGCCGCCACACCCGGTGGAGAATATGTCTTGCTGGTCACCGGCGCGGGCGACGCCTATCTCTACGATTCCAGCGTGGACGATTTCACGGTGGGCAAACAGATCTTCTCCACCGCCGCCGTCAACGGCGCTCCCGCCACGCTCTCCGGCTTCCTCGGCCCCGTAGCCGCCGGCCCGCAAGGCAAATATTTTCTCGCCAACAACACGCTCTTCAATTCTTCTCTCACGCCCATCGCCACCTCCGACGATCAGGGCGCGGTTGGCGGCGGCATCCTCCCGGGGCGTACCGGTGCCGCTACTTCTCGCCCCGTGTCCGCTGTCTCCGCCAACAACCCGACCTCCTTTGCCCGCTTCACCCAGCCCGCCCGCGCCAATGCCACCGCCGTTGTCACCGATGCGGGCACTGTTGAGATTGTCGATTCCACCACCGGCAAGATACTCCGCTCCTCTCCCGCTCTCGAAACCGCCGCCTCCACTGTCACTGGTACCCAACGCGTCGCCGTGAACGGCCGTATGCTTGTGGTCGATTCCACCAACACGAATGCTTATGCCTTGACCGCCACCGGGCTCTCCGTCATTCCGCTCACTCCGGTGCTCCCCACCGATCGGCCCTTGCTATCGCCCAACGGCATCGTCAATCTAGCCAGCTATCAGGCCGCCAGCGCGCCGGGCGGGCTGGTTGGCATCTTCGGCCAGAACCTGGGCTCTCAGGATGTTCCTACCACCGATAACCTTCCCACGGTCCTCGGCGGCACCTGCGTCACGCTGAACAATCAGCCTTTGCCACTGGCTTCCGTCTCGGCCAATCAGATTAACGCCCAGTTACCGGTAGGCCTCGCTGCCGGCCGCTACCCGCTCGTTGTTCGATCCATCTCAAAGAAAGCGGCCTCCGTCACCACCGTCTCCGCCACCGTCGCCAAATACGCTCCCGCCGTCTTCGTCTCCGGAACTCAGTCCGCCATCGTGCACAAAGACGGCAGCTATGTCACCAAAGATAACCCCGCCAAGCGCGATGAACCGCTGGTCCTCTTCGCCACCGGCCTCGGGGTCACCCACGGCGGCGCAGTCACCTCCGGCAACGCCGCGCCCACATCTCCCTTGGCTCTTACCGACGCCGTACATGTCTTTTTCGGCGACCCCCGTCTCAGCCAAGCCGGCATCATTGTCGATTTCAGCGGCCTGGTGCCCGGCTTCGTCGGCCTGAATCAGATCAACCTCCGCGTGCCCGGCACCCACATCAAAGGCGACGCTCTCCCCATTACCATCAAAATCGGCGGAGTGAGTAGCCCCACCACGGGTCCGGTAATACCCACAGTCGCGGTGGAGTAAAGATCGCTTCCCATCCTCTTGTGTAAAAATACGGTGTTGAGGTTTTTTATGTCTAAGCGCGCCCTGGTCCTGGCACTCTCCGTCATAGCGCTGGTGAGTTGCAGTCGCGATCCGCAAGTTGTCAAGAAACGTTACCTCGAAAGTGGCAACAAATATTACGACCGTGGAAAGTATAAAGAAGCATCCATTATGTATCGGCGCGCCCTCTCCTCAGACGGGCGATACGGCGAAGCCTACTACCACCTCGGCCTTACTAACATTAAGCTGGGACAGATCGCTAACTCCGTTCCCGCCTTTCGGCGCGCCGTTGAACTCCTTCCGAAAAACACCAAAGAATTTAACGATTCCAATGTACATTTAGCGGAAATTTTACTGCTTGCCGCTCAATCGCAGAGCACCAGTGGCGGCACCGCGCAATTGCTCACTGAAGTGGAGCAAATTGCAAAACAATTTCTATCGCAGGACGCGAATTCTTTCGAAGGTCATAAATTGTCAGCCGATCTTCTCCTGGTCAGGGCCATCGCGGCCTATCGCGTAAATGACGTGATCAATTCCAGGAAATTGACCGAAGAAGCCATAGCCGAATACCGCCGCACGCTCGATCTCAAGCCCGGCGAGCCGGCCGTCCAGCTCTCGCTCGCCCGCACGCTTTCTCTTTATGGCGAAAACGGAGAGGCTGAACAGCTTTTCCGAAAGGTCGTTGACGGGAAGAAGTCCGGCACCGCCGGCTATCTGGAACTCTACCGCCTCTATTCGCGCCAGAACAAGCCCGAAGAAGCCGTCGCCGTCCTTAAGAAAGCCATCGCGGACAATCCCAAGTCCTACGAGTTTCAGACCATTCTGGCCGCGCACTATTTCGCCGCCAATAACAAAGCGGAGGGCGCGAAAGTTCTGGAATCGCTGAAAGCTAACTTCCGTGAATATCCGCAGGCCTACTTCACCGCGGGGGATTTCTACCTGCGCGTCAACGATGGCTCTGAAGCCGTCAAACAGTACGAAGAAGGAATTCGCCAGGATCCTACGCACAAGGTCGATTATCAGAAGCGCATCATCGAAGCCTACATCCACGACAACAAGACCGCCCAGGCGTACGAGAAAAATCTCGAGATCCTGAAAGAGAATCCGAAAGATCCCGAAGCGCGCGGCCTCAAAGCCAGCTTCCTCCTTGATAAAGGCGATATCGCTCAGGCCATTAACGAACTGCAGTCCGTAGTCACTGCCCGCCCGGACAATTTCGTCGCCCGCTTCCACTTGGGCCGCGCTCATTTTGCCAAGGGTGAGTATGAGCAGGCTCGCCAGCAGTTCGAAAAATCGATCGAGCTTCGTCCGGATTACCTCCCTCCCCGCTTGGCTATTGCGCAGGTTGCCCTGGCTCGTGGCGACAATTCTTCCGCGCTCAAGCTGTCAGAAGAAGCTATCAAAATGAATCCGCAGAGTGGCGCCGCGCGCTTGCTGCAATCCGCCGCGCTCATGCGCCTGAACCGCTATGGCGATTCCCGCACCACCCTGAATTCCCTCCTCGCCGCCAGCCCCAAACAGCCTGAAACACTGCTTGAAATGGGCGTTCTGAACCTGATGGAGAAGAAGTATCAGGATGCGGCTGACGTATTTCGTAAAGCCTATGAGGCCGACCCCGCCAACGCCCGCGGTCTGTTGGGCCAGGCAGAGTCGCTCATCCTGCTGGGCAGGCCCGCCGAAGCCGTGAAGCTGGTGGAAACCGAATCCGCCAAATACCCCCAGCGCATGGATCTCAAGCGCGATTTAGCCGATCTTGAAAAGCGCACCGGTCAACTCGACCGCGCGATTGTTGATTACCGCACCCTGGTGGAAGCCAATAAAGACACACCGCGCCAGCAAGGCGAAGTTTACGCCCGCATGGGTGAGACCTACTCGCGCATGAAAGATTACCCGAAATCGATCGAGGCTTTCAGGAAGGCCAAAGAACTGGTTCCGGACAACGTGCCCGTGCTGAACAACCTGGCGCTCATCCTCGATAACTCCGGCCAGCATGTGGAAGCTCGTAAAGTCTACGAGCTCTCCATCAGTAAAGATCCGAACAACGCCGAGGCCCTGAACAATCTGGCGTATCTAATGGCGGAGACAGGCGGCAATCTGGATGAAGCGCTCACGCTCGCCACCCGCGCCAAGCAAAAGTTGCCCGCCATGGTCGAAATTTCAGACACCATCGGCTGGATCTATCTGAAGAAGAATCTGGCCGACAATGCCGTCGATATCTTCCGCGACCTCACCACCAAGCAGCCGGAAAATTCCACCTTCCACTTCCATCTCGCCATGGCTTTCGCGCAGAAAGGCGACAAAGCCTCCGCGCAGAAGCAGTGTCAACTCGCCCTTTCGAATAGGCCAAGCAAGGAGGAAGAAGGCCGCATTCGCGATTTGATGACGCGGATCTGATGCGCCTCTTAAAACGCTTTCGGCCGATAGCCCGGGCGCGAACGCACGCGGTACTTCTTGCCCGCGTCGGAGGTGATATCGACGCTGATCTTCCGGAAGCCTTCGTTCGGATTCACGGCCGGATAGTAAGTCACGGTGTAAGAGTTGCCCAGATCTTCGCGGATACTCTCGAACGCCTCCACCTGTTTCTGCCAGGTCTTGGCCCAGTAGGCCTTGCCTCCCGTCTTCGACGTGATGCGCCGGAAGACGCTGCTGGAAATGGAATCCTTATTCACGTCGTTCGTCGAGATCACGTAGATAGGGATGCCTTCGTCTTCAGCCACAGCGCGCACATCGTCCGGAGCCACCATACTCGCGTTGTCGGGGCCGTTCGAAAACACAATCACCACCTTCCTGCCAGGCACCTTCGCGGCATCGCGCAACGAAAGCAGCAGCCCGTTGTAGAGCGCCGTATCGTCGCCAGCTACCGCCTTTCGCAAACCGAGAATTGCATTCGAGCGGTCGCGCGATAACGGCGCGGCGCGAGAGAGATTGCGGCTGAACGTATACACCGCCACCGAATCCGCCCGGTCCAGGCCGCGCACGAAATCGGCAATGGCGTCTTCGGCGTAAACGAAGCCCTTGTACATGAAGTTGCTGGTGTCGAACAGGACGAAGACGTTCGTGCCCACAAACGCATCGGACCCCGCATCCAGCCCCGGTTTACCCGCCAGGCCTTCTTCACCTTTCACCAGCGGCCGCAACGAGCCATCGGCCAGCACCTCCATCGGCGGCTTGCTGCCCTCTGCGAAGGTCGAAAGCTTCTGCACAATCCCATCTTCGGAGATCTTGAAATCGGATGGCTTCAGATTGGTGATGTAGTGGCCCCGGCTGTCGGTGACAGTGAAGCTGAGCACCACCAGATCCACCTTGCTCTTGAAGACGGCGACTTTGCCGTCCTGCGCCCACACCAGCAGCGCGCCTCCCGCCAGAATCGCACCAGCCGCAATCGCGGCCTTCCAGACTCGCTTTGCTATCATCGGTCTCCGCTTCCCTTCCCTTATTCAATCCCTGACGCTTTCAAATCGCCCGGGGCCCGCAACGCCTCCGCGCGAATTTCATCGCCCACCAGCCGCAGCGATTTTAGCAGTGCCGGCCAGTCTTCCAGGTGCGAAGCGAAAATCCGCTCCACCACCTTCTGGGTCCACTCCGGAATCAGCACGTTCAGCTGGGAGGGTGCGATATGCAACTGGTCGGCGAGAGCCACCCAGTAGAGGTTGTTCGATTCCCAGGATTCCGCCATGATCCGGCTAGAATATCCCATCAGCGTCGGGAACGTCCGCAGCTGCAGCAGCTCAGGCCGGTAGGAGTTCGCCAGAGTCGGCTTCGGCGTGCCAAACGCCGCTGATATGGCCGCGTCGTTTACGAAGGCACCATTCTCGCGCCGGATGCGCGCCAGTTCCGGGTTCGGCGAACGCACCGCAATTTCCGTTGCCATGCCGAACAACTCTGATGGCGTCACGCGTTCGAGAGCCTCGCGCACGTTCCCGGCTTCGAGTGCCCTTTCCACTTGCATCCGCCGCGCCGGTGGCGCCTGCAGATCCAAAGCCGCCATCGTCTTCTGCCTCAGCTGCGGGTCCAGCGCACTTTCAGCCAGCAGCGCTTCACCGAACCGCATCTGCGCGCCCACCCAATGCACCTGCGACGAAGTCACGTTCCACCACCTGGGAATCTTCGCGCTCAGAATCATCTGCGGCACCAGATCCCCCCAAATCAGGGCCTGCGTTTGCGTGGGCACCAGGAAGTTCTGTTCCGCCTCGGCCAGCGCATACGGCAAGTTCGCCAGCGACCCCGTCAAGCGACCGCCGCCATTTGAAGGCCATCCCGTACCGAGCATCTCTGTCGCTTTCCAGGTATGCGTCGCGCCCTGCGTGCCGATGAAATCGTGCCCACGCACGAACAGCGGGTTGGTGTACAGAATCTGCGCACCCGGCGGCGCATAGTGGACGTAGTTGTAAGCCACCAGCGTGTCGCGCAGGAATGGCGTCAGTGCCCCGCGCAGATCTTTGAGCTTCTCCGGATTGTTCTGGGCCTTATCGATCAAAGCGCGCATGTTCACCTTGCGCTCCATCTCCACATGCCGCTCCGTCCAATAGCCGAAGGCCAGCGCGTTCTTTTCCGCGCCCGAAAGCGAAGCTCGCGGCAACTGAATATCGCCCACGCGCGCAGCTAGGCGAGCCGCCAACGCCGGGTTCAGCTTCTCCCCGCGCGACACGCTCTCCAGGTTGTCCGCCAACTGGAAAATCACGTCCAGCGAGAGAATGCGCTGCGCTTCCAGCACATGCTGCATATCCGTCACCAGCCGGTCGCGCGCTTCGGTATCAATCGGCGCCACCGCACCGGCTAGCAGGCCGATCATCTGCTCCTGCGGCTGTGCTGTCACCGGTGCCGATGCCGCGCTCAACAGCAGCTTCACTCCGCCGCGGCCCGCATCGAAGAGTTCGCGTTCATTCGACAGCTCCGCGAAAGGAGTTAGGATTCCATTCAGCGCTGCGTCCGCTTTCGACGCGGGAATTACAGATTGGCGGCACAGAATCTGCCACAAGCCGGTCAGCGCCTGCATCATGCCCGCCGCGTTCTGCCGCAGCAGCGTATCGCGCATGTGTTCCACGCTTTCCGCCGTGTCCAGGAACTGCGTTACGGTGCGGTCCGAAATCGCCGGCGAATCGCTGAACGCGGCGTACTGTGCGCCATAGTCTTTATAAGCGCGTGCCAGGCGATCCACCGTGTCCGCTTTCAACGGCTCCGCGCGCCCGCGATCCAGATCGCTCAGGGCCATGAAGATCTTCAGCGGCTCATTCTCGACAGCCTTCCGCGACATGCCAAACAGAGCTTCCAGTACGTCGTCCGAATCCTTCCAGCTCCCCGCGGTCTTGCTCAGTTTGGCGTCGTACTTGCCGCGCGGATGATTCACGAACAGGTTCTTCCAAACCTCAAGCGAACCAGGAATGTGAGGCTGCCCGTTCGGGTCCAATCGCAGACGAGTGGTCAGCAGCATCATGTCCGCGTTCGAGCGGAACACCGGCCGCGCCGGCCCTGGGCTGGTCACCTTGCCGCGCACCGCGTTGTAGAAGCGCTTCATGCGCGCCGGTTCGGTCAGATACTCCTGCACCGGCCCATGGATACGCGCCAGCGCGTCATATTGACTCGCCAGCCAGCCATCGTCTTTGGCCAGCAGCTTCTCGAAAAACTGCGGGCCATTCTGCGGATTCGCGCCTACCAATTCTCCCCACGTGGCGGCAGACCGCTGCCCACCCGGCACCACGGCATGGCCGTTGCGAATCTCAAACATGCCGCCGAAGAAATCCAGCACGTGCGAATAGGTCCGCAGCCGGGCCGCCGGGACGCCCTGCCGCAGTTGCGCCGCAGTCTCGCGGTCCAGCTTCGACATGCCCAGATAGAAGCGGCACAACGAAGGGTCGCCTAGAAAGCTATCGATAAAGCTGCCGCCCGCATCCTTCTGGCCCAACCAATACTCAGGCCCGTACACCACCGGCACGCGCGTGGCATGGAAGTCATAAGTGAAGGGCTTGTTGGTGCGCAGCGCCTGCTCCAGTTCGGCAATCGGAAAGCCCGAATCGGTGCTGAGGAATGCGCGTGTGGCATTCACTGTTTCCAGAACCACTTCATTGCCGCAGGCCCCGCGCATGCGGAAGCCCAAGATGCGCAGTAGGTCGCCGGTCTGCGCGGAATCGCAGGTCTCCACCTTGAGGACGAAATTGGGGCCAGCCACTTTCTCCAGTTCGCGCGCTTGTGATAGATAGCGGTTCACCAGCTTCAGATATTCGGTCTGTTCCAGCGCATCGTTGCTGTGCGACGCCTGGTACCCATTGGTCACCACGTTGCGTGCCAGCGCTGTTAGCACATCGTTCGGGTTAATGTCCGCCGAAATAGCCGCCATCCTGCCGAAGCTGCGCAGGGGACCGGGGATGGTGGCATACTCCTGCGCTTCAGGCGCCGGAGTCGTCCACTTCAGATCTTTCCAATCCGTACCGCCGGCCGCGCGATAAACGGCAAGATCGCTATCCGCCGTGGCGCGATCGCCCGCAATCAAATCCAGCAGCACCAGCCGTCTCAGCACTGCAACTGAACGCTCTGCGCCAGTCAGCTTTCTGTATTCCGCGCGCGCCGCAGGATCGCCATAGCGATCCAGAAACTCGGCGTACCGAAACTGCGCTTCCGGCTCCTGCGGCACCTGTTGCGAAGCTCGCATCAGCACGGCGCGAGCGGCTCCGGGGTCGGTCTTTTCAAGCTCTACCGATCGCGTGCGCCATTCCGTTCCCTGCGCTTGCAACCCAGGCACGCATGCAGTCAGCAGCGCTCCTGTTATAAAAACCCCGGCGATTTTAGCCTTCATCGTGGTCCCCCTCCGCGATCTGGTTCCAACACTCTATCATGGAAAAATAGTGACGTTTTCCCGAAAACCGCTGCTTCAGGTAACACCGAACGGCCTGTTTTGCGAGCCGGGCGGCTTTTACATAGACCCTTGGTGCCCCGTTGACCGCGCCGTCATCACACACGCTCATGGCGACCATGCCCGCTGGGGCTCGAAGCACTATCTTACGTCCAAGCCCGGCGAAACGGTGCTGCGAGTTCGCATGGGCGCCGAAGCGCAAATCGAGGCGATTCCTTACGGCCGCGAAGTCGTCGAAAACGGAGTTCGTGTGTCGCTGCATCCGGCCGGTCATATTCTTGGCTCGTCCCAAGTGAGAGTGGAACACGAGGGCGAGGTCTGGGTTGCGTCCGGCGATTATAAAGTGGAGCCCGACCGTACCAGCACGCAGTTTGAGCCGGTGCGCTGCCACACCTTCATCACGGAATCCACGTTCGGGCTGCCGATTTATCGCTGGCGTCCGCAGCCTGAAATTTTCCGCGCGATCGATACCTGGTGGCGCGACAACCAGAGCGCCGGCCGCGCCAGCATGCTCTTCGCCTACTCGCTTGGTAAGGCGCAGCGCTTGCTGGCCGGTGTCGATGCGGGCATCGGGCCCATCTTCTGCCATGGCGCTGTTCAGAAGCTCAACGTTGCGTATCGCGAAAGTGGTGTGAGCCTGCCGGAGACGCTCTATTCGGGGTCGATGGAGCGAACCTACGATTGGAGCCGGGCACTGATTGTCGCGCCGCCTTCATGCAATGGCACGACTTGGATGCGAAAATTCGGGTCCACGTCCACCGCGTTCGCCTCCGGTTGGATGCGGATGCGCGGCACACGCCGAAGGCAATCGCTGGACCGTGGCTTCACGCTTTCGGACCATGCCGATTGGCCCGGGCTACTGAATGCCATTGATGCTACGGGAGCGGAGAACGTGCTGGTCACTCACGGGTATCGCGCTCCGTTGGTGCACTGGTTGAACGATCACGGCAAGCAGGCCAAGGCGCTTGAAACACGCTATGAGGGCGAGCGCGAAGACGACTCAGCGGACTTGCCCGCGGAACCTGAAGCGTGAAAGCTTTCGCCGAACTCTACGCCGCGCTGGATGAAACCACCAAGACCGGATTGAAGACCGATGCGCTGGTGAAATACTTCAGCGCCGTGCCGCCTGAAGACGCTGTGTGGGCGATTCACTTCCTAATCGGCCGCCGGCCCAAGCGCCTGATTGAAACACGCAAGCTGGTGGATTGGGCGATTGAAGAATCCGGCACACCTGCCTGGCTGTTTGATGAATCGTATCAAGCTGTAGGCGATTTGGCGGAGACGATTGCGTTGCTGCTTCCCGATGCGGAACGGTCATCGAATAGGCCGCTGCATTACTGGGTGGAAGAACGCCTGCTGCCGCTCGCGCGATGGGAAGATGCGGAGCGGCGCGCGAGTTTGGTGGACGCCTGGCGAGACATGGACGATTCGCAGCGCTTCGTCTGGAACAAGCTCATCACCGGTGCCTTTCGCGTGGGAGTTTCGCAAAGCCTGGTGGTGCGTGCGCTGGCGCAAGTTTCCGGAATCGATGGCAACGTGATCGCGCATCGCATGATGGGGGATTGGGCGCCCACTCCCGATTTCTATACACAGTTGATTGCGGCGGAATCGGCCGATACCGATATCAGCAGGCCGTATCCCTTCTTTCTTGCTTATCCAATCGAAGGAGAAATCGGCCAGTTAGGCGACATTGCGGATTGGCAGATCGAATGGAAGTGGGACGGTATTCGTAGCCAGTTGATCCGGCGCAAGTTTTGCACGTTCATCTGGTCGCGCGGCGAAGAGTTGGTGACGGAGCGCTTCCCTGAACTGGAGGCGATGGGCAGCGTTCTGCCGGAAGGCACCGTGATCGATGGCGAGATCCTGCCGTGGAAAGAGGGCGCGCCGCTACCCTTCGCGCAGATGCAGAGGCGCATTGGGCGTAAGGTGTTGGGCCCGAAAATTCTGGCCGATGTGCCGGTGGTGATTCTTGCTTACGACCTGCTGGAATGGAAGGGCGAAGACATTCGTGAGCGGCCGATTGAAGAGCGTCGTGAATTGCTGGCAGCATTGGTGGACGCCATGCGCGATAGCCAACGGCTGCTGCTTTCAGGCGTTGTGAACGTCGCTTCATGGGACCAGTTAATTGCGCTGCGCGGCGAATCGCGGGAGCGCAAAGTGGAAGGCTTCATGTTGAAGCGGCACGGTTCGCCCTATCGTGTGGGCCGGCGCCGGGGCGATTGGTGGAAGTGGAAAATTGAGCCTTACTCCGTGGACGCGGTGATGCTCTACGCGCAGGCTGGCAGCGGCCGGCGCGCCAGCCTGTTTACCGATTACACGTTTGCCGTTTGGGATGGCGATACGCTGGTGCCTTTCGCGAAAGCATACTCGGGCCTGACCGATGAAGAGATCCACAAAGTGGATGCGTGGGTTCGCAGGAACACGCTCGAAAAGTTCGGCCCGGTTCGTTCTGTGAAGCCTGAACTGGTCTTCGAACTTGCGTTTGAGGGCATACAACTCAGCACGCGACACAAGTCTGGAATCGCGGTGCGATTTCCGCGAATCGCGCGATGGCGTACCGATAAGCCGGCTGCGGAAGCCGACAGCCTGGAGACCATCCGCGCGCTGATTTCAGGTAATAAGACTTGACTGCATTTGACACGATACGCGATTGGTTTCATTCGCGCGGGTGGGAGCCGTTCGCGTTTCAAGAGGAAGTGTGGCGGGCTTATTTGAATGGTGAAAGCGGTTTGATCCATGCCGCGACGGGAACGGGCAAGACGTATGCCGCGTGGCTTGGCCCGCTGCTGGAATGGATGCAGGGCGATGGTGAAGTGAATCCCCCCTTGCGCGTGCTTTGGATCACTCCGCTGCGGGCGCTAGTGGCCGATACGGAAAACTCGCTGCGCAATGCTCTCCTCGGGCTCGATATTCCCTGGCGCTTGGAACAGCGTACTGGCGACACGAAAGCCGCCGTGCGCGCGCGTCAAAAAAAGCGTATGCCCACTGCATTGGTGACCACGCCGGAGAGCCTGGCACTGCTGCTGGCACGCGAAGACGCGAAGGAAATGTTCGGCGATTTGCGGCTTGTGATCTGCGATGAGTGGCATGAGCTGATGGGCTCGAAGCGCGGCGTGCAAACCGAATTGATACTGGCGCGGCTTCGCATCTGGAACCCCAACATGCGCACCTGGGGCCTTTCGGCAACGCTGGGCAACCTGGAAGTGGCCATGGCGACGCTGCTCGGAAGCGGTTGGGAAAAGGGCCGCATGGTGCGCGGTGTGGTGCCGAAAGAGGTACGCGTCGATTCGCTGATCCCAGAGCACATGGACAACTTTCCCTGGGCCGGGCACTTGGGAATCAACATGCTGCCGCAAGTGGTGCAGGCCATCGAAGAAGGCGCTACCACTTTGGTGTTTACGAACACGCGGTCGCAGACGGAGATCTGGTATCAGGCCATCCTGGCCGCGAGGCCCGATTGGGCGGATAAGATGGCTTTGCATCACGCCTCGCTCGAACGCAAGACGCGCGACTTTGTAGAGGATGCCTTGCGCGCAGGCACGATGCGTTGCGTGGTCTGTACTTCGAGCCTTGACTTGGGCGTGGACTTTACGCCTGTCGATCGAGTGATTCAAATCGGCAGTCCCAAGGGTGTGGCGAGATTGCTGCAACGCGCGGGACGCAGCGGCCACAGGCCAGGCGTGGTGAGCCGCATCACTTGCGCGCCTACCCATGCATGGGAACTGGTGGAGGTGGCAGCCGCTCGCGACGCCTATCTTGCCGGCGCGATAGAGAGCCGGTACCCCGTGGAACGGCCTCTCGATCTGCTGGCGCAGTGGGTGGTTACGGTTGCGGTGTCGGGGGGCTTCGTGGGTGCCGAAATGCTGGATGAAGTGCGCCGCACATATGCGTTTCGCGAACTTTCGGACGCCGAGTGGAACTGGGTGCTGGAGTTCGTCACACATGGTGGCGAAGCACTGCGGGCGTATCCCGAATATGCACGCGTGAGCATGGACGATGGCAGGTTCGTCATCTCTAATCGCATGGTGGCGCGTCGGCATCTGCTTTCGACCGGCACCATTGTAAGTGACTCCGCCATGGACGTTCGCTACACCACCGGTGGACGCCTGGGCAGCGTGGAAGAGGGCTTCATCGCGCGGCTTCGTCCAGGTGACCGCTTCGCCTTCTCTGGCAAGGTGCTGCAGTTCGTGCGCATTCGTGATATGACGGCGTGGGTGAAGAAAGCGCCTGTCGCGGAGGGCGGCATCATCCCCAGTTGGGAGGGTGGCCGCATGCCGCTTTCGAATGAGTTGGCCGCAGCGCTGCGCAAGCGCTTCGAAGAGGCTCGCAACGGGCGGTTCGAAGGGCCGGAGATGCAGGCGCTCAAGCCAGTGTTCGAAACGCAGGCTTCCATCTCGCGCGTCCCTTCGACGCATGAGTTTCTGATTGAACGCGTGGAGACGAAAGAAGGGCATCATCTGTTTTTCTATCCGTTCGCGGGCCGTTTGGTGCATGAGGGGCTGGCGGCGCTGATCGCTCTGCGTGTTTCGCGCGTGAAGCCCATCTCGTTTTCCATCTCCTGCAATGACTATGGCTTTGAACTGCTGGCGCCGCATGCCGCGCCCCTTGAAGAAGCGCTGGCTCGCGATCTGCTTTCGACCGAAGGCTTGGGGCGCGATATTATGGAGAGCCTGAACGCGGCGGAGATGGCGCGTCGGCAGTTTCGCGAAATCGCGCGAGTGGCCGGGCTCACCTTCAACGGCTATCCAGGGCAGAACAAGAGCGTGCGGCAGTTGCAGGCTTCGAGCGGCCTGCTATTCGATGTCTTCATGCGTTACGATTCGGGCAATCTGCTGCTGGACCAGGCGAATCGTGAAGTGCTGGAACGGCAGCTGGAGCGCAGCCGGCTGGGGCAGACTTTGGAACGGCTCAGTAGCGGAACGGTGGTGATTCAGGATATGAAACGCCCCTCACCTTTGTGCTTTCCCTTGATGGTGGACCGCACGCGCAATCGTGTGAGTTCTGAGAAGCTGGGCGACCGCATAAGGCGCATGGCGGCGCAAGTGGAGAAGGCTCGCCATTGAGCCTGGAAGTGAACGTCGCCGGTGAGCAGTTGGTGTTGCTTCCAGAACGGGCCATCTATTGGCCGCGCAAGCAAACGTTGCTGGTGGCCGATACGCATTGGGGTAAGGCGGCTACGCTGCGGGCTGCCGCCATCCCTATTCCCGGCGGCACCACTAGTGCCGATTTGGAGCGATTGAGTGGCCTCGTGCAATCCACGGGAGCAAAGCGGATGGTGCTGCTGGGCGATGCGATTCATGCGCGTGAAGGCCGTGCGCCGCGGACGTTGCGCGCGGTGGGCGAATGGCGTGAGGCGCATCGCGCGTTGGACATATTGCTCATTCGCGGCAACCATGACCGGCGCTCGGGCGACCCTCCCGCAAGCCTCGGCATCGAATGCGCGAACGCGCCCGTTGCCGAACCTCCATTCGTGTTTCAGCACTTTCCCGGTAAGGCCGAAGGAGGTTATGCGCTGGCCGGGCACATGCATCCGGCTATTCGATTAACAGGTCGCGGTAAGGAGAAGAAGACGCTGGTGTGCTACTGGTTCACGGACTGCTGCGGTGTGCTGCCGGCCTTTGGAGCACTGACTGGCGTGGCGTTGGTTACGCGCGAGCCGGGCGACCGCGTGTACGTGGTGGCGGGCGAAGAAGTGATCGCGGTTTAGACTGGTAGTTGCCTTCCGTCATCATCATCGGTGGAGGTCTGGCCGGGCTCTCCGCCGCCGCAGCATTGGGTGGCGCGGGGTGGCGGGTGGACCTGTTCGAGACTCGTGCATTTCTAGGTGGCAGAGCCACGTCGTGGCCTGTTTCGGGCGAGGAAAGTGAAGTAATCGACAACTGCCAGCACGTGTTGCTGCGCTGTTGCCATAACTTGATCGATTTCTACACGCGGCTGGGTGTCGAGCGAAAGATTCGCTTTTACCCCGAGTACTTCTTCCTCGAACCGGGTGGCCGCACGTCCACATTGAAGCGCGGTATGCTTCCGCCTCCGCTGCATTTTGCGGGCTCATTTGCAGGCTTGAAGTTTCTGAGCGTTGGCGACAAGGCGGCCATCGCGCGAGCCATGCTGGCCATACCGAGGGAGCGGCATCGCCAGGATCTGGACGGCATAACAATGCTGCAATGGCTGCAAGAGAAGCGGCAGACCACCGGAGCGATTGAGCGCTACTGGCGGCAGGTACTGGTGAGCGCGGTGAACGAAGAACTGGACAGGATGGCCGCATCGCATGGAGTGCAGGTGTTCTGGCTGGGCATGCTGCAATCGGCGCGCGGGTACGAAATGGGCATACCGGATGTGCCACTTCGCGAGCTTTACTCGGAGGCCACGTTTCGAAAGTTCGGCAACGTGACATTGCATGGTCGCTGCCCGGCGGCTGCGTTTGAAACCGATGGTGAGCGGATTACGGGGCTACTTGCGGCGGACGCTCGACACACGGCCGATCATTACATCAGCGCCGTGCCTTCCGAACGGCTGGGCGCGCTGGCACCGTTTCTAGGCTTCGATGCCGCGCCTTTCGAGCATTCGCCGATCACCGGAATCCATCTCTGGTTCGACAAGCCTGTCACCACGCTGCCACATGCCACACTGCTGGACCGCACCATTCAGTGGATGTTCAATAAGAGCGAAGGCCGGTATGTGCAGTTGGTGGTGAGCGCGTCGCGATCGTTGACCGGCATGAGGCGGCCTGAAATTATCGAACTGGCGGTGCGCGAATTGGCGGAGGTCTTTCCCGCCGCGGCTTCGGCGAAGCTGGAACGCGCTCAGGTGATTAAGGAAGTGCGCGCGACGTTTTCAGCGAAGCCCGGTTTAGAGGCGCTGCGTCCCATGGCTCAAACCGCGCTTCCCAACTTTGCCTTGGCTGGCGATTGGACGCGTTCTGGATGGCCTGCCACCATGGAAGGCGCGGTGCGGAGCGGCTATCTGGCTGCCGACGCAGCGATGCGTGCGCAAGGCGGCGCGGGCCGCTTCCTGATTCCGGATGCCGCATAATAAGGGACATGCGCACCGCTCTGCTGGCTCTTGCCTTACTCTGCCTTCCTACAAATCTGCTCGCGGATGTTGCCAAGACGAAGCTCAGCGTGAAGGTGCTCACGCCTAGTGGCAAGCCGCTGGACCGGGCGAGTGTGATTATCCGTTTTGTTTCCGGACGCGACAAGCTCAAGCTATATAGCAAGATTCGGACGCAGTGGGAAACCAAAACCAATCAGCAGGGGATGGTGCAGATTCCGGAGATCCCGCAAGGCAAGATTCAGATTCAGGTGATCGCATCGGGTTATCAAACCTTCGGGAACACCTTCGAAGTGGATCAGGAAGAGAAGACTCTGGAGATCAAGATGAATGCTCCGCAGGCGCAGTACTCAGCGCATTAGAGCGGTTCGATAAAAACGTAAAACGTAAAGCGTGGCTTTAGATGGCCCCGGCCCCATCGGTTGACATGCCAGCGCGCCTGGATGAAATTCGAAGTCGATTGAAGCACCATGCTATGCGTGCCCGGATAAAACTTCTGTGCAAATTGAAGCGCGGGTTTCGTGCCCCAATTGGAACCATCGGCCGATTGCCAGAGCGAGACATGCAGGCTCTGCTGCTCTTCTACCGAAACGATACCAAGGGTGACCAATGAAGTTGGTTGCGACCATTCGATAGCTTGGCCGGAACCCTGTTGCGTGACGGTGGTTTCGGGAACGAGAAATAAACCTGTCACGCGCGTGACTGCTTTTGCTTTCGGCGCGAGATGGTTCGGGTGGCGCGCACTTTGCGCAGGTGTATGACGTGCGCCGGGGGAATTGCGCTCGTGACGAGCACATGTTTCGGTTCCGGCTCTTCCGCCTTGCCGGCATAGAGACGGCGGTAGACGGACGCATTGCGCAGTACGGCCTGGACGTACTCGCGAGTCTCTGTAAACGGAATGCTTTCGACAAACTCGGCGGGTTCGCGATAGTTGGCCCAAGTGAGCCATTCGCGAACACGGCCGGGACCGGCGTTGTATGCGGCAAGTGTCTGTTCCAGATTGCCGTTCCAGCTCGAGAGTTGCGTCTTCAGGTAAGCCGCGCCCAAGCGCAGACTCACGTCAGGCTGGAAGAGCATGCCGCTTGAAAAGGGGCCGAAGCCTTGAGCGCGCGCCATCATGCGGCCGGTGCCGGGAATGAGCTGAGTCAAGCCCAGTGCATTCGCGCGAGAGACCGCGCCGGGGTTGAATTCCGATTCCTGACGGATCAGTCCGGCGAGCAGATAGGGATCGAGACCTTGTGCATTCGCGCTGGCTGTGAGCGGCTCGCGGTAAGGCAGCGGGAAGAGGAAGCGCCAGAATTCGCGCGGTGCGTTGTGAAGAGGCAGTGACAGATATTCCGGCGTAAGACCCTTCATGTGTCGAAGGGCCAGCGCGGGCGTGGGGTCTTCGCGTGCCAGTTCGATGGCGAGCAAGTGCTTCTGCCCATCGGTCTCGGCGCCGAAGCGAAGTTCAGCTTGCGCCCACTCCGGGAAGCCGGCGGCGGAGAGCAGGCGGGCTCGTTCGATATGAGCTTTGGTGGCGGCATTGGCAGCTTCGTTGTTCAGATCGGGCCGCGCGGGAAAATCGATTGCACTCAACCATTGGGCGGACTCGGGTGTTCCTTCGGCGGAGGCGATTTGCTTTTCCGCGAGCTTTGCTTCGGCGAGTACACCGTAGTAGTAATTCGGGAAGACACGCAACAGGGTGGCGTACGTTTCGCGAGCGAGTGCATACTCCTTCGCCTGTTCCGCGAGACGGCCGAGAAAATAAAGGGCGCTTGCTGCGCGCGTGTCTGATGGGTACTTGCGGATCTGCTCTTCGAGCAACGTTCGCGCCTGGGGCGAATTTTTCAGATAGGCATCCCACGTGACTTTCCAGTGCGCGTAGGCGGTGTCCTGGCCGGCGGGGAACTTCTGGTAGGCCGCCGTGTACAGCGGCGTGTAGCGGGCCGCATCGTGAGTCAACAGGTAATGGTTGCCGGCGGCGATGAGGGCTTTCAATCGCCACGGCGATTCGGGAAAGCGCTTGGCCAAAGTGTCGAGCGCGCCATTCATCGCGCCATCGTCATTCAACTTGCGATTGCATTCGGACAGGTAGTAGAGCCGCTCGGCATCGGCCTCCGAACGATCGAAGTGAAGCTTCTCGAAGTTGGCGCGGCAGGTGCGGGCATCGCCGGCGAGAAAATCGGCAGCGGCGGCGCGGAGGTGAGCCTGTTCGCGCCCCAGGCCGGTGAGTTGTAGAGCCAGGCTTTGAAACTCCGCTTTGGCTTTGGCATAGCTCTTGAGTGCAAGCCAGGTGTCGCCGCGCGTGAGCATCTGTTCCGATGCGGGCGGAGGGTAATCTTTTCCGAGTTGAGCTTTCAAGCGCTCAATCGCACCGGCCGCGCCAACGGCGGCTTGCGTGGCAGGCTTCAGGAAATAGACGCGCTGATAGAGCGCCGCGGCCTGCATTCGTTCTCCTTGTGCTTCGTAGCATTGCGCAAGAAGCAAATCGCCTTCGGGTTGCGGCAGCCCTTCATAATATTCGCGCAGGATTTTGATGGCGCCGTTCGCATCGTGAGTCTGCAAGAGCGCCTGCGCGTTGAGCAGAGCGGCCTTTGAACCGAGCGGCGAAAGGGTTGCCTTCTCCGCGCCGAAGCGCTGCAGTTCGCTGAGGGCACCGGCGGGATCACTCGAGAGATCGCGGGCGGAGGCGAGATGGAAATAGATGTAATCGGAAAGAAGCGGCGTCTCGCGCGCGGCCAAAGTCAGGTGCCGGATAGCGGAGGGATAATCCTTCCCGGTGTAGGCCTTGATGCCAGCCGTGAATTCGGCGGTGCCCGCGGAGCAGAGGCCGGCCAGCGTGGCGCTAAGTAAGGCGGCCCGGGAAGCCCGAACCCAACAACCTGTCATCATCATTCGCCAAGCTCCTTACTAACTCCAAGTACAGATAGTCGACCATTGTCTTCGATTGCCCCGTTAGAAATCGGGCACGGTACTCGGCGCGAGCGGCATCGATTTCCGGGCGCAGAGTATTGTACAGATCGGCGCGTTGCGCACCTTCGCGAACGGCCGCGGTTTGTTCGACGCGCATGCGGGCCACGGCCACCTGGGCGAAGCGTTGCGCGCACAGGTGAAGCGTTTGATCGGCAGCGCTCAATTCATTCCATTTGGGCGCCGAGGCGTGAGCGCCGCTAATCTGGACCAAGCTGGGCGGCGGGTCTGGCACGGCCTGCGCCGCACCTTCCATGGCGAGCACTTCCAGGCGCAACCCGGCCACGCTGCACAGAATTTCCAGCGAGGCGCCGCGGACATTTTCCGCCGCAAAGATCACCATCAGCACCGCGCCATGCACTATCACGGGAACAAGGTGGGCCTTTGGTTCGGCCAGCGTGAAAGCAGCACCGTGGACAGTGGCGGCGAACAATGCTTCAGACAGTTCAGCCGGGGTGGCTGAGGCGACCACTGTGTCGCGGGTCTCGATGACGGAAAGCAACGCCGGCGATTCGTGAGCCAGGAACGGTTCGGGCGCGGAGGCGATTCCGCGAAACGCGGTCAGGTGCGCGCGATCGCCTTCGAAAAGCAAGCAGGCCATTCTCTTCGCATAGGCGGGAGCGGTGTTGACCAGTAGCGAGGCAACTTCAGATTCGCCTTCCGCCGTCCGCAAGCGGCGAACAGTTTGATTCAGACTCTCCGCGACGGAACGCTCCCCTTCGTCAAAGCCAGTCGCGATATGGTTGAGGACCAATGTTTTCAGGTCTGCGAAATCCTGGTCCGAGATCATCTGACTCCATCGTAGTGGAGCAGGCTTGGGGTGTCCAGGACACATGATTTAAATCGTTTCATCTTTGCAGGCCTCTGTAAATCAATGGCAGCCCACATGCATCAACTAAGCTTAGAGAACACGATTTCAGTGTTTGCGATGGGAGAGACGGTATCATGCGGCTCAATCAACACCTAGATCCGAAGCAGACAGGCATGGAGGCTGAGCGTCTCAATACCGAACTGCACAGGCGCATTGTGGGGCAGGATGAAGCGGTCGCTCAAATTGTAAATATTTATCAGACGTTTTTGGCTGGGCTGACAAGCCCGGGACGCCCGATCGGAAACTTTCTCTTCCTGGGGCCAACCGGTTCCGGCAAGACCAGGCTTGTGGAAGCGACGGCGGAGAGTCTGTTGGGCGACGCGCGCGCGGTGGTGAAGGTGGATTGCGCCGAGTTCCAACACAGCCATGAGATCGCCAAACTGATCGGTTCGCCTCCGGGATACCTGGGCCATCGCGAGACACATCCGCTGCTGAGCCAGGACGTATTGAATCAGCATTTCACCGAGAAGTTCAAAGTGAGTTTCGTTCTGTTCGACGAAATTGAGAAAGCGAGCGATTCTCTTTGGAATCTGCTGCTGGGCATTTTGGATAAAGCCACTTTGACGTTGGGCGACAACCGCCGCGTCGATTTTTCGCGGGCCATGATCTTCATGACCAGCAATCTGGGTGCGGGCGAGATGGAATCGATTCTGCAGCCCAAGCTGGGCTTTGGAGCCTGTGATGCGGCGAGGCGGGCGCGCGCCGGTGTGGTGGACGCGGCAGTGGACAAAAAAATTACACGCTCTGCGGTGGAAGCGGCGCGGCGAAAATTTACTCCCGAGTTTATGAACAGAATCGATAAGGTGGTGGTGTTTCACCCCTTGTGCGAACGCGACCTGGCGCAGATTCTGGATCTGGAGCTGGGGATATTGCAACAGAGGATCTTCAATTCGGCGTCTACTACGCCGTTCATTTTCAGCCTGACAGGCGGCGCGAAGGCCTTTCTGCTGCGGGAAGGAACGGACATCAAGTACGGCGCGCGGCATTTGAAGCGTGCGATTGAGCGCGAGTTGGTGCATCCGCTTTCGAACCTGGTGGCATCTCAGCAGATTCGCAGCGGGGATCTGGTGCAGGTGGATTACGATACGGCCAATGCGCAGCTGGATTTCGTGAAAGAAGAAGAGGGCGTGCCCGCCTATGAGATGGTGCAGAGGGCAGCGGCCGGCGGCGGTGGAACTAGTGGTGGCGCGGTCTCTATATCCGAAGCGCCCGTGCCTCGCGTAGTTCACGCGCGCACCTCACGCAAATAGACCGCTACCATTTGCCCAGCACGGGCTGTTCGCCGGAATTGCCGCCAAGGGCCGTGAAGCGATCGGCATTGGGGCCAGGGTCCCAGCGCCCGTTTCCGTTGTAATCGATGATCCAGAAGCCGGCGGTGTAGTAGCCAATTTTCGAGCGGCCATCGCCATTCCAATCTGCGACCAGAGGGACATCGGAAGGTCCGCTCCCGAAGCCATAAAACAAATCGACCCCGGGTTGATAGCTGCCGGTTCCCGAGACATTGAGTGCCCAGAAGCCTTTTCTCCAAACGCCCACTTTGGTGGTGCCGGAGCCGTTCCAATCACCCACCACGGGCTTTTCGCCGGCTCCGATTGTGTACGTATAGAAACGATCGATAGTGGGGCCATCCCACTGCCCGTTGCCGTTGTAATCGAGGACCCAGGTGCCATTCAGAAAATAGCCGACCTTGGTGCGGCCATCGCCGTTCCAATCGCCGAGTATCGGAATTTCGGATGGCGAGGAACCTCCAAAACCTATGAAGCGATCAATGACGGGGCCATCCCACTGGCCGTTGCCGTTATAATCGAGCGCCCAAAAACCGTTCAGGTAGAAACCTACTTTGGTTCGGCCATCGCCATTCCAATCGCCGGTAATGGGAATTTCTCCGGCGTTGCCGCCGAAGCCATAGAACTTATCGACCGAGATGCCGTCCCACTGGCCATTGCCGTTGTAATCGAGCGACCAGAAGCCGTTGTGGTAGGCGCCCGCTTTGGTATAGCCGTCGCCATTCCAATCGCCCGCGACCGCTTTGTCACCCGAGCCGTAAATCTGAAACTTGAAGTATTTGTCGGCGCCGTCAAAGACGCCGTTTCCGTTCGAATCGATGGCCCACTGGCCGTTTAAGAACGTACCTACCACGATGGGTCCGGTAAGGGACTGTCCGGCTGAAGGCTGACTGATGTTCACGGGCCGTCCGGCAATGGTGATGACGGCGGTGCGGGCGGCGCCGGTATTGGTAGCGAAGGTGTAGTTGACGGTGAAGGAGCCGTAACCGGAAGTGCTGCCGGCAGAGATGGTGAGCCACGGGGCACTGCTGACGGCGGTCCAGGGGCAACCTGAAGCAAGGGTCGCGGTGTAAGATCCGGAGCCGACGCGCGCGGCGGCGGTGAGGTTGCCGCCAATGCCGGAATAATCGCAGATCACCGCGGCGAAATCTGCTGTCGCGGTGTTGGAGGAGACGGACCTGCTGGAAGGCGAGAACGCGTAACCGGAAAGGCTGGGGATGAGTAGATAGGTTCCGGTGGAGACAGGATTGAAGGTGTAAGCGCCGGCACCATCGGTGGTAGCGGTGGGACCGCCGCTCAAGACAAGCGAAACGCCGGGTAGCGCCACGTTACCTCTGGCGACGTGCCCGGAAATGTTGATGCCGCTGACGGGGTCGATGACGGTGACGGTGTAAGTAAAGGTAGTGTCTACGCCGGCCACAAGAACGTGCGAGACAGTGACCGCGATGGGCGTATCGACGGAGGGAACAGGCCAGTGGGTGGTGCCGCTGACGTCTAGATTATCGGGCACCCAGACCACGGAATTTTCGCCATAGCCTTGCAGGGGGGATTCCATGCGCACGGCGACGGCGCCACCACCACGCTGCATGGTGACTACGGTGTTGGTGAAATCGGCATTCGGATAGGAGAAAGACCAGCGGCCCGGCACAAGGGGATAAGGGATGTAGCCTTTCGGAGGCCAGGCGACGAACGGGTCGCGTGTGGCGGGGCGGGCATCGCGAAAGTGGGAATCGAAGACCCAGAGCGCATTGGCGAAGCCTTGCGGATAGGGCGGCTGGACGTCGCCGGTGCCCATGTTTTGGGATTGCGGGTAGAGCAGCCAGCGCCTGTGGCCTACTTCCGGGTTGGTATTTCCGGCCTCCTGCATGTATTGCGCGACGCAGCCAGGGTCGTTCAGGTAGGGAATGGTGAGGCAGAGGTTCGATTGGGAAGCGGCGTCGGCACCGGCGGCGCTGAAGAACAGCCAGTTGGACGGGGGGTTGTGATTCAACTGCGCGTTGGCGCTCATTAAGAGGGCGGCCTGCTGATCTCCACTGCTGAAGCTGGGGAGGAAAGAAATGGGTGTAGGAACGCCCGCCATCTGGCGGAAGAAATTGATACGCAAGAGAACAGCGTCTTTATAGGCTTGCGTGGTACTGCCGGCATCGCCCTGGTTGACGTTACCGCTCCAGCCGGTAGCCACCGACGTGGAAGGAAGGAACGTGTTCAGATATGCGTTTACCATGCCGGAGCGGCTGGAAGTATCGAGCCAGGTGGGGACGGTGGAAACGCGAATGGGAGCGGCGGCGGGAGTGGCGGGACTTGCGAAAGCGGTTGGACTGGAAGGGGGACGCCCAATTTGGACTTGTTGCTGCGCGCCCAGATAGCGCGAGCCGAGGCACGAGAAAAAAAAGATTACTAGGAAAACAGGCCGCACGTATCCGAATTTGGAGTGGGGCCGTGACCGGGTTACTCTCACGCGATCTTTTCCGCGAACGTTCGGGCAAGTACGATTGAGCGGTGGAGACACTGGCAATTTTTGAGCGATGGCATGGCGGCGAGATCCCGCCGATCGCGAAGTTGATCGGTTTTCGGCTGCTGCGGTTCGAGCCAGGCCATGTGGTGTTCGAGCTAGATGCGGGGCCGCAGCATGCAAACCCGATGGGCACGCTACACGGAGGGATACTGTGCGATTTGGGCGATGCCGCGATGGGGACGGCGACGGCTACCACGCTGCGGGAGGGCGAAACGTTCACGACCCTGGAGCTGAAGATCAACTTCGTGAAGCCCGTTTGGACGGCCAGGCTGAATGCGGTGGGCCGGGTGCTGCGGCGAGGGCGGACCATTGTGCTGACCGAAAGCGAGATTACCGATGAGGGGGGCAGCCTGGTGGCGAAGCTGAGCGGGAGCTGCATGATTCTGCGCGGGGCGGATGCAGTGGGGCGATAATCGGTAACTGTGACAGCACAGCAAATTCTCTCTTTCATAACGGATATCGGGGTGGTGCCGGTGGTGCGCACCAGCAGCGCCGATTCGGCCATTCAGGCCATTGAGGCGATCTATCGCGGCGGGATCCGCTCGGCGGAAATCACCATGACGGTGCCGGGCGCTTTGAAGGCGCTGGAGAAAGTGGCCGACCAGTTCGGCGACAAGATCATGCTGGGCGCGGGGACAGTGCTGGACCCGGAGACGGCGCGTAGCTGCATGTTGGCAGGCGCGCAGTTCTTCGTGACGCCGAATTTAAGGCTTTCGACGATTGCCATGTGCAAGCGCTATTCGAAGGTGATCTGCGTAGGCGCTCTGACGCCGACCGAAGTGGTGACGGCGTGGGAAGCCGGCGCCGATGTGATCAAGATTTTCCCGGCGGATGCCGTGGGCGGGCCCAAGTATATTCGGGCGCTAAAGGCTCCGCTGCCCCATGTGGAGATGATTCCGACGGGGGGCGTAACGATTGAGACCACGCCTGAGTTTTTGCGCGCGGGTGCGGCGGCGGTGGCGGCGGGCGGCGAACTGGTGAATGCCAAGCTGATTGCGGACGGCAATTATGCGGAGATTGAGAGCCGGGCCAAGCAGTTTTTGGAGGCTGTGAAGAAGGGCCGGTCACAGGTTTAAGAGTTGCTGGTAGACGCGCCAGACCGGTTCGGCGCTGTGCTCCCAGGTGTAGCGGGTGGTGGCTTCGCGCTGCGCGTTAGTTCCGAGTTTGCGGCGTAGGTCGGGATTCTGGGCGAGAGTTGTGAGGGCCTGTGCGATGGCTTCGGGCGAGCGCGTGGGGACTAAGAAGCCGGTTTCGTTGTGGGCGATTACGTCGACCATGCCGGCGGTGGCGGTGGTGACGATGGGGAGGCCGCTGTACATAGCTTCCATGAGCGTGAGCGGGGTGCCTTCAAAGACGCTAGGCAGCAGGAAGGCGTCGGCATTGGCCATGGCTTCGGCGGCTTCTCGGTCAGAGCGCGCGCTGATTGCGGTGACGCGGTGGCGTACGGCTTCGGGGAAACAGGCGCGGATGTGGGCGGGGTCGGCACCGGCGCCGAGGGTGACGAATTCCAGGTGGTCAGGTAGGGTGGCGAAGGCGGCGATTGCGTCCTGATTGCCTTTCCGGGCTAGCCAAGTGCCGGCGAACAGGATGCGGCGAAAGCGGGTGTAGTCGCGAGCTGCGGCCATTTCCGAGTAGACCGGGGAGGCTGCGGGGTAAATGCGCGTGATCTTGTTGCCGCTGATTTTGAAACGCTGCGTGAGGAAGGCGCGGTCCTGATGGTTGAGGCAGAAGACGTGGTCGGCCTGGGTGAGCGCGAGGCGGGATTGCCAGAGCGAGGTGAGCGGGTACAGGATTTGCGTACGCGCGGAAGGGCCGCCGCGGTGCAGCTTTTTGTCTTCGAGCGACACTTCCCAGCCGCGCTGTTCGACACCGTGGGAGGTGACGGTTACTTTGCATTTTCCTTTGAGGAGAGAGATGAAAGCTGCGGAAGGTTCGTGAACGTTGACGATATCGAAGCGGCCGGCTCTGGCGCGTTGGGCTACCAAGTAGGGGTAGGTGAAGCGCTGCCAGGGGTTACGGTATTGGGGCGGTACATTTTCGCTGCAGAAGTATTCCACCTGAGCGCCGAGGGCTGCGATACGGTCGTGAATTTCGCCCATGATGCGGCTCATGCCGCCGGTGCGGGCTTGGGGAACGTTGTGGGCGATCAGGATGCGCATGCGTTTTCCAGGATGGGCATCAGCAGGTCCATGTGGCGCTCCAGGGTGAATTGCCGGGCTGTATTGTGCATGTTTGTGCGTGCCTGCGGAATTTTTGCACAACGCACAACGGCTTCGGCGAAAGCTTCGGGGGTGAGATGGGCGGCGGGAGCGAGGACGCCGTTGATGCCGTCGGTCAGCCAATCGGGGATGCCGCCTACGGCGAAGGCGGCAACGGGGAGGCCGAGTTCGAGACCGGCCAGACCGAAGGGTTCCGGCCAGATGCTGGGCATGGCGAAAAGGTGGTGCGTCTTCGCCAGTTCGTGGAGTGCCGTCTGGCTGACCCAGCCGGGGAAGGCGGCTTCAGGGCAGAGTCGCTGCGCCTCGGGGCGTTCGGGGCCATCGCCGGCAAAGGTGATTTCGACCGGGAGGGACATTTGGCGGCGAATGAGCGGGGCGGCGGCGGCGAGGAGGGAGGCGCCTTTGATGCGAGTCATGCGGCCGGCGAAGAGGATGCGCAAGACGCCGGTGGGCGGGGGCGGCAGAGGGGGTTGGGGGGATACGAAGAGGGCTGCGCGCTCGACGCGGGGTAGCTGGTGATTTCGGTATTCCGCTTCCATGTGGCGTGAGGCGGTCACTATTGTGTGGGCGTGGCGGAGCGCTTCCAGGCGGCCGGATTGGGTTTGGTAATCGCGGATGGCGATGAGAGGATTCCAGCCACCGCAGTTTCGGGGCAGATATTCGGCCAGGCATACGGGCGAGAAACGGCGTGGGCAAGGGGCGGCGTGCGGCAATTTTCGTGTTTTTTCGCCGGAGATGCAGGTGCCGTGGTAGTTGTGTGCGAAATGGACCACGGGAGCGAGGCTGGAAAGCTGGTATTCCGAATCGGGCGAATGGAGGCCGTGGTTGAAAATGATGTTTTTCCGGAACGAAGCCAATTTCTCCCAATCGCGGGTGTGGTTAGCGGCTTGAATGCTTGGTCCGCTGCCTGCTTCGGCCTCATGAAACAAAAGCACTTCGTGGCCGCGAGCTTCCAGTTCCGGGATGATGCCATGAAGGTAGCTTTCAGTTCCGCCAGCCAATTTGCGATGGTGGTTGGTGACGGCAATTTTCAACGGGCGGTACCTATCAAGCTTTGGATTGTCTTAGAAATTGCAAATCGTTCATTGTAAAGGTTTAATGCTTTGGTTTGGAGGCGCCCTCGAAGAGCTTGGTCCGCTATTAGGCGTTTGAGTTGGAGGGTGATGCCGGTGGCATCCGAACCCAATTCTACCGCTCCCGATTCGCGCCACAAAGGCTCAGTAAATTTCCCGGTATTGGTGACGATTGCCATTCCGTGAGCCAGAGACGCCATGACTGTGCCGCGCCGGGTGGAAACGCCGTCGGGATATAGGTGAAAGATGGTTTCGCAAGATTGTATGGCCTGCGAAAGAGCAGCGGGCGAGAGTTCTCCGGCGGCTTGTGCGTTTTTGTGAGTCACGCGGTGAGACTGCCGGCCTAAGAGCAGGACCGGTGAATCGAGTTGATCCAAGACCTGGTGCAAAACCTCCCTGGTGCTGTCATCATACTGCCCGAAGTAACCCAGTGGGTGAACGCGTGGTGCGTAAGTTGTTGAAACCGGGATGTTACTGGGCACAGGGAGCCATGTGAACGGTATTTTTCGCCCCAACGCGTAGGGACGCAGACGCGCTTCCCAGGCGGGGATGGAGATCCAGACACGTTCGGCGCGACGGAGCAGAATGATGGTCATGAGGCGGTGTACAGCGGCGACAGCACTGTGCCGTAAACCGCCTTCTCCGAAGCCGAGGCCGGGTTCGTGCACCATGATTTCGAGCGGCTCCGGGCGGGCGGCGAGCCAGCGGCAGAAGTTGACGTTCATCGAATGGCGGCCGTAGCTGTGCGGCACCCATTGCAGCAGGATACGGCGCGGCGCGGGGCAGGAATCGAGTTCGCGGCCTACGCGCGCTAGCCCGGCAGGCGTGAAGCCGCCGAATTCGTGGCACCAGACGCGAACGGGTTGGCCGGCGACACGGAGGGCTTCGGCGAGTTGGGCGGTGTAATCGGCGACGCCGCCGGGTTGCGGGGGATATTCGCCGGTGACGATATGCCAGGTGGTCAGACGGCTTCCAGCCAAACTTGGCCGTGTTCGTTCAGGGGATCGCGCTGACCGCTGAGTGGGACGGGGCGAAGGCGGAGTTCGGCGAAGAGCGCTTCTGCGCTAGTTCGGGTGGTGCTCGCGGAAGCCCAAACATTGGGGTGCATTTCGACGACGATGAGGGGCCGATGCGCCAGGATGGTGGAGCGGGCACCGCGCAGCGCTTCAATTTCGAAACCTTCGATATCGATGAGCAGGACATCGGGAGGCGCGTTTCCGGCCGCGCAAAACGAGTCGATGGTGGTGACGGTGACGCGTTCGCTACGCGCGGTTTCGGCGAGCGAATTGTTCGGTTCCGCGAGGCGGCTCATGCCGCTGGCACCTTCGGCGAAGAGCGTCTGCTCGCCGGGTTCGGCGGCGACGGCGGCGGGAATTACCTGAACACGATCCGTGAGGCCGTTCCAGAGAATGTGCTTGGCCAGAACGTCGCGGGCACCTTGATTCGGTTCGAACGCGACGATTTTGCCTGACGGCGCGCTCCAATGCGCGAGTTGGAGAACGTACGCGCCTACGTTCGCGCCGACATCAAAGCAGGTCATGCCGGGGCGGATGCGCCTCGAGAGGAACGCGGCGGTTTCGGTTTCATAATTCTGGCCGAAGCGGGGGCGCTCACTGGGGGCAATGCGATACGAGACGCCGTTGACGGTCCAGGGGATGCCGTGGCCGCCGTGCAGGGAGCCGAGCAGCGCTTCGTACGCCGGGCGCAGGTTGCGAATCAGCGTGGAATTGCGGCCGAGCAACGCGGAGACACGGCGGGCGGTGGCTTCAACAATCGGCATAGATTTTGAGACACCTTTCCACCACGGCGGGCCATGTGAAGTGATTCAGAACGCGTGTGCGGGCAGCTTCGCCCATGGCGCGCGCTCTCTCGGGATGATCGCGCAGGTAGATGAGCTTGTCGCGTAAAGCTGCCGGATCGTTCGGCGGGACGACGAAGCCGCTCACGCCATCTTCCACGATTTCGGGCATGCTGGCGACGTTGGTACAGATGGCCGGGGTGCCGCAGGCCATGCCTTCGAGCAGCGTCTGGCCGAGCAGTTCGGGGATGAGAGTGTGATCGCCATAGAGCGTTTGGTAGACGCTGGGGAGCACGATGCACAGCGCGGAACGGTAAGCTTCGATGAGTTGATCATCGGTGGAATCGTGATGGAAGATGACGTTCTTGCCCTGGGCGAGACGCTGCACTTCGCGGAAGAATTCGGGATGGTAGGGCTGGCCGACGATCTCGAGTGTCATGCCTTCGGGAAGCGCTTCCACCAGGTAATTCACGCCCTTGTGAGGGAGGATGCGGCCGACGAAGAGTACGTGGCCGGTGCGGGGAACGGCGGGGTTGGGGGAAAAGCGCGCGGTATCGACGCCGCCCATGATGACGTGCGCGCGCGGGCTCTGGGCCTGCTTCGAAACCTGGCGGCTGTAGGCGCTGATGTGGAGGTGGCCGTGGAACCAATTTTCGGTGGAAATGTAGCGGGAGATGTCCCAACCGCCGCCGCCGAGGTCGCTGACGAAGACCTTCTTGCCGGAGACGCGAGCTAGCGCGGCTGCTGAGCTGGACATGACGATGTGACGCTGATGGCAATGGATGACGTCTGCCTGGCCAAGCGCGGCGATGGCGCGGAGGGAGAACGGATTCGAGGGCAAGCCGCGCACGTGGATGGGATTGCCGAAGATGCGGATGTTCAGATTGCCTATTTTCTCAGACCGATCTTGGTTGCCGAAACTGACGAGCGTGGTGGGGGTGCGGTCGGCCATGTGGCGGGCCAGTTCTAAAGCGTATCGCTCGGCACCGCCCAGGATACCGCCGCCGGTGTTGGAGAAAAGGGCCGGTACGGTATGAATTGCTCGCACATGTTAGGGTAACGCAGTGGATGGAGGCTCACGAGTTTGAGTTTAGGGGCGAAACACTTCCGGTTACTCCGCAGCACCTATTGTGGGGTGACGGTCCTGTTATTTCCGATGCGAGCCCGTTTTCGTTGAGTCGGGCCGATCAATTTTCGTTATCTGTTTACGGACCAATCGAAGTAGGCGGCTAAATCCACTTCACGACGTTCCTGTCAAGTGGCTGCCGCATCGGTATGCCGCCTGATCGACTAATGCGGTAACATACCGTAGGCGCAAGCGCTAGTTTTTCACCCCCCGCGCTACACTGCCTTCGTCATGCCGAAGGCCTCCCAACTCCAGTTGATCCCTCTGCCCCCAAGCGACGAAACTCCTGGCCCGCATTCGCTGGAAACGCGCGTTCACACAGATCGAACTCGCTGAGAAAACCGATATGGTGCGGACTCTCGTTTCCGACTATGAGCGCGGCAAGCTGCGGCTCAATGCCGATATGATTCTGCGCTTCGCCACCGCGCTTGAAGTCTCGACAGACGCGCTGCTGCAACCGGCCGGGCCGGTGGAATCCACTAAGCCCAGCCGCAAGGTGCTGCGCCAGCTGGAGCAGATCGAATCCCGTCCGGTGTCGCAGCGAACCGCGCTGCTGCGTACGATCAATACATTTTTGGAAGGAGCCGTTGCCCGCGCCGCGCGGAGAGCATGGGACCAGCGATGAATAACGATTTGGAACACGCGCAACAACTGCTGAGCCATCTGGCTCCCGGCCAGATCGCCGCGGTGGTTCAACTGATGGAAGTGATGCTCGATCCGCTTTCCCGCGCTTTGGCCAACGCGCCTCTGGAAGACGAGGAGATTTCCGCGGAGGAAGACCAGGCCGTCGCCGAAGCCCGCGAGTGGCTCGAACATAACACGCCCATTCCGCACGAGGAAGTGCTCGCCGAACTGGGTCTGTCGATGGCCGATTTCGAACTCATTTGCCGGACGCCTTTGCCGCAGAAACTGAACCACTCAAGCCTTTAATCAGCGGCTCAAGAAAAATGGCTAAGAAGATTGCCTGGACAGACCAGGCCAAGGCCGACGTTCGCGCCATCGACCGCGAGAACGCCCTCGATCTACTCCATCTGACGTGCCCCCAAAATCTGTACCACTCATAAGTGGAGTTTTCCAGCTCATTTTACGCTTGCAACCATAGCTTTCCTTCCCGCTTATCTCAGCTTGCTTCCAGGTGGAACGGG
>Ga0123336_10000684_pt1 | contig 32917 bp, 25 predicted proteins | sample SSSSmetaG_FD_96466 | JGI IMG/M metagenome (GOLD analysis project Ga0123336, IMG submission 96466) | Glacier valley bacterial and archeal communities from Borup Fiord, Nunavut, Canada, to study Microbial Dark Matter (Phase II) - ​SSSS metaG | ecosystem: Environmental > Aquatic > Freshwater > Ice...
CTAATATGATAATTGAAGGTTTCATAAGCCTTTCAGAAAAATGTGGACTTAATATTTTAGCAATAGATTATTCTGGAAATAGCTTTTACAAAGCTGTTCAAAAAGAGATAAATTGGCGCAGGGAAAAGAAGGGAATAAAAGTCGATTCCTATGCGGTATTTGACATTGGTAGCAAAACAACCTCAGTAATCATTGTTTCTGAAGGCTTTTTAGAATTCAGTAACATGCTGCAATATGGAAGCAAGAATATGGATATTGCAATTTCACAAAGAAATGGAATTGATGAAGATAAAGCAGAGGAATTAAAAATCCAGAAGGGCAATGTGAGTGGTAGCGGTAATAATACTGAAGAACTAAGCTTCGTCGGAGACAGCGTGAGGAGTGTTCTAATTACTATGACAGATGATATTTCTAATTTTTTCGAATATTATTTATCCAGAAAAACAGGAAACACCATAGATATGATTTTCACTACAGGATGTGGTAGTCGGCTGGATGGTCTGGAAGAATATTTTCAGCGCGCATTTGGTATTCCTACCCAAAGGCTTGAAAAGCTTAACTTTGTTGAAATAAAAGAATCTAAAAATACTAATGAATTTTTAAATTATAACCTTGAAAAATGTGTTGGTGCAGCATTATAGAGATGGCAGGGGGACTTAAGCTATGGGGAAAAAGGATTTGAATCTGCTGCCGTTGGAAGTTTTAAACAGACGTCGGGCTAAACAAAGGACAAGAATGATGAGCCTTCTGTTGATTTTTACTATTTTGGCTTGCTTACTTGGGGTACAGACTCTTTTTATAAAGAAAAATTCCCTGGAGAATAAAAAAACAGATATTATCAGGCAGATAAATGGGTTTAATGAAGTAAGTGCTTTAGAAAAAACTTTAACCACAGAGAAACAGAGTGTTGCTAGTTTTCAAGAAGTTTTAAATACGGCAGGTAATTCTCCGGAGCTTTATAGAGATGCTTTGGACAGGCTTGAGAAAGACATGCCTGAAGATGTATTTATACTGGAAATGAGTCTTACTGGTGAGAAGATAAGTGCAAAATGTGCAGCTTCGAAGGAAATGGTGGTTGCAGATTTAATTAGAAAACTTAAGGATTCAGGTATGTTTGCTGATGTTTTTGTGTCGGAAATAACGAATAGCCAAAAGGATGTAACTGCTAAAAACCAGGATAATGTTAATTTCAATATTTCATGCACAATTCAGGTACAGAAGGGGAATACAAAATGAATATATCAGAAAAGGATAAGAAAATCTTAATTGCGCTTGGTATACTTTGTTTTCTTGTGTTGGCATATTACACGGTCTATTCCCCTTATAAGAAAAAAATAACCAGTTTGAATAAAGAGGTTACTTCCCTACAGAATAATCTATCAACTTTGAAAATTAAGCAAAAAAATCAGGATAAGACTGAAGCAGAGCTTAAAACAATTCGCTATCAAATGCAGAATTATGAGAAGTTATTACCATCACAATTAGCTCAAGAGCAGATAATTAAGCTATTAACAGAGATTGAGAGTAAGAGTGGGGCATCTCTGAGCAATTTTACATTCACACCTGTATCAGCAGTTACTTCTCAAGTCGCTTCAAGTAACGGCCAGATAAAAAAGACAGTTTCAACTTCACAAAGTACACCAGCTACTGCCAATTCCAAAAACTCTAAGACTATAGCTGACGGTACAGGAATACACTTAGAAGTCAAAAGCACTATAAATGGCACATACCAACAGTTGAAGGCTTTGATTGAAGAGGTTATTAATAGTCCACAAATAGTCAGACTAAAAGATGTTAGCTTCAAAAACACAATGGATGGGAAGATAACAGGATCTATTGGCTTTGATTTTTATGGACTATATGACAGTAAGGTAAAAGCTTCGGAGTGGGATTTCCAAAACCCGTCTGGTAAGGATAATATTTTTAGTACATTTGCAGGATATTCTCAAGGGGCAACTAAGCAGCCACAAAGTAATAATAATCAGAGTAATACTAATCAAAGCAATGTTAAACCTGTAGTTGAAAAAAAGCAATATGATTTGATGATGATTGTTGGTTCGGAAGCTGCAGATCTTCCGACAATTATAATGGGAAAAACAAGTGATGCACAAAGACTTACATATGTATATGCAGACAGTAACAAAGTTGAGGATGTAGAACTAGAACTTATAGAAAATGACGGAAAACTGTACTGTCGTTATAAGACGCAAATGTACAGCTATCCTAAAAATTATAGTGATATGATGGAAATTAAACCCAATGATGGCCAGCTGAACATGCAGATTATCAGCTCAGCAAGAAAATATAATGAGGATAATGCAGGTGTAAATCTAAAAGTAAAAAATAGTACCCAAAACTCATTTATGGTTAATATACAAAATGATGATAAAAGCCGTCCAAGAGTTAAAATTGCAACAGTTGAAGGCAAGGTGAGTGTTGAATGAGGAGGTTTTTTAAGGGGATTGTTCAAATACTTAAAAAATCTGAAGGAGTATCTCTAATTGAGGTTCTTGCTACAGTGACAATACTTGGAGTAATTGCGGTTCCTTTTACCTCGGTTTTTATGCAATCTCTTAAACTTAGCAATGAGAGCACTGTTAAATCATCGGCAAGCCAAACAGCTGTAAAATATATGGAGAAATATAAAGTGGATGATAGCATACCTCTACAGGTAAAGATATCTGGTGAAAAGTGGGTACCTATAAGTACGGTAATACCTGATGATGGTAGCTCAACTCAATTTAAGGTTACAGCCATAGTTGAAGTAGTGGATAGTACTGATGTTGAAAAATACTCTTTTGAGTCAAGTAATCAAAGGGTTACTGATCCAATATACGGTGAAATGTGTTCTCCGCAGGCGGTATTTAAAATAACGGTGAATGTTTACTTAAAAACAGATACTATTAATCCATTAGTATCTGTAACTGGAATGAAAAGAGGGATTCCGTGAAGCTGCAGATTCTGTTGAAGGGTAAAAAAGGTTCGGCATTACTTTTGGTAATGATGATTGTTGCTGTTTTATCTATACTAGGAGTCTCTATTATGGGACTGGCTTTGGCAAATTACAAAATGCAAGTGGTAGATTCTAAGGAAAAGAATACTTTCTATATAGCTGAGGCTGGGCTTGATGAGACCTATGGCGTAATTCGTAAGGTTATTTATCAGGCTATAAAAACTTCTAAGGAAGAGGCTAAAAGAATTGTAGATTTGGCTATACAAGATGAATTTTATGACGCAGCCAATCGTTCTGATTTCGGCGCTGAGGATTATTATTTGACAACATCAGCCGGAGGCTATAATGAATTAAATATAGAAACAAGTTTAAATACTGAATTTGAAACTAATTATAAGAAATATATAAATGATAATTTAAGAAAAGAGCTAGGTTTAGATAGTGATGTACATAATTGGGAATATGATATCCCAGATTTTCCAGACTCAGAGTTTCATAAATATTCGGATAGCAGAAATTTCACATTTAAAGCTATTTCTATGCATAACGAAGGCGGTATACAAAAACAAGTTGAAACGCTGTTTAACATAGATGTTCCAGACTATGACGCTGAGTATACCGCCACTATAAGTACTGCTGAGGAGAATGTACTATGGCTAAGGCCCATAACTGTCGAAGGTAAGATATATACTTCTAGTGGAAAAGTAGAGATAAGTGGTGATGTATTTGCCTATAATGGAATGAGTATCGCGGGCAATGTTGCAATCGATGGAAGCATATATTCTAATGGAGATATCGAGAATACTGCGACAAGTTCTAAATTTTTATTAGGGCAGCAACTAAATGGAAATATAAATAGAAATCTTTATTGTAGTAGCTTAAAAAGTAATGGGGAAAGTAGCACTATAGAAGTTTATGGTAACGTCTTCACAAAAGATGACCTCGAATTAAATGGAAAAAAATCAAAAATTGTAATAGATGGTAGCTATTATGGGTTTTCTAATGGAAATGGTAATTCTGATAGCAGCAGCTGTATATTAATTAATACTACAGACATAGGAGAAAGCCAAGGTTCATCTTTAAGTATAGCAGGCAATAACAGATATGCTTTGGAGGATTTAGATAGTGGAATACTTGTTGCAGGCACAGCATATGTAAATGCAGATGGAGATAAGTATCAGACTGGTGAAAGTATTTCAATAAAGGGTAATTACAGGGTATATTCAAAGCCACTCTCTGGACTTGGTGTGGTGGGGGGGATTGATTATTCTAAATATAATTATTCTAATATAATTCTTGATACTTTTGGAACACTCCAGTTTCCAATCATGTTTAAGTTAGATGGCATAAATAATAATGTACCTATGTATCCAGATCATAAAAGTACTTATTTTTTGAAAGCATCGGGAGGCCCAATTTTCAACGATGGAAAAAGGGGAATAAATATTAGTCCTAGCAAAATCCTTTATTCTATGGGAGCTTGGTTTGGTCTAGATGAAAGTAATATACAGATGGGTAATCATGGTGAAAAGTCCGATGATATATTTTCAGATGAAATTCAGCCGAAAGTTACAAAGGACTTCAAATATTACACAGATAAGCTTGGAGACCCTAAAATTACAAACCATAGAGATAAGGATGATTTATATTTAGACACTAGATTATATATAAAAAATGGAATCAATGAAGGCAGATATAACTTTACCAAGAATGAGGATAGCTATGATTCGAATTCACATGAATTGACATACATATCTAATGATGATAGTAAGCCTCTATATATAATTGGTGATGGAGGGGTTGCTCCTTCTGATCAAGTTGCTAATAAAGTAATAGATGCCAGTTCTCTTTCTACAAGTGAAGCTATAGACGGAATTGTAATCACGCGTGGAGATATATATATAAGTGGACGTGCGAATTATACAGGGATATTAGTAACTGAGCGTGACATACATTTTGTAGATAATGGGGATAAAAAAATAAAATATTCAAAGCAAAATATACTTGAAAGAATAGCTGGGAACGATATTTTTAAATTTACTAATGGTAATCCTCATAAAGTATTAGGCATCCTTTCAAGTTCTAATGCACCAGGAGATGTAACTATAGATAATCTGATAAAAATTAGTGGTTGGAAGAAGACGAGGTAGCAGTATGAAGAAAGTGACGTCTGACCAAAGGGGAAGCAGCCTTATAGAAGTTCTTGCTGCAAGTGCTATTTTATGTGTGATTACAATAGTTGCAGGTAGTTTCTTCTTTTCTAACCTATTATCCTTCAAAACAGCAAACACAAGTATCACTTTGGAAAGGGAAGGAAGAACTGCGCTTAACGCTATTACAGATACAATTAGAGAGAATGCAAAGGTGAACACGCCAACACCAATTGGACCACTCAATGATGGATTCTATCCTGTTGATTTACTAGAGTTCTATAATGGGACTAAGCTTGAAGTGTATGGGAATGAACTTCAGCTAATTACTGTAAGTGGTGGAACTACGGTTACAACAGTCCTTAGCAGAACATTAAAAACATTACAAGTCGGGTCCATCCCAACAGCAGATTTTGCAAGCTGTAAAGGTCTCAGGATAAAGTTAACTTTATCTCAGGACAGCAAAGAAATTAATATAGAGAGTGAAGCCTATTTTAGAAATACGAGATGAATAGGGGTGTTTTTATGGGGAAGATGATTAGAAAGTTGTTTTCAGTTTTAGTTTGTATGGCTTTGGTGGCAAGTGCATGTATGCCATTTGAAAATCTGACGACCAAAAAAGTATATGCTGCGGAAAGCACAAATACTACTTTAGAGCCTGTTAAAATTCTTGAACTTCAGCCTGGAACTACGTTTGATTTGAGTGGTAATAGCCAGCTGATTTCAAGTCTGGAAACTCAATTCGGCAGGGAGGTTGTAGTTGACCCTGTTTCTATGGTTGAGTTTGTAAGCAGAGTTGATGAGGTGAACGGCAAATACGACATTGTTTATGTTGGAAATAACAACTCAGCAGGGGACTACTATAGTGACAAAGGCAGCAAAACTGGCTCACTTCCTGGTGGGGCAACGCAGATGTCTGGGAATACAGATGTAGAATACTATAGCGGTATTGACATTACCAATCTTGCTGCCAATAAAATAAAAGAGTTCACAAGAGCAGGGCAGCTAACTATCTTTGAGGGCTCAATATTTGTAGACTCTCTTAAAAACACCAAGCTTTATAAAAACTTTTATTCTACACAGGCTGACTCAAATTTCTATGAAAATGAGCAATACCCGAATTTTGTTGTGTTTCAACGAAATTCGCCAACTGCTACATTGTTTGAACCGAAAAATGGTTTTGATGGAGAGTATTACCGTAACAAGAACTTCAATAATGATAGTAAACATGAAAATAATGGAAATAGCAATAACATACACTTCACATGGGTTGAACCAATTGGGTATGGCTATACAAATGGAAATCATGAAATTTCAATTCGTTGGTCAACATCATTTAGCGTGGATAGTTCAACTAAATATAGATTTTCAACATCCTTTGATGGACATGCCCTTGTGAAGATAGCTGAAACTTCAAGTGTGAGTAAGGATATTAAAAATAATAAAGTCATCTGGAATGGGCGCTTTACTAATATCATTGACAGTTACAATACTTGGAATGGGGGCAATAAAAGCGGAGAAATCTATCTGGAAAAAGATAAGGAATATACTCTTTTGATGGAATACATTCCAGATAAAGATGATGGTGACGATAATATATTTGCTCACCTGTACTGGCAGTCACCTGAGACAGCGATAACTAACCTATCTAATGCACTCAGTAAATATAATGAATCTGGAATTACGAAGAGACCATTACTTGAATTAACTTCAAAACCAATAGAATATAATGGTACAAATGCTATAGCTGGTGCTAACAAAATAATGGGATACACAATGAATATATCCAACCAAAATGGCAGCAGTAACATGACGACGAGTCTTTTCGTTGATAGCAATGGAGATGGAATATATTCTGAGGATGAAAAAGTAGAGTATTTCTCTGGGAAAAGTGGAGATGGATACTCGATAAACCACTTGCTGCCAGAAGCCTATACAGGGCTTCAACCTTGGAAGATTGAGGTTAAGGATGAGCTTGGAGCTAAAAATTATCAAAAAGGTGCAGTTGCTTTTAAAGGAACAGAAACGGAAATTCACGTTCTACAGCTTTTACCAAACAATTGTACTCTTGGGTTAAAAAGTTTAGGAAGCTCCCTGCTTACAAGACCTGGAGAATACAAAATATTAGTGGACGAAATGAATATTAAGGATTTTGATGATAGCTATAAAACTGCTAATCCAATACAGCTAAATGGTAAATACGATATGGTGATTCTTGGCTTTGCGGATATCTACCCTGGAGGTGATCTTAAAGTTCAAGGCGCTATAGATGAACTTAAAAGTTTTATTGACACTAATCAAAGTGTCATGTTTACTCATGATACAATAAGTTCTATGGCTTTTGCAGATAACAACTGGGGGGGTAAAAACCTTACTAAAAACTTTAGAAATTTAATTGGACAAAATGTATTTCTAGATCAGAAACAACCTTTGCCAGAGTCAGGAAAACCATCTCTTGGTTTTACCAGACTTGCACTTGATCTGGCTAACGGCAAGGGTATTCCTAATTCTCCTGTTGCATATAGACTAAACGATACTTTGCTATCGAGATATCCTTATGTACTGCCTAGTGAGATCAAGGTGTCATTGACTCACCATCAATATTTTCAACTTGATCTGGAAGACCCACAAATAGTGCCTGTTTTCACTCTAAAAAATGAGAAAATATATGATCATAACTCTCATAACGTATTAGGACAAGTAGAAACCAGATTCAACCATTTAGATGGTAGAAATGACTACTATACATATACAAAAGGTAATATTACATACTCTGGAACAGGTCATACTCCTCCTAATGAGCTGTCTGAAAAACAGCTATTTATTAACACTATGATTAAGGCTGCTCGTGGTGCGAACCATGCACCATCACTGACTATTGGGGGAATTTCTGAAGGACAAGTGATAGCTAATACTGTTTCTTCACTAGATTTGAGTATCTTAGCAGTTGATGATCATGATAAATATATGGGTGGTGCTGTAAAGCTGTGTGCGGATTTTAACAATAACGGGACTTATGAGCCAAGTGAAATAACAACAGTAAAGACCTTTGATATAAATTCAGATGATACGAAGCTTGAAAGTGGCGATACGAAGAATCTAACAATTTCTAAAAGTGTTCCAGGTTCTATTGGACAGTTTATTGTTAGAGTGGAAGTATATGACTCTAGCAATGCTTTAAATACAAAAGACATAACTCTGATTCAAAAGGATGAGCCTACGCTTAATATTATAACGAACAATATTGAATCAGGGTATTTAGTTGGAGATAGAATACATAGAGAAATATCGGTTACAGCAAATAAATCAACTACAAATTATAATGATACCTTCAGTGGTATAACTCTAACGGCTGGAATTCCAGCAACGGATGAGATGACTGCTGCAGGATGGAGCAGCGTTCCAGGAAGTGTTGGAACAGTATCAACTAATTTACAGGATGTCAGCTTTAACCCTGAACCTTCTGTAGTTGAGCAAAGAAAAAGTGTTGACTTTACTTGCCAGGGCTCGGACGGACAAAGTATCATTCCCCTAAGTCTTCAGTATACTAACGCTAAGGGAATTCCAAAAGACTTTAGTATAGACATTACATATGGAGTAAAGGTTGGAGGAATTGCTGTTCAAGTTAAAAATGGCAATAGAGGAATTGAAAATGCAACTGTTTCAGTAAAGAAGGATGGGGCCTCATTAGGAGGAACATATTCATCAGACGCGACTGGCAGTATTAATATTGATAGTCTCAGCTCGGGAACGTATGAGGTAACACTTGATAATACAGAAGGTTATGCTGCAGCTCAGGGAACTCAGGCTGTAACACTAAACTACACTAATCCCTCAAAGCCTATTACATTTGACTTGACAGGAAGTCCAGTGAACAACTTAAGTTTTACAAATGGAGATAGAGGCAATGAAGATAAGATATATATTAGGAACGGAGAAGTTAAAACTGGAGATAGAGAAGCTAAAATTTCCTACACCCTTTTGCGTGATATTGACTATGGAGAGATAAATCTACAAAGCACTGTACAAGGTTTAAATATTACTAGTGATTGTTCATATAATAACGGAATACTGCAAATATCTGAGGACTTTTGTAAAAAAGGAAGTCATGAAATTAATTTGAAATACCAGGTTAACAATAGCGTTGCAGTGGGGGATTATTCCATTAGCCTTGAGGCGTTTATAGTGAGAGAAATAAATGCCAGTCTCTCAGACCCAATGGATAGTTATGATCAAGCTTCACCACGCTTAATTACATTTAAAGTTTCTACCTACCCGATCAGCAACGTTTCAGTCGCTGATTTAAATGGTGGGAATGATTCGATAGTGGTTATTGAGATGAGTGGAACCTATGTTTTGGTGAATTTAGATGTAATTGACCCCGTGATAATAAAGTCATTAGATATAAAGTTAATAACGAGAGACGCAGATAATAATGAGATAATACGTGATTTATACAGTAAACCTGTTAGTATTACTAGGACGGTGGATGGCACGACTGTTTCAGTAGATGACCCTATAGAGCCTGGAACTGATTATAAAATTAAACTTTATGTCGATGGCTCAGAAGAGTTCACTCCAGCAGGTTTAACAGGAACACTTAAATTAGCTGGTATCACGACAGAAGAACAAATAGATGGAAATGTGGTTTCTATCATAAATCAGGTCTCTGACATTATTGGTATTCTAGTTCGTGTTTTATACGAATTAGAATAATTTACACAGAGCCCGGGCCATACTATAAAGTATGGCCTTATTATATTCCATCAAGCTTGAGTAGCTGGAGCGTTGGAAGCTTCGTAGTGACGAATCATTATAGCTACACATTGATAATAAGAAAAGAAACTTTGGTTAATACAATATTTATTGTGGTATAATTATTTTCATATGCAGGAAAACAGGAAGGAGACTATTAGATGATAGAAATCAAGAAGAATATTTATTGGACAGGCATAAAGGATTGGGATTTAAGAAGGTTTCATGGACATGAACTTTCAACTCATAGAGGGTCTTCATATAATTCTTATCTTATAAAAGACAAAAAAACTGTATTGATTGATACGGTGTGGGATCCTTTTCAGGAGGAGTTTGCAGCGAATCTTGACAAAGAAGTAGGAATCGAAAATATTGATTATATTGTAATGAACCATAATGAACCTGATCATGGTGGAAGCCTCGGATATATTATGGAGAGAAAGCCTAATATACCAATATACTGCACCAAGAGCGGCGCGGAAATAATAAAAAAGCATTTTCACAAGGACTGGAATTTTAATATAGTGAAGACTGGGGACACATTAAATATTGGTGAATACGAGCTTGTATTTGTTGAGATGCAGATGATACACTGGCCTGATAGTATGATGACCTTTGTTAAGGGGCCTAACGTATTATTTTCAAATGATGCTTTTGGCCAGCATTACTCAGCAAAATCTCTTTTCAATGACCAGGTCGACGAATGTGAACTTTATCAAGAAGCAGTAAAATACTTTGCAAACATTCTGGCACCTTTCACACCGCTAATCAAGAAAAAGGTTCAGCAGGTTGTGGAGCTTAACCTTCCAATTGAGATGATTGCACCGAGTCATGGTGTTATTTGGAGGGAAAATCCCTTACAGATTGTAAACAAATATGCAGAGCTGGCAGATGAATATAATGAGGGCTTTGCAGTTATCCTGTATGACACAATGTATGACTCAACAAAAGTAATGGGTGAGGCAATAGGCCAAGGACTTGCAAAGTTCGGTATTAGCTATAAGTTGTTCAACTCCTCGGTAACTGATAATAGCGACCTTATGACGGAACTTTTTAAAGCAAAGTTTATAATAGTGGGAAGCTGTACAGTTAATAACGGTGTGCTCAGATCGATTGCAGGAATGCTGGATGAGATAAAGGGACACAAGCTCAAAGGTAAAATAGGTGCCGCTTTCGGTAGCTACGGATGGAGCGGAGAGGCTCATAAACATATTCAAGAAGAACTTAAAAATGCAGGAATAAAGATGCCTCTTGAACCATTAGGATTTAAATACCAGTCAACTTCCGAAGAATTGGATATATTTATGGAATTTGGGGAAAAATTAGCTCAGAGCATAAAAGAATAAGATTTTCTAATAATAATAAAACCTCATCAACTTAGATGAGGTTTTATTTATTTGATTTAAGGGCATTGTAGAGATATAATGTGTATACAGTATACAATATACAAAAAAATAAATACAATCTGAGTGTTTACAGAAATGTGGTTGCGGGTATATAATAAACATACTAAAGAAAACAATTCAATTTACAATAACTTATTAAGCTAAATATATTATATTTAACGCATAAATTAAAATGGAGGTATTATCATGAAAAACAATTTTAAAGAAGGCAACTGGAATAAAGAAATTGATGTAAGAAATTTTATACAGAAAAATTATAGCCCTTATGATGGAGATGAGACCTTTTTAGTTGAACCTACAGATAAAACTAAAAAGCTGTGGAATAAAGTATCTGACTTAATGAAAGAGGAAAGAAATAGAGGCGGAGTATACGATGTAGATGAAAAAACTATATCTACTGTAAACTCTCATAAGCCTGGCTATATTGATAAAGATTTGGAAGAAATAGTTGGACTACAGACTGATGGACCATTAAAAAGAGCTATAATGCCATTTGGTGGTATAAGAATGGTAAGAACCTCATTAAAGGCTTATTCAAGAGATATGGACCCAGAAGTTGAAAAGGTGTTTAAATATAGAAAAACTCATAATGATGGAGTTTTTGATGTTTATACAGATGAGATGAAGAAGGCAAGACATACTGCTATTATTACAGGTCTTCCAGATGCTTATGGCAGAGGAAGAATAATCGGTGACTACAGGAGGGCTGCTATATATGGCATTGATTTCCTTATTCAAAAGAAGAAGGAAGCAAAACAAAATTACGTGTTTGATGCTATGGACGAAGGCGTAATAAGAATGAGGGAAGAACTTGCCGAGCAAATCCGTGCTTTAGAAGAGTTTAAGGCAATGGCGGCTGGCTATGGTTTGGATATTGGAAGACCAGCAGAGGACGTTAAAGAAGCTATCCAGTGGGTATATTTTGGATACCTTGCAGCAGTAAAAGACCAAAACGGCGCAGCAATGAGCTTGGGTAGAGTGTCAACCTTCCTTGATATATATGCTGAAAAGGACTTAAAAGAAGGAAAATACACAGAAGAACAGATTCAAGAGTTTGTAGATCATTTTATAATGAAGCTTAGAATGGTGAGATTTTTAAGAACACCTGAATATGATGAATTATTCTCAGGTGACCCTATCTGGACTACTGAATCCATTGGTGGTGTAGGAATAGATGGCAGACATATGGTAACTAAAATGTCCTTCAGATTTTTGCATACATTAACTAATTTAGGACCAGCTCCAGAACCAAATATGACAGTTCTATGGTCGTTAAGGCTTCCTGAAAACTTTAAGAAATACTGTGCAAAGATGTCAATAAATACTTCAGCAATACAGTATGAGAATGACGATATAATGAGAGAAAAGTTTGGTGATGACTATGGAATAGCATGCTGTGTATCTGCAATGAGAATTGGTAAACAGATGCAGTTCTTCGGTGCAAGAGTAAACCTTGCTAAGACTTTGCTATATGCAATAAACGGTGGTGTGGATGAAAGATATTTTATACAGGTTTCACCTGAATTCGCACCTATTACCTCTGAATATCTTGATTATGATGAAGTAATGGTCAAGTTCAATCAGATGATGGATTGGCTGTCAAAGCTTTATATAAATACTTTGAATATTATCCACTATATGCATGACAAATATAGCTACGAGAAAATTCAGATGGCATTGCATGATGAAGAGATTGTAAGAACAATGGCTGGTGGTATTGCCGGGTTGTCAGTAGTTGTTGACTCACTTTCAGCTATTAAATATGCTAAGGTTAAGACTATCAGAAATGAAGCTGGTTTGGTAGTGGATTATGAAATAGAGGGGGATTACCCTAAGTTTGGTAACAATGATTCCAGAGTTGATGATATTGCAGAGGACCTTGTAAAGAATTTCATGAACAAGCTCAGCAAGCATAAGACTTATAGAGATAGCAAGACTACATTGTCCATCCTTACGATTACTTCAAATGTTGTTTATGGTAAGAAGACTGGAAATACTCCTGATGGAAGAAAAGCTGGTGAGCCATTTGCCCCAGGTGCAAACCCAATGCATAAGAGAGATACAAAGGGCTGTGTAGCTTCTATGGCTTCAGTTGCCAAGTTACCGTATGATTATAGCGAAGATGGTATCTCATATACCTTCTCAATCGTACCAAATGCTTTGGGCAAAACAGATGATCAGAAATATGAAAATCTTGTTTCTCTTTTAGATGGCTACTTTGCAGAGACTGGTCACCATATTAACGTAAATGTCCTAGACAGAGAAGTGCTCCTTGACGCTATGGATCATCCTGAAAAGTATCCTCAGCTGACAATTAGGATATCAGGATATGCTGTAAACTTTATAAAACTTTCAAAAGAACAGCAGATGGATGTCATCAGCAGAACATTCCACGACACATTCTAAGAATGATATAGATAATGGGCTATTGCATATTTTTTCATATGCAACAGCCCATTGTTAAAATAAGAAATTGTAAATGATAAATTGGAGGTGATTTCAGTGACGAAGGGTTACATTCATTCAATTGAGACATTTGGTTCAGTAGATGGACCAGGTATAAGGTATGTTGTTTTTTTTCAAGGTTGTCCATTGAGATGCAAATTTTGCCATAATCCGGATACTTGGAGGACTGATGCAGGAACTGAATACTCTGTAGACGAGCTAGTAGAGGATATTTTAAAATATAAGAATTTTATAAAAAATGGTGGAGTTACAATTACTGGAGGAGAACCCCTTTTACAGGCTGATTTCGCCGCAGAATTATTAACGAGATTAAAAGAACATGGAATTCATACTGCTATTGATACGTCGGGAGCTATTCCTTTGTCGAAGTGCAAGGAAGCTGTGGATGTTGCAGATCTTATTCTACTGGACATAAAATCAATTGACACTTTAGTTGCACAGGAACTTACTGGAAAAGGGAATGAAGATGCTCTTGCAATGCTGGAATACCTGGAAAGCAAAGGCAAGCCTGTTTGGATAAGACATGTAGTAGTACCAGGAATTACAGAAAACTATGAAGCAATTGAAAGCCTCGGAAAATACCTCGAGAAATTTAAGGTTGTTGACAGAGTTGAAATTTTACCATTCCATAAAATGGGGGAATTCAAATGGGAACAATTGGGCTATAAATATGAGCTATATGAAACACCATCACCTGAAAAGGCTTCAATAGATAAAATCAAAGAAATACTTAGAAAGCATAATTTAAAAGTTCAATAAATTAAAATGAAACGAATGAAGAAATAGTGGATTTTATTAGGGCCTATCTGCTGGGTTACTCGAGCAAATAGGCTCAATTAATGTAAAAACTTTATTGAGATTATTACTTTAAAGGAGGACAAACAATGGAAAATTATTTATCTCCCGAAGAGGTTACAGAGTATACTGAACAGGTTGGCGTTAAAAAATCCAACAGCTCTTTTGTTAAAACCTTCAGACTTGCATTTATGGGAGGCATTTTTATTGCGCTTGCATCTATCGGAAGCTTGATCGCAACCGCGACTATTGATAATCAAAGCGTTGCAGCAGTCATTGCCGGGGTTGTTTTTGCTACAGGATTAATGATGGTGGTAATTGGCGGCGGGGATCTATTCACAGGCAATGTTTTAATGTTCATTGCTGTGCTTAGAAAGAAAGCCACAGTTACAAAGATGATAACCAATCTATGTACTGCTTTTTTAGGGAATCTAGTGGGTTCTCTATTTATAGTTATTCTAATAAATTACTCAAGCACATTAACGTTTGGAAACGGTGCTCTGTTAAAAAAGATATTTCTCAAGGGTGCTCATAAACTTGAATACAGTTTTACTGAAGCATTTTTTCTTGGAATTCTTTGTAATATTCTTGTTTGCATAGCAGTATGGCTGGCTTACTCTGCAAAGGATACAGGTGGCAAGGTTTTGGGAATACTCTTTCCAATAATGTTGTTTATTTTAAGCGGTTATGAGCATATTGTAGCTAATATGTACTATATTCCTGCTGCTATATTAGCAGCGATGAATCCTGAGTATGTAAAGCTGTCAGGGATAGAGATGGAGGTATTGGAACACCTCAGAATTATAAATATACCCCATAATTACATTCCTGTATTACTGGGTAACCTTATTGGAGGTATTATAATAGGCGTTGTTTACGCAAATATTTATAAATCAGAGAATATTACATAATATGGGATATTATTTTAGAGCGTTGGTTAAGAAGGTGTTAAAGCCTTTTGCTAACGCCTTTTTTTATATTTGAAGAAAGACAAGTGCTGTTAGAATTATATGGTAAAATGTAATATAATTATTAATAATTCACGATAAACCAAAGAAAGAAATTTAATTGGAAGGAAAATTCTATGAGATTATTGAATGAAATATTTCGAAAACAAGACTTAAATATGAATGGTAGAATGAATACTCTAAAGGATGCGTGCTATCTGCAAATACTTTATTAAAACAATAGTAAGAGTAAGTCATATTGTGTTAAAATGAAATAAACTTTATTTTGACTTTTTGGTATTTTCGGGGGTATATGATGATTGGGTTAGGCACCATAGTAAATGCAGGAGCAATTATTTTGGGCTCTCTTGTGGGGTTACTACTTAAAAATGGCATTACGGAGCGGTACAAAAATATATTGATGCAAGCCATAGGATTAGCTGTTGTAATGATAGGAATATCGGGAACACTTCAAGGTATGTATATGGTCTTGGATACTGGAAAACTTGATAGACTTTACATAATGACTATGATTTTCAGCTTGGTAATTGGCTCACTTATAGGTGAAGCTTTAAATATAGAAAAGGCCCTTGAAAACCTTGGCAACAGGCTCCAGAAAAGGTTTTCTAATTCTGGCGGAAGCTTTGCTCAGGGTTTTGTTACTTCAAGCTTGATTTATTGCATAGGAGCTATGGCAATAATGGGAGCTCTTGAAGATGGCCTTATGGGTAATCATTCTACACTTTTTGCAAAAGCTATTTTAGATGGAGTTAGTGCCATTGTTTTATCTGCAACCATGGGTATTGGAGTTCTTTTTTCAAGCGTTCCGGTTTTTATCTACCAGGGAGCAATAACTCTACTTGCAGGTACTTTAAAGCCATTACTGACTCCTGAGGTTATAAGCCAGATTTCTGTGGTAGGCAGTGTGCTTATCCTAGGTATTGGAATAAATATTTTGGAAATTAAAAGAATAAAGGTGGGGAATATGCTTCCAGCTATATTTATCCCTTTGATTTATTATGCCATTACTCTGGCTTTTTAGACGCTATTTTAGTTTGAAAGGTAAATATATAAAATCCTGACTATAATAAGTATTGGGATAAATTTATTTATAGAAACCAAAATATAAAGTAAATATGTTATTGAACTTTTTATTAATAAATTAGTATAAGGAAAATATAGACTTAAATGGATAGGGTGGTTTTATGGATTACGGCTTTGTTAGAGTTGGCGCAGCAGTTCCTGAGCTTAGAGTGGCAAATTGTGAATTTAATACTACTATGATAATTAAACAAATGAGAGAGGCCGAAGAAAAGGGGATAGAGATTCTTGTATTCCCTGAGCTATCTATTTCTTCATATACTTGTGCAGATCTTTTCTTCCAGAGCAGACTTCTTGAAGAGTGTCTCTTTCAACTAAAAACAATTTTAGAAGTATCTTCAGCACTTAATATCGTTAGTATAGTTGGGTTACCAATCTATCACTCAAATCAGCTGTTTAACTGCGCTGTTGTTATTCAGAAGGGTAAAATACTGGGTGCAGTTCCAAAAACCTATATACCGGGCTACAGCGAGTTCTACGAGGAGAGATGGTTTGCAACCTCTCATTCTCTAAGAGAAAATGAAATTAGTATTTGCGGTCAAAGAGTTCCCTTTGGAACGGATATACTTTTCAATGACCAGATTAATAATGTATGCTTTGGAATCGAGATATGCGAAGACCTTTGGGTTCCCATACCTCCGAGTTCCCTACAGGCAGTTGGCGGGGCACATATAGTCTTTAACCTATCTGCTAGCAATGAGGTGGTAGGAAAGTATGAATACAGAAAAAACATGGTGCTTCAGCAATCAGGGCGCTGTATAGCCGGATATGTTTATGCTTCATCTTCAGTATTTGAATCCACTACAGATGTAGTTTTCAGTGGAAATGCATTTATAGCAGAAAATGGGCTGATGCTTAAAGAAAATGAAAGATTCAAAAGAGAAAGCACCTTAATTTATAATGATATTGATGTAAAAAGGCTTAGGTTTCAAAGACTACAAAATACTAGCTTCATGGAGACGCGTATTGAGACAAATTATAGAATCTCTGAATTTTCATTGTCCTCAAATAATCAAAGAGAGCTAGTTAGGTTTATTGATCCTCATCCTTTTGTTCCATCAAATCCAGTAACTAGGGATGAGAGATGCAAAGAGATATTCTCAATACAAACCGCTGGCTTAGCAAAAAGAATGGAGCATACCAAGGCGAAATGTGCCATAATCGGTGTATCTGGTGGACTTGACTCCACACTTGCACTTTTGGTAATTACAAAGACCTTTGATATGATAGGATTAGATAGAAGCAATATAATAGCGGTCACAATGCCGGGCTTTGGAACCACGGACAGAACCTACAGAAACGCCATGGAATTCATGAAAGCTATGGGAACAACTATAAGAGAAATAGATATTAAACCTGCATGCCTTCAGCATTTTAAGGACATAGATCATGATGCAAATGTTCATGATGTCACCTATGAAAATGTTCAGGCTCGTGAGAGAACACAGGTTTTAATGGATATAGCTAACAAAGAGGGCGGGCTGGTAGTTGGTACTGGTGACATGTCTGAGCTCGCTTTGGGTTGGGCTACCTATAATGGTGACCATATGTCCATGTATGCTGTAAACACTGGTGTACCTAAAACCCTTGTGAAGTCCCTCGTTCAATGGGTTGCAGATAACCTCATTGAAAAAAAATCTTCAAAAGTCCTCTTGAGCATAATAGACACACCAATTAGCCCTGAATTACTCCCGCCAGACGAAAAGGGCGGTATTAATCAGAAAACAGAGGATTTGGTAGGACCCTATGAGCTTCATGACTTCTTCCTATACCATATGCTAAGATATGGTGCTGAGCCACCTAAAATACTGCTTATGGCTGAATACGCCTTTAAAGAGAGCTACGATGGGGAAACAATAAAAAAATGGCTTAAAACCTTTATTAGAAGGTTCTTTGCCCAGCAGTTTAAACGTTCATGCTTACCTGATGGACCTAAGGTGGGAACTATAAGCTTATCACCAAGGGGAGATCTTAGAATGCCAAGTGATGCGGAAGCTCAAATATGGCTTGAATCTCTGGAGTGATAGGAAGTATAGGGAAAAGGTCTTTGGATATAATAATTTAGTAATATTTAAAGACATGCCTAGTTTACTTCAAATTTCGACAAAGAAATTTTATGAATTGTCTTGACTTTTTTATTGATATCACTTACAATATTTATTGTCGCTGAGGCGGCGATTATGGTGGGTGTAGCACAGTTGGTTAGCGCATCAGATTGTGATTCTGAGGGTCGTGGGTTCAAATCCCATCATCCACCCCATATGTTTTTTCAGAAATCAGACTTGCTGTACTAGATACCGAGTCTGATTTCTGTCATAAAACAAAGCTTTGGGATGTAGCCAAGCCGGTAAGGCACCAGACTTTGACTCTGGTATCCGTAGGTTCGAGTCCTGCCATCCCAGCCAGCAAAAATACCAACATTTCTAAAGAAATGTTGGTATTTTTGCGCGTATTCATATTTGTATTCTAAACTCTATTTAGATCCTTCGTTTTGCTCAGGATGACACACAAGGATGCTATTATATCTCTGAACTCCTGTATTCCGTGTCATTCTGAGAGTAGCCAAGAATCTTCTAGTAATAATGTAATAATTCACTAAGCTAATTTGCAATTGAAAAGTATACTGATTAAAACAAAAAAGCAAGACTGATAAATTAAATAAAATATCAGTCTTGCTTTTCTAGAAAATATATCTTCATTAATCAACTTATTTGTCAGGATTATTCTGCAACAATGACTCTTACATTCTTCATACCTTCTATAGCTTTGATCTTCTCCACTATTTCTTCTGATATAGAGCCCTCAATATCAATTATAGTATAACCGATTTTGTCTCTGCTTCTGTTTAACATATCAGCGATATTAATACTATTTGCTGCAAGTAAAGTGGTAATCTGGCCAACCATGTTAGGAATGTTGTCATGTGCTATAGTTATCCTTGAATTCCCTGACCAGTCAAGATGGCATTCAGGGAAGTTAACTGAATTCTTAATATTGCCATATTCAAGGAAGTGGCGCAACTGCTTTGCAGCCATAACAGCACAATTCTCTTCGGATTCAGGTGTTGATGCACCTAGATGAGGAACTGCAATTATTTTATCATTACCAAGAAGCTCATCTTCTGGGAAGTCTGTTACATATGTTGAAACAATTCCAGATTCAATAGCTTCGAGGATGTCTGCATTTACAACCAATCCACCTCTGGAGAAGTTAAGAATTTTCACACCTTTTTTCATTAGTGCTAATTTATCTTTATTTATCATGCCTTTAGTCTTATTGTTAAATGGCACATGGATAGTGATATAGTCTGCTGCAGCTATTAGCTGATCAACACTAGCTGCCTTTGTAACTTCGCTAGAAATACCCCAAGCAGCGTCAATTGAAAGAAATGGGTCAAACCCAATAACTTCCATACCAAGAGCAAGAGCGTCGTTTGCTACTTTTATACCAATAGCACCGAGTCCAATAACTCCAAGCTTTTTACCAGCTATTTCAGGACCAACAAACTGTGCTTTGCCTTTTTCAACAAGTGCACCGACTTCATCAGCTTTACCCTTAAGTGATTGTGCCCATGTTATACCCTGAAATATTTTTCTTGAGGAGAGCAATAGGGAAGCGATAATTATTTCTTTAACTGCATTTGCATTTGCACCTGGAGTATTAAATACTATAATGCCTTTTTCTGTACACTTATCTACTGGAATATTATTGACTCCAGCTCCTGCTCTAGCTATGGCTTTTAACTTCTTAGAGTATTCCATATCAAGCATATTAGCACTACGAACCAAAATTGCATCTGGATTGGATATTTCAGTAGCTATTTCATAATTATCTCTTGGAAGCTGATCCAAACCATTTGCTGAAATTTTATTTAAAGTTTGTATTGTATACATTTTAGTCCTCCTATTGGTTATTCTTTTCAAAAGTCTTCATCAACTCAACTAGCTTTTTAACACCTTCTACAGGCATAGCGTTGTAAATACTAGCTCTCATACCACCAACTGACCTATGACCTTTTAAAGCTGTAAGGCCAAGTGCTTCAGCTTCAGCAAGGAACTTTTTGTTTAACTCATCACTTGGAGTTACAAAAGGTACATTCATCAATGAACGATATTTCTTCTCAATTGGTGATGAAAACATCTTTGATTCATCAATGCAGTTATAAAGAAGAGCTGCTTTTTCTTCATTTATTTTCTGAATAGCTTTTACGCCTCCAAGATTATCAAGCCACTCTAAGACTAAACCAAGCATGTAAATGCTATAACATGGAGGAGTGTTATATAATGATTTTTCTTGGGCATGAGTTTCATAACGGAAGAATATAGGTGTAGTTTCACTGTGCTTTCCTAAAAGGTCATTTCTGATTATTACAAGAGTGACACCTGCAGGGCCTAAGTTCTTCTGAGCCCCAGCATAAATAACGCCAAATTTACTTACGTCAACCTCTTCTGAAAGAATGTTACTTGACATATCTGCAACAAGTGGCACATTACCTGTATCAGGGATATTTACAAAACGTGTACCTTCAATAGTATTATTTGAAGTAATATGCACGTAATCTGCATCTGGTGAAAGTGTATAGTTCTCTGGAATATAAGTGAAGTTTTTATCCTCTGAAGACGCAGGAACATTAACAGTACCTACAAGCTTTGCTTCTTTAATAGCTTTCTTTGCCCATGTTCCGGTATTTATTACGTCAATTTTTTTATTTTTAGTCATAAGGTTCATAGGAAGCATAGCAAACTGCTGTGAAGCACCACCCTGAAGAAATAATACTGTATAATTTTCAGGTATGTTCATTAATTTTCTTAAAAGTGCTTCTGCATTATTGATGATTCCTTCATAAGTCTTTGTCCTATGGCTCATTTCCATTACGGACATTCCTGTACCCTTGTAATCAAGCATCTCATCTGCAGCTATCTTTAAAGCTGATTCCGGCAACATAGAAGGGCCGGCAGAAAAATTATAAATTCTAGCCATTTTAAAATCTCCTCACATTCATTAAAATATATTTAACAACCTGTACAACCTATATGTATTTATAAATCGGTTATTCAGGATTCTGTTCAAAAAAATGATATTTAAGTTTCATGGGAAATCAGAGCTGATAATATTCTAAATTCCTCTAACATATGAATGTTTCTTACGGCAATATTGGTATTATTGGTTTTAATAACAACAGGCGTAAAATTTAAAATTCCTTTAATGCCGCCTTGAATTAATTTTTCTGTAACTGCTTGGGCAGCGGAGGGTGAAACTGTTAATACTCCAATTTCTATCTGCATATTCTTTACTATTTCTTCGATTCGATACGCTGGAAATAATGGTATGTCGGTTCTGAAAGTTTCGAGCCTATTTATACTTGAATCAAAGCCAGCTTCGATTTTTATATTGCTACCTAAAAAACCTGAGAAATTCAAGATGGTAGCACCAAGATCACCTAGACCAACAATACAAGCCTTACGGTGAAGTTGTAAACCTAGACCTAATTCAATAGTGCTTTTTAATAGTTTAACACTATAGCCTGCTTCTGCTCCTGGCTGACCAATGAAATTAATATCTTTCCTTATAGTGTTTGGTTGAACACCAGTCATTTTGCCTAGTTCAGAAGAAGAAACGTTAGTGACTCCGTCATTTTCAAGCTTATCAAGAATTGTACATAATATTGTTAGTCTCTCAACAGTAGGAACTGGAATTTTGGTTTTCATTTCCACCTCAAGTTGTAGCTGTGATTTATTTCACAACTATATAATACCTCTTTTTTTTTCATTTGTCTAATGTTTTTTTAAAATAACCAATGTTTATCTCCTATGCTATAATGGTAATAATTATAGGATTATCATTTTCTCGGAGGCTAATTTTATGCTAAAAAAGTTCTTTAAAAGGGAGCGCGATGCAAAATTCAAGGCTTTGGATTTTATTAAATATATAGGTCCAGGACTTCTAGTTACAGTAGGATTTATAGATCCAGGAAACTGGGCATCCAATGTAGCCGCAGGCTCAGATTACGGTTATAAGCTTTTATGGATGGTGACTCTTTCAACAATTATGCTTATCATTCTTCAACACAATGCTGCTCATTTAGGTATTGTAACAGGATATTGTCTGTCAGAGAGCGCATCTATTAATTTAAAACCATGGTTAAGCAAAACAGCACTTTTAACAGCTATTATTGCAGCAATATCTACTGCTATGGCAGAGATATTAGGTGGTGCTATTGCTTTAAATATGCTCTTTAAAATACCAATAAAATTAGGAGCTATAATAATTTTGTTTTTTGTATTATGGATGCTTTTTACGAATTCATATACAAAGCTTGAGAAATGGATAATTGGTTTTGTATCAATAATAGGGTTGTCCTTTATTTTTGAACTTTCCAAAGTTAGTATAGACTGGGGCGAGGCCGCTAGGGGATGGGTTACTCCTTCATTTCCTGCAGGTTCAATGCCTGTTATAATGAGCGTTCTAGGCGCGGTTGTCATGCCACACAACATGTTTTTACATTCTGAGGTAATTCAAAGTAGACAATGGAATTTGCAAGATGAAAAGATTATGCAAAGACAGCTTAAATATGAGTATTTGGATACTATTTTTTCAATGCTTGTTGGTTGGGCAATTAATAGTGCCATGATACTAATAGCAGCAGCCACGTTCTTTAAAAGTGGATTCCATGTCTCAGAACTTTCCCAGGCACAAGAAATGCTTAAGCCGTTACTTGGTAATGCTGCTTCGGTTATTTTCGCTCTGGCTCTGCTTTTCTCAGGAATTTCATCATCTATTACAGCAGGAATGGCAGGAGGAAGCATATTTGCAGGCATTTTTAAAGAGCCATATAACATCAGGGATAAGCATACTAAGTTTGGTGTTTGCTTGACAATTATCACGGCTGCAGTAGTGGTCCTTTTTATCAGCAATCCATTCAAGGGTCTGATATACTCACAGATGCTCCTTAGCATACAACTTCCTATTACGATTTTCCTTCAGATATATCTAACTTCATCGAAAAAAGTGATGGGGAAATTTGCAAATAATAAATTGGATGCTATCGCCCTTTGGGTTGTAGGTATTGTTGTTTCTTTGCTTAATCTGGCCCTTTTAATTGATTTTCTGATCTAATACAAGTTTAAATTTTAAAAATATTTTTGAGAATTTCTTCATTATGAATAAAAATAATACGGAGAAGACAAATTATTATTTAAGTTATTGTCTAAAATATAAAGAGACTGTTAATTTTGGCAGTTTTACTAGATTCTTACTTGACAAAGATTGGCCAAACTTTTATCATATTATTATAGCGAATGTAAGCGCTTACAAAATTCGAGGAGGTATCTCAATGAAAGCATTTATGGATGAGAATTTTTTATTGGAAAATGAGACTGCTGTAGAACTTTATCACAAATATGCAAAGAATATGCCTATATTTGACTACCATTGTCACTTAAACCCTAAAGAAATCGCTGAAAACAAAAGTTACAAAAACATCACCGAAATATGGCTTGGTGGAGACCACTACAAGTGGAGACTTATGAGAGCAAATGGGGTTGATGAGAAATATATCACTGGCGATGCTCCAGACAAGGAAAAGTTCATAAAGTGGGCTGAGACTATGGAACAGTGTATTGGGAATCCACTATATCACTGGACTCATTTAGAGCTAAAGAGATTTTTTGGAGTAGATAAATTGTTATCCAAGAAAACTGCTGATGAAATATGGGAGGAGTGCAATAAGCTTTTAGCTACAGAAGATTTTACTGCAAGAGCTCTTATTAAAAATTCTAAGGTTAAAGCACTTTGTACAACTGACGATCCTATAGACAGCTTGGAATATCATATTGCCATTGCTAAAGATCCGACTTTTGATGTAAAGGTCCTTCCAACTTGGAGACCTGATAAGGGAATTAAAATCGAAAAGCCTGAATTCAAAGAATGGATTTCAAAGCTTGAAAGTTCTTCTGGTATTAAGGTTGACAAATTTGAATCATTAAAAAATGCATTTTTACAGAGACTTGATTTCTTCCATGGGGTTGGCTGCCGCCTTTCAGACCATGGTATAGACAATGTTCTTTTCGCAGAAGGAACAGAAGCAGAAGCAGATATAATTCTGAAAAAGGCTCTTAGTGGACAAACTCTAACTCAAGATGAGGTCGCTAAATATCAAACACAGGTTCTGTTATTTTTGGGTAGGAACTATTCAAAACGAGGCTGGGTAATGCAGATTCATACTGGTACATTTAGAAATAATAGTACTAGAATGTTCAAAAAGTTAGGGCCTGATACAGGTTTTGATGCTATAGCTGATTATAATTTCGGGTTTGCTCTATCTAAGATCTTAGATAGTCTTGATTTAACTAACGAGCTGCCTAAGACAATCCTTTATAGCTTAAATCCAAGGGATAATGAGCTTCTTGGTACAATGATTGGCTGTTTCCAAGGTGGAGGTATACCTGGTAAAATGCAGTTTGGCTCAGGCTGGTGGTTCAATGACCAAAAGGATGGAATGATAAAGCAAATGGTGGCTTTAGCGAATGTTGGACTTCTTAGTAAATTTGTAGGTATGCTTACTGATTCAAGAAGCTTTCTTTCATATACTAGACATGAGTATTTCAGAAGAATCCTTTGTAATATTCTTGGAAAGTGGATTGAAGACGGCGAGTTCCCTAACGATATAGAACTTGTTGGTGGCATAGTCGAAAATATTTCTTATAATAATGCAAAGGAATACTTCAATGTTGGCTTATAAAATTATTTCCCAATCTGGGAAATAATAGAGTTATATATCTAATTTTGTTATAATTTGCTTGAGATGGAGAAAAAAGAGTTCCGTCTCAAGCTTTTTTGTTGTTTATTGTCATTCAAATAGTACCATTAAATTGTTCATGAAATTAATATTATGACAAAATGGGGTGAGGCCTGTGAATATTTGTGAAGTACTTGGAAGAAATGCAGCAGTAGTTGTATTAAGACTTTCTACTTTCTTAGGTTGCTCTGAGGGTGATATTTTTGAATTTCCTATTGATTTGTCTGAAGATAAGAATCAAGGTAGCTTTGAGTACAAGGAAACTAAATGGGAAATTAGTTTTGACATTGTTGAGGTAAACAAGTTCAGTGATATTTATGACTTTAGTATAGGACTAAAGTTAATAAAAGGGGAGCTAAAAGATATTTGTATATCTGTAGCCCTAAAGTTCCATGGTTTTGAAGAAAATAACTTCCTTTTTATACCCTCTGCCTTTTATGGTAGTTTGGATAAGGAAGATTGTTTTAATTGTGAGAACATTCAACTTACTTCCCAAAAAAGAAAGAGTAACATTAAGGGAAAGTACATAAGTGTAGGTCAATGTCCAACTCCTAGTGTAGGGTTCTTTAATCCAAATAAGAAAAGAGCATTTTTGCTGGAATTTAAAAATGACACTTTACAAGGTTTTGAGGGTATTGGATTTAAGAATATAATTGACAAGAAGATCTGTGAGTTCCTATTATGCGTACCATTTAAAAATAATTCAGACGCAATTCAGAATAATTCAAATTCTAATAGTTATATTGATCTAATGAATGGAAAAACCATGAAGATTAATTCGAGGGTTATTTTTTCACCTTGCGAAGATTTAGGAGATTTTTATAACATTTATTTTGACACAATAACAAATATTTATAAATCTACTCATAACTTAAATAATTTGAGTTTTTCTTATGCTACTGAGTCATTAGTTAAAATAATGGATATTAATGAGGAACCATGTGAATTGCTTCTTAGCTCAGTTAAAACCCTATATAGCATATTAAATGGAGATAAAGAGGATATGCTTTTGTCAGCCCATAGGATAGATAATCTTATATCTGCTTTGAAATTAGAAGATATTTCCTTAAAGGAAGAGGATTTGAGAGCTTCATCTAAGAGCGGATTATATGAAATTAAACAACTGGAGGCTTCTTACTTTATTAGCAAGGCACTTTTATATCTTCACAAAGTGGATGATAGACTAATAAATGAAGAACTAAAAAAGCATGTTGGTGAATTTACTAAAAGTCTTATAACTTATGTAGAGAAAGAAATTATTCCTTATTTAAAGGATAAAATAGAAGCTTCTTACAATGAGAATATTAACTGTTTGTCTTTATGTATAGTACCTGCAACACTCACATATATGGGGGTATATACTGATGATAAGAATTTAATTACAAAAGGAGAAGAAGTTGCGGAGATGCTCTATAAAATTAGTTTTGACTGCAAACGAAGTTTTAGAGGAGTTTCTGACAGCAGATGGGCATACATGCTATTAGAATCTTTGATAACCATTTATGAAGCAACTGCCAAAAAACAATGGTATACTAAGGCTGAAACTGCAGGTAGATTTTTTTCAACCTGGTATGCAAAATGTGATAGCAGCAAGTCTGGCATCTTCGGTAATTATTCTGGTAATGCACTTTTTAGATTGTTTTTATATACTGAGGATTTTAGATACTTAAATATTTTAAAACAAACATTAAAATATTGGACTGATAATTATGATAGTACATCTCTCGAAGGAATTTTAAGCTATTTCGAAGCACCTGGCCTTTACGTTAATTTTAATGAGGGATTGGTGGCAGCTCTTGATTCTATTGATGCCAAAGTTCTTGATAGACGGGATGGAAAGCTTCGAGTTGTAGTGACTAATCCCACTACATTTGGGGTTAAAATACAAACTATGGTAGATAGAAATATAGATGGAATGAAAATAGATAAATGCTTTATACCAAAATATAAAGAGATATTCTTCTCGCCAGGAGAGACAAAGTTACTATCCTTTTAAAATTAATTTGTGAAAGAGAATACTGTAGGGTAAGACTCGGTGAAGTTAGAAATATAATCAACTAAAATAAAAGGGTTCACTTCTTAAAATGAAGTGAACCCTTTTAATAATTTAACCTAATTCAATTAGAACACAAGCTTTTACTGAGTTCAAACCTGCTTCTTCAATAAGACTTAACAGCTCATCATTATATGTACCAGGTTGCAACCAAATATTTTGGATTCCTAACTCGGAAGCTTCCTTGATAGTATTGATTCCATACTTTGGAGCTATTACCATGTCTATGACATCAGGCTTTTCGGGTAATGCCGTAAGGGTCTTATAGCATTTATCCCCATCAATTGTTTCATAGTTAGGACTGATTGGATACACTTTATAGCCTCTGTCCTTTAATTTCTTAAATATTTTCCATCCGAACTTATCTGTGTTTTCACTGGCGCCAACAACCGCCCATGTTTTCATTTCCAGCATTTTTTGAACCATAATAATACCGCCTTTTCTAATCATATTGTCAATTATAACATCATTAATACTAATTTGCGATTAAAGGTTAATAATTCAGTTCATTTTTTATCTTATATTTAAAGTATACCCTTAGGAGGGAAAATATAAAATATATTTGAAAATAATATCTTTAGCATAAATCCTTATGTCCTTGGACATACAGCTGATATTAAAAAATCAAGAAATTGAGGTTAAGTTGATAATATAACTCTATATCTTTTCAATTCTTTCAGTATTTGATATAATTAATTAATATAGAATTGGGAATCCAAAGGCTATTGTATAGATTTACCATGCAATAGTGAAGGGCTTGGAAGTTTTGAATTATTTCTAGCTTTTATGAAGCAAATTAGTATAAAGTGGGTTCGCAAGCAATAAAGTATTCGGAGGGGAATTATGTCAGGACATTCAAAATGGGCAAACATTAAACGTCAGAAAGAAAAAACAGATTCAAAAAAAGGAAAAGTATTTACAAAGCTTGGGAGAGAAATTGCTGTAGTTGTTCGGCAAGGAGGGGCTGACCCTCAAATCAATACAAAGCTTAATGATGTTATAGCGAAGGCAAAAGCTGCAAATATGCCTAATGATACAATAACAAGGAGTATTAAGAAGGCTTCAGGAGAGGTAACAAATGATAACTTCGAAGAGATAAATTACGAAGGCTATGGACCGGGCGGAGTAGCTGTTATTGTTGAAGCAATGACAGATAACAAGAATCGTACAGCAGGTGATGTAAGGCACTTTTTTGATAAATTTGGTGGGAACCTTGGAACTGCAGGCTGTGTTTCTTTCCTTTTTAATAAAAGAGGTATTATTGTAATAGAGAGGCAATCAGAGATGGATGAGGATCAGATTATGATGGAGGCTTTAGAGGCTGGAGCTGAAGATTTCGCTGCTGAAGAAGAGTATTTTGAGGTTTCTACAGCACCAGAGGATTTTGCAAAGGTGAGTGATGCTTTAGAGAAGAAGGGCTACGAGTTTGTGGAAGCTGAAATAAAAATGATACCAGCTACTATGACAAAGCTTACTGAACCTAAACAGATAGAACTCATGGAAAAGTTAGTTGAAAATCTGGAAGATTTGGATGACGTAATGGACGTATACCACAACTGGGAAGAGGAAGAATAGAAAGACATATATTGGAAGATATAAAAAGCATGGAGCATGGGAATTACCATTGTTCTATGCTTTTTTATTTTCTAAAATAAATATTGTTAAGAATTAATATTATTATTTTAGGAAATACCAAATAGGAGAATTAAAATTAATATAACGACTAGAGGGTGAATTCTATAGAAACAAAAAGGCCATTTAAACGAGTTGGAACTCATAGTGGCAAATTCCATGCCGATGAGGTTATGGCAACAGCTATACTTATGGAGCTTTTTGACCTAGAAATAATAAGAACAAGGGATCAAAAAAGATTGGACTCCCTTGATATTGTATATGATGTGGGGGGAGGGAAATTCGATCATCATGATGTTGATAAGAAACTTAGAGATAGTGGTACTCCTTATGCTGCCTGTGGTCTAATATGGAATGAATTTGGAAGAGAAGTCATTAAGTCTTGGGACCATAGCTTGGTGGCAGCAGAAGTGGAGTCTGTTTTCATACATGTAGACAGGGCTCTTATTGAAGGGATTGATGCTGTAGATAATGGACTAAAAACCAGCGAAACTATAATAAATACCATGAGTTTTTCTGGCATTATTTCTGGATTTAATCCACCTTGGGACTCTGAAAAGGATCATGACGAAGCCTTTCATCATGCTGTAAACTTTGCTTCATCTGTACTTCATAATACTCTGGAACAAAGGATGTCAGTGCTAAGGGCAAAAGACCAAGTGCTTGAGGCTTTTGACAGACGTAAGAACCCTCAGATACTCATTTTGGATAGCTTCTGCCCTTGGGGCTATGTATTAAAACAAATCGACATAAAACAGGAAGTGCTTTTTGTCATATATCCCGGAAGGGAAGGCTTCTCCATATCAACCGTAAGGAAAGAAGGGGGAAGTATGGAAGCTAGAAAGAACCTTCCAAAAGAGTGGGCAGGTAAAAGAGATGAGGAACTATGCGAAATAATAGGAGTCTCAGACGCAATATTCTGCCATCCTGGGAGATTTATTGCTGCTGCTAGATCTTTAGAAAGCATAATGAAAATGGCAGATATAGCTTTGGCTGAGCCTCCCGATAAACTTACTAAGAGAATATTCTGGTTTATTCGTAGATTAGCCCATTCAAAAGCCTAGCTAATGTACTAATACTCCTTTTGAATAATTCCATCCTTTTCGAGGGAGTCGTCGGAACCAATCCAGATAGGTGTCTCTTCTGGTACTATTTCATAAAGACTCTCCACGTCGCTATTTATCATTCTAACACAGCCATGGGAAGCATAGGTTCCTATAGAATAGGGTGCACTGTTACCGTGGACTCCGTACTCTCCACCACCGCCGAAGTCGAGGCCCATCCACCTATAGCCCAGAGGATTTTCTGGCACTCCACCAGCTATAGGCTGAGCATATCCACCGCCTCCCCAGGCAGGATTTACAACCTTAATCAATATTTTGAAATGACCTTCTGGCGTAAGTGAAGGAGGATTTCCCACCGCAACTGGGTATTTTTTAACCACTTCTGTACCATTATATAGAGTCAATATTCTGCGGGTTTTATTAATAAAAATCCAATAACTCATTGAAGGAGGGTTGGTTACAGTATCAGTATATTTAAAAGCTGTATCCTTTACTCTCTTTTTTAGCGAAGCTGTTGTAACTGGACCATAAATTCCATCAGCAACTAAATTACTATCTGATTGAAATCGTAAAATTCCATTTCTTATGTTCAGAGATTTGTCTTCATATTCATTTTTTATATAACCTAACTTTGTAAGCTCTGCAATATAATCCATATCTTCCTCCTCTTGAGGGGTTGGCGCAGGGGTATTTGAATTATCAGTGATATCCGTTATTTCTGGACTTGGGGTTGGTGTAACCTGTGGAGTAGGGGAAGGTGATGGCGATGGGGCTATATTAAGTTCAACCTGTACATTATCTGTGCTACTTTTATATACTGCTGTCTGCACGGTTGATGCCTTGATATTGGTATCCATGGGACAGAGAGCAGGCCTAGCGATGAATTGGAAAAACAATAATATTATAAATTCAAGCATAATTAATACCTCCAATATGACTTATATGCTGGAGATAATCAAGAGTTGCATAATTGCCCGACTTTTTATTTTTTTAGGAATGCTTTTGCAGTGGTTTCGAACCTTCCTTACGTTCCAACGGTGTAATAAAGGATTTCTCGGTTACATATAAATAATTTATGAAATGGTGAAACTATCAGCCTTTGAGGTGGAATAATGCTTAACTATATATGGGCAGGGCTTTTACTTTTAGGATTTATTACTGCAATAATTAATGGCAGGGTTGATCTGGCAACAAAAGCGGCTATGGACTCGGCTAAAGCAGGAGTAACCTTAGGGATTGAACTAATAGGAATAGTCTGTCTTTGGAACGGTCTTATGTCAATAGCAGAGAAGGGTGGCTTAGTTAGGATATTTTCAAAAGCAGTAAGCCCCCTGATGAGAATTCTTTTTCCAGAGGTTCATCAAAAGCATAAAGCAATTGGGGCAATGGTAATGAATATTGCTGCTAACTTTTTTGGATTGGGAAATGCTGCAACTCCTTTTGGATTAAAAGCCATGACAGAATTGCAGAAACTAAATAAAGGCAAGGATACAGCTTCAGATGCAATGTGCATGTTTCTTGTAATTAATACTGCCACGTTACAGCTCATACCGGCTACAGTGATAGCACTACGTTCTGCAGCCGGCTCTGTAAATCCTACTGAGATAATGCTCCCAATATGGATTTCTTCCCTTGTTGCCTTTTCTTGTGGAATTCTAATATGTAAATTATTTTCCAAAGTTTGGAGATGCTGAGTTTGAATACATATTTAATGGATGGAATATCGAAATACGCTATACCTGTTATTTTTATCTTAATACTTTCTATGGGGCTAGAGAAAGAAGTAAAGGTATATGATGTATTTTTAGAGGGAGCTAAAGAAGGCTTCGCAACAGTGATAAAAATAATCCCTGCACTTATTGGATTGATGGTTGCTATTGGGGTATTCAGAGCATCTGGGGCTCTGGATATACTTGTATACATTTTACGACCAGTCGGAGAAATGATTGGCCTTCCCAAGGAGGCAATCCCATTGGCGATTCTAAGGCCTATTTCCGGAAGTGCATCTCTCGCTATGGTGTCTGACATATTGCAGAAAAATGGACCTGATTCCTTTGTGGGCAGGCTGGTTTCTGTAATGATGGGATCTACAGAGACTATAATCTATACAATGACGGTTTATTATGGCGCAGTTGGCATTAGCAAGACTCGCCACACACTGCCTGTAGCACTTCTGGCTGAACTTTTCAGCATCATTTCTGCCGTATGGGTATGCCGCCTGTTCTTTGTATGATGAGAAATCTAAAGGAATTCCTTGGTTATTTCGGAAGCTTGTACTGAGCTAGTGGCGATAATACTGTCTAGACACCATGTCAAATAGTAAATCTGACTACTATTATGATGCTATAGGTATAGCAAAAGTGTTGGGTATTGCTAAGGGTCAGGGAGATTTCAAGTTTAATCCAGAGGAATCAATCTCAAGACAGGACATGATGGTAATTATCTCAAGAGCAATGAAGTTAGTTAATAAAATTTCTACTACAAATGGAGGAAATCTTGATAACTTCACAGACAAGAACGAAGTAGCAAGCTACGCAGCTGAAGATGTAGCATTATTAGTAAAAGATGGATTAGTTAAAGGAAGCAACAATGAGATTAATCCTCTTGATAATACTACAAGAGCAGAAGCAGCAGTATTGATTTACAGAATGTATAATAAGTAAAATATTAAAAAAGTAGTTTCAACAAAAGACACACCAGGGAGTCATTAGAATCCTTGGTGTGTCTTTTTGAATTATCAAAAGAGTACAGCTAGAAAAGGATTTATTAATTAGTATATGTTAACTAAATAGGATGAC